>Ga0268266_10000051_pt1 | contig 296231 bp, 191 predicted proteins | sample KBSS13metaG_FD_190356 | JGI IMG/M metagenome (GOLD analysis project Ga0268266, IMG submission 190356) | Switchgrass rhizosphere microbial communities from Kellogg Biological Station, Michigan, USA - KBS S1-3 metaG (SPAdes) (version 2) | ecosystem: Host-associated > Plants > Roots >... | reverse complement strand
CGCTGGGGAATGCGGCCGCAGCGGGGCTATCGGCGCTCGGGGTGAAGCCGGTGAACATCAACCAGTTGGTGGCTGATTCCTTCAAGAACTCGGCGCCCACGCCAACGCAACCTGCCACGACGTTGGGTGTCAAGGGCGTGGGTTATCTCGCCGGCTTTGGCGATTCGAATGGGATCCAAGGCGCGCCTGCGCCTACAGGCTTTTCTGCCGATGATGGCACGTACGCTGGTATCAATGACGGAACAACGCTTCCGAACAACTACAATCTGGCCCCGGCGGGCAGTGGAAGTTCTGCGACGTCACCGACGTACCTGGCTGCTCCTGCCGTATCTCCGGGCGTGACGGGTAGATATGTATCCGGTTACTCGGTCTACGACTTAGCCGACTTGACCGATGGTTCGCCGACAGCTGCGCAGAACCTTAATGAGGAACATGCGCATAGCGTGGCGTATCACGATTACTATAACCAGCAAAACCCTGACAACCCGTTGCCTTCCGTGCCCGGCATCGACAACCCCTCGGGGCTGGCGACATGGAATGACAACGTTCAGCATATGCTTCTTGATGCGGCGGCGATGGCGGCCCCGCATACCACCGTCGTGGCCGGCACGTCAGAACTCGCGCAAGATCAGCAGGCAGGTGAAGTTGCTCGGGGTGATGCACAAAAGCTGGCAGACAGCATTCCGAAGAATAACTTTGAAGATGATCTTGATGTAAATGCCTTACTGGTGGCCGATAGGGGGCTTATAAGCATCGGCACGGCAGTATTGTCCGCTTACGACATTGCCGTTGATTCCCAATCCCGCGCCAATTTCGTGGTCGGATCGGCCCATGCCTTGATCCACCCAATAACAACTTACGACAACCTGGTTGACCAGACATCGCACTGGTACGAGAAGCCGCTGGCAGAGCAGGCTCAATCACTCGGCGATGTGGGCGTGCAGACCCTGGTGGGCGGTGAATTGCAAGCGTCGGTTGAGGCCACCGTAGCGGCGAGGTCCGCATCGGGAATTTCACCGGTCACCCGCACGGTGGAGAAGCTGGCTCCCTCTGCAGACGTGCCGCCTCAGATTTCGCTAGCGGCCAGCCAAGCCCCAGATGGTTTGCTTGTGAATGCGACCGGTGGCACCGGAGCGCTGGCGCTGAGCGGGGAGGTTGCGGGGGTCGTGTCGGGTGATATAGTTCCAAGCACAACAGGGCCGCAGGTGATCGAGGGGGCGGGGAGTTCTCTAGATATTCAGGGTCACAAGATCTATGACTCTGCATTTTCACCACTAAGCACCAATCCAAGTGCCCAATATCGATTCTCAGACCCGACGTATAGATCAACCGGTGGCGATGTTTACTTCGGAGAGAATATTGCTACTTCCTACTACGAGGTTCGTCAAAATGTTGCTGGTAAATCACTATTCGTCGGTAATGTTCATGTAGATAACATTCTCGATCTAACGGACGAGAGCTTGCTCAACCAAATGAATATCGATTCATCTAGGTTGCAAGCGCGTGTGGATAGCCCGATTGATCAGAAGGCTGTCTATGAATACACGAACAAGATTGCCAACCAGGCGTTTGACGCCGGTTATAACGGCATTCTGTATCCAAGCACACGTGGGCCAGGGAATGCTGTTGTGCTTTTCGGCGGGCGCTACAATCCGAGCCTTATCATCCCGATTGTTAATGTCCCTTTGAAGTGAGTATGGAGAATAAAGTGGCTATTTCACGGGTACTTGCCGCAAAGATTGGTGTTGAGCCCGCGCTGATTCGAGATCACCAAGATAAAGGTTTGATTTATTTTACTTGGGAGGACAGCCCGGTTGTCGGTGCTCAATGTGCTAACTGCAACTTCATACTGTGGGTCAATCAGCAAAAAGATGTAATTTTAACTGAAAATAAGCCCGCTGACGTCCCAGAGAGTGGTCCAGGTTATCGGATATATGCGGAGGAGAAGATCCGTCGATTCCTCGATTCTCTGCCAAACTGCCCTCAATGCGGACAACACAATTTCGATCGCTTTGTAAATAACGTCAATTATCCAAGGTTCCCTGGCGGAGAGGAGCTTGGAAAGAACATTTCGAGTACGGACGTTCTCAAAGTAGATGCCGAGAACATTGAAGTTGCCTTGCTGGAGTAGGTTCAAATGTCGCCACCGGCAGCGTCAGTCGGGGCGTTGAGGAGCTAAGTACCTACGATGCGTTAGCACGCGGCGTCGAGTTCTCGCTGGTTACTCAGGAAGATCCGTCCCACGACCTGGGTGAAAGCCAGAACGACGTCGGCGGCCAGCTCTCCAATGCCACCTTCGACTGGTACGACGATGCCGGCCGCCTGGCCGACGAGGAGAACTTCGGGCACGGCGGCAACTGGAACGGCAGCGGCGGCGTCACCACGCCCCCGACCGGCACGCCGGCCGAAGGCGCCACCAGCTTCGGTGGCCTGACCCTGCAGAACCAGGTGAAGTACGTAGGCCCGGCGGGCACCGCGGGCTACGACGCCGTGGGCAATGTGCTGGCCTACCAGTACATCGACAACACCGGTCGGGTGGATCAGTACGAAACCACCTATGAGATGAAGGATGGTTATCTCGAGTCCGCCACCACCGGCACCTCGAGCGGGTTAAACGTCCGCCCGACCACCGATGAAAGCTACTACGACGACCGCGGCAACCGCATCGCCATCGCCCAGCACACGCAGTACGGCGGCGGCACGGTGGCCGATACGGTGCGCGTGTTCTCCTACGACGGCAACGGCGAGATCCTGACCCGCCGCGACGGCACTGCCAACGGCAGCACCATCGACCAGGGCAGCAACGCATCCCACGAGAACCAGCACTACGCCTACGTCAATGGCCAGCAGGTGGCGCACTGGGATGAGGGTGGCACGGTGGATGTGCTGTCGGAGGTGACGGCATTCTCCAATAGCCAGTCCGGCACCAGCGGGTATGTGGTGCAGGCGGGCGACACGCTCAAGAGCATGGCGCAGGCGATCTACGGTGACGCGAACCTGTGGTACGTGATCGCCGCGGCCAACTCGTTGTCGAGCGATAACGACCTGTCGATCGGCCAGAACCTGACGATTCCGCAGGTGACGACCAACTCGAACGATGCGACGACGTTCAAGCCGTATAACGCCAGTCAGATCAGCGGTAGCACCACGCCGAGCCTGCCGACGATTGCGCCGCCGCCGCCGCCGACGAGTCAGCACTGCAATGTGGTGGCGGCGATCATTGTGATCGCGGTAGAAATAGTCGTCACCTACTTCACGGGCAACCCGGTCGTTGGCAATCTTGCAGGGCAGGTCGCGGGAAACATTCTTGGCGTGCAGGATGGCGTGAACTACAAGAGCCTGGCTGTGGCTGCCATCAGCGAGGGTGTATCCAACTACACCGATAGCGCGATCGAGGCTGAAAACGCCAATGACGCCGCTAATGCAACCGCGACTGTGGGCAGCGATGCCACGGAAGTGGGCATCACCTCGGCGAGCACGGCCTCCACCTTTACCTTTGGTGAGGATCTGCTACGCGGTGCCATTCAGTACACGACCGACGTTGTCGCGTCCAAACTGGTCGGCGCACCGACCCACTTCAGCTGGGCGGGCTTCGTGGCCGACTCGGCCGGGTATGCCGCGGGCGAGGAGTTCGGCACGAACCTTCGCGATTCGAAAGTCAGCAGTAACTTTGCTGGCAATGTGGCTTCCGTGGCCACCACCGACGTCGTCGATCGTGAGCTAGGCATTGCTCTGGGTGACGATCACGTGCCTAGCTGGAAACAGATCGGCATCGACGTGGGAGGGGCAGCGCTGGGGAATGCGGCCGCAGCGGGGCTATCGGCGCTCGGGGTGAAGCCGGTGAACATCAACCAGTTGGTGGCTGATTCCTTCAAGAACTCGGCGCCCACGCCAACGCAACCTGCCACGACGTTGGGCGTCAATGGTGTGGGCTACCTTTCTGGCTTCGGCAGTCCGAACGGATGGAACGGCGCACCCGGCGCCACGCCATATCCCGATCTGCTTCAAGGCCAGCAAGCGCCGTCGATGACGGGCAGTAGTGGCGGGGATCCCAACCCCTGGGATGCGGCTACGGCGGCGAGTGCTGCATTGTATTCGGCCAATGCACCTCAAGTTGCGGCCAATGGCTGGGATAGCACGTTGGCGGGGGTGTATGGGATTTCGTCGCTGGATGCGGACGGCAACTACCTGGTTAACCCAGGCACGGACAACCGGGAGCCGTTGCAGATCGGCGTGAACCCCTATGATCGCGATCAGCTGTCGAACTCCGCCTATCAGCTGCCGTCCGGTACGCTGGCGCCGTACGCCGAGCTGCCGAGCAATGGGCAATTCGCCAATCCAGGCTTGCAACCGTTTGACGTGGCATTGACCAACACGCTTTCTGGCGTGTCGGCCTCGGCGGAGCCTCTATACGGTGTCGATTTGCTGCAGGCGGATGCGAATGGACCATCGCCCGACCTTGGGCTCCCGCAAGCCAACTTGGCGTACCTCGGAAACCAGGGCATCCCTGGCGGCATATCCCCTGCGTTGCCCAGTATATTCAGCACCGCACTTCTTAGCGCCGCGCCGCAGCACTATGAGCCTGGCTTCCGTCCGAATGAACCCAGCACTTTAAATACAATCTACGACTATACGAAGGCTCAAGCCGACGCTCTCGCGCCCGTGTATCAGGCTTTGTCGCCAGGTAGTTCCGAAATTATCGAGGGAATTCCTCGCGTTCTTGCCGACCTGGGTAACGTGTGGGGCTCGTTCGCAGCCACGACGGATGCATCGGGTGTTCCCGAAGGCACGAATCCCGTCACCAATCAGTCCATCCTGGCGGGGGACATCAAGAACACCCAGCAAAACTTCGCTGCGAACCTCATTGTGAACGGTTTTACCGGAGGGGCGGCGTTTCTAGAAGAGGGAGCTGCTTCTTCTACGTTGGAGCAACAAGCGTGGAAGACCTTCCTCGGAACTGCGGGGTCGGAGGCTCGCGTCACAGGCGAACTTTCGCCACAGATGCTGGGATACGATGGCGCAGCAAATTCGGTCGTACCCCTTATGGGCAAGGTAGACAATGCCCTGATTCGCGAGACGGGCGATCAATCGATAGACTTTGCAGCAGGGCGGGCTGATGCTACTGTTCCAAATACGATAGTTGATGCGGTAGAGGGACCGACAATTACTGCCCAGCCTGGCTATCAGCTTCTTTATAGAGGTACAGCTGATCAGTCCACGCAGTTCCTGTCGGATGTCGCGACTACTCAGGGAGTAGATGCATCGAATGCGATGATCGCTAACGCGCAAAACGAGGGATCAGTTTCTTACCTTTTCGAGAATCATGCGGCCACCAGTCAAGGTTCGCCTTACATAAGCCTGAGTTCCTCCGAAGAGGTTGCACAATTCTTTGCTCGTGGTCCGGGCGGCAATCAATCGGGTTTTGTTAATGTGTTTCAGGTTCCGTACAATTTTGCAGAGCCGAATTTTGAAAATGCGAATGCGTGGGAGCGGGAGTATCTGGCGCCCACTCAAATTCCGGACCAATACTTAATTCATCAATACCAGGTCATGCCGCAGGGTAAGCCGTGAAATACAAAATAATCCAAGCCGCACTAGATAATGCAGTGGATAAAGATCGGGTGACGACCTGTGTCCGGCATTATTCGGACGGAAAGTTTAATGCGGTGCTTTACAAATATGGCTCTTGGGTTTTCCCTTCTCTATCCAAGGATAAGCCGGAGGACGGCGATCGCCGATTGGCTGACCTAGGGTCGAAACAGATCAATTTTGAAGTGCGAGAGATGGATGATGGAAACTATGTCGTTGCTTTCAATGACAAGGTTTTTACGGTTGTGTTGCGCGATGAATATCAAAATTTGCGCGATCAGATCATTGCAGAAGCTAAGGCGAGCCCTGTTGAAGAATTTATTCTAGGCAAGCAAGGGGCTCCGGAAGATCACCTTTATATCGGGCTATTTGGTAGAACGCGCTTGATACACGATATCCAGAACCCCAAGGTGATCGCGGAGCTTTCACCGGCTTGACGCATTTAGGAGCGACTTGCTGCCGGTGACGGTCACTGCGGAAACCCGCCTCTGGACGTGCCTTGGCGTTCCACTCTGGATTTAAGCGTTTTCGATGAGTAAAGGCCCCTGCTGCTGGACAATCGCTTACCGTATCTATGAATACGACAGTTACTCAGCGCTGGATTAGCGCCGGAAAGGTGATTGCCGCCGATCCAACGGCGTTGGTCCCGTGCCCAGTGTGTGAGAAAAGCAACTTGGTGGTCGAAGATGTTCGTGGAGAAGTGGACCCGTCAGTAATAGAGCGAACAATGCGTTGTCAATCTTGTGGTGCTACAAATTCTCTGCGACTTGTCAGGCCTAAATAAATAATTAAAACTTCGGACCCTAACCGGGGCCGAAGTTTTAATGTTCAAGATAATACAGTGGAAGTCGCCTCCTATGCTGACTTCAATTTTTTTCGAGATGCGGTTGTTCGCGTGGTAGAAGGTAGTCAATTGGGTAGTAAGTGCCCAACTCTAGTGAGCCACCCTGATAGTGACGGTGAGTGGACGGCTGATGGGGCAGCTCAGCTTCTCCACGAACTCGATGTCATCAAAGAAGCATTTGGCAAGATGTCCCCTGTCGAGTTCAATTCTTCTTGGAAGAAGGGAGGGCCAAGACATGGGTATCGTGCCGAAGAGTTCGCTCGATTGCTTCTTCTATGTTGACGGTGAGCCCCTGCTGGACCAATTGCGGGGCTTGGCTGAGCAAAGTGTGCGAAAGAACGTGCAAATTATTTTTTAGTAGCCCGAGCACTCGGTCTAAGTGCGGATCGAAATTATCTAAACATTGATTTTTCAAAAGTCCACCCCGCTGGCCAATACTCGCTATGAGTGTGATGTGTGTGGTGGCACGCTTCCCTGAATGACTTGATCCTCCACAAGGATGGGCGACCGTTAGCGCGGGAGAACAGTGAGCTAGACGCGCTGCGATCGAAGTTATATGCCCTTTGTCACGTGTGAGTCGACACAGTTCCTTGTGAGCCTGAAGAGCGCTCGCCTTAAGCGGGCGTTCCGCTATCAGCGACCCCGACAACTACTGTCGGGCTAGTCGGCCCTGACTTGCGGGCGTCGGACGCCGTGATGGCAGGATTGAGGATCGTTCGATGGGATGTGTAGGGGAATTTTGAGAATATTCGTATGGAGTGCCCACGTGGAAATCGGGATGATGCGCGGGTTGCCGGGAGAGCCCGGTAACCGGGTGTAGAAAACCCGTTACCGTGGTTCCACGCTATTTGGCGGGCGACCAGGCGGGCCTTGGCCCGGCCGTGCTTGTACGGTTTTTCTACCCTGGCTCGCCCGCCACCCCTACCCTTATGAAACGGGATCGGGCGACGAGCCACGGTGGCGAATGGACGTACTCGGTGACATGAAGCAGCTTTGGTGGACCGTTATTCCAGTGGCGGGAGATCAAGCTTGGGTGCAAATGCCGGGGCGTTCATTTGCCTGATCCGTTTTGGGAGTGATTTACCTCCAATGGCCTGATCGCTCTGGGCGCCACCATCACCGACGTTGAAGCCGCGCCGGCACCTTGATCGGCGTGAGCAATCGCATCGCCGTCACGGCGCGCTCGCGAGATCAGCGATCAACAACTAATTAATCCATTGATTCAGAACATTAGTGTTCATTTCGAAAATTCTTGCGAATCTGCACTAAGCACCGATTTAGGTTCTGTAGGAAAAGTCCTATTAGTTCTGTAGGGGAAATCCTATTAATTTTGTAGGGGAAACCCTACAGAAAATATCACTTGCAACCCGCCAAATTCTGTCGCTAGAGTGCGCTCCACGTTTCGCAATTGCGCAGCGTAAATTTGGAACGCGTCCGGGACTGGACGTTGGGGGAATCGGTGAATAGTTGTTTGTGCATCGGCGCCGCATTTGCGGCGTCGCGGGGTAGTGTTCGCTATTTGCTTGGTGCGCCATGGATCGCCTGATCCAGCTACGCGCGTTCGCGCAACAGGATTTCGGGAACGATCCGCTTGTCCTGGATCTTCTCGACGAGCTGCTTACGCGTGGCTTGAACGACGAAGCGCGTGACCTTCTTTCCTCGCTTGCGCCCGATCGTGCGGCCCTCCCTGCATTTGCCTGGCGATCATCACGACTTGCCTTGCAAATAGGCGATTTCACAGGCGCGGCGGCAAAGTTGCATGGGTTGCTCGAGGCGGGAAACGACTCAGCGGCGATCCGCCATGACCTCGCATTTGCCTACCTGTGTGATCGTCGCCTGGATGACGCAGAGCGAACACTGGCACCGGTGATTCCGCAGTCGATCACGGAGCCAGCGATCGGCATTCTTCATGGACGCATCCTTCAACATCGCCGCCGTCTTGAAGACGCCGCGCTGATCGTAGAAGCCGTCGTTGACGACCACCCCACGCTTGCCGAAGCATGGGGTTTGCTTGCGATGTTGATGGTCGATCTAGTCCGTCCCGACGAAGCGCGAAGCGCCGCGGAGAAAGCACTGCAGCTGCAGGACGCGCAGTCGGATGCGCTCACCGCACTGGGGACATTGGCGTTGTGGCAGCGTGACGGTCACGCTGCCTATCTCACTTTTTCCGCGATCCTGGCAACGCAGCCGGATGCCGGCAGGGCTCTTGCCGGGGCTGGCGAGTCGCTGATGCTCCGGGGTGATATTCCTGGTGCCCGCGCCTTCCTGTCCCGCGCCGTGGAGCGCATGGATAACCACATAGGTACATGGCACGCATTGGCGTGGTGTGCCTTGATGGAGGGTGATAAACCTCAGGCAACCATTTGTTTTGACAAGGCATTTGCGCTCGATCGCAATTTCGGGGAAACGCACGGCGGATTCGCGATCATCAGCGCGCTGGATGGTCGCCCGGAGGAAGCACGCGGCCACATCAAGGTTGCCATGCGTCTGGACGCGAATGGTCGCAATGCTCGTTTTGCACAAAGCCTGATCTGGTCCGGCGAAGGCAAGGAGCGGGAAGCAGCGGCCATGGTCGAGGGGATCCTGGCCGATACGGGTGCGGCTTCGGATGGTCGCGGCAGCGCCTTCATCGCCAGCCTTCGCCAGCGCCTGCAGGGCCCGGACGCCTGATCCGTGAACGCCGATACCGGTATGCATCTGTTGGCGCTGATGCTGCTGACAGCAGCCAAGGTCGCCGCCCCCATCCTGGTGGGTACGCTGGTGGTGGGCCTGGTGGTCTCGATTTTCCAGGTGGTCACGCAGATCCAGGAAATGACGCTCACGTTCATCCCTAAGCTTGCGGTGGTGGTTGGGATGTTCCTGTTGCTCGGCTCGTGGATGATGGCGGTCGTGGTGGAGTTCGCCCGGCACGTGATCGGCATGGCGGCGGGGATGGGCGGACCATGAATCTTTCGTTGCTGGTGGATGCATGGCTGTTGGCAGGCTTGCGTTTTACGCCGCTCCTGCTGGTGCCAGCGATGACGCCGTTCAATTGGGCGCCTGTGTACGTACGCACCATCCTGCTGCTTGCGTTGGCGGCACTGGTGGTTGGCGTGGTGCCGGCGGTGCAACCGCAGAATCTGTTTCTGGCGGCGGTATCGGAGTTGATGGTGGGCGCTTGCTATGGCCTGGCCGTGATGCTGCCTATGGCGGCGCTTGGTTTGCCGGCGCGCCTGCTTGATCTGCAGGCAGGCCTGGCCTCGGCGAGCCTGTTCAATCCCGGTATCCAGGGTACGGACTCGCTGCTGGGCACCATCTTGTCCCTGGCGGGCACCATGGTGTTCTTTTCCATGGGGTTTCATTTGCTGGTGTTCCGGGGGCTGGTTGCCTCGGCCCGGCTGATGCCGCTTGGCGGCGTCGCCCGCGCACCGTCACTGGATGGCGTGTTGAATCTGCTTGGCAGTCAGTTCCTGCTGGGACTGATGGTGGTGTTGCCAGTCGTCCTGGGCTTGTTCGCCGTGGATGTGTTCGTGGCGATTTCCAGCCGCTCGATGCCGCAAGCCAATGTGTATTTTCTGGCGTTGCCGTTGAAGGTGGTGGCCGTGTTGCTGCTGCTTGCCGCTTCGCTGCGCCTGGCACCGACCCTGATGGGCCGTCTGTTCCAGGATGCGTTGTCGCGTGTTTCGGTGCTCGGGAGCTGACGATGGCCGAACAGCAAGACAAGACCGAGCAACCGACCTCATACCGGCTTCAGGAAGCCCGCAAGAAGGGGCAGGCGGCCAAGAGCACGGAACTGACGTCGGTCGTGGCATTGACTGTTTTCGTGATTGCGCTGTTGGCAGGCCTGAGCGGCATTGCCGCGACGTTTGCCGCTGCGATGAAGGCCTCGATCGCCATGGCGGGGGCGGCGCCGACGATGGGGGAGGGCTTCGCGCATTGGACGATGAACCTGTTCGCGCCGGTGGGATACGCCATCCTGCCTTCCATCATGGCGTTGGTGGTGGCAGCGGTCGCGGGGAACGTGCTGCAAACCGGGGGTCTTTTCTCCACCCAGCCGTTGAAACCCGATCCCTCCCGCCTGAATCCCGTCCAGGGATTCAAGAAAGTGTTTTCCCTGCGCACCGTCTGGGACCTGGCCCGGCTGGTCATCAAGCTCGCCATCCTGGCCGCGCTGATGACCTGGTTGATTCGCGCCTCGTGGCCGGACCTGTTGGCAAGCGCAGCGGCGCCGGTGTCGATGGTGCCCAAGCTGCTGGAGTCGATCTTCGGTCGGGTCGCCGGATGGCTGCTGGCCGTGCTTGGTTTTGTGGCCTTGATGGACCTTGTGTTTTCAAGACGTGAGTTCGTGCGCAAGCTTTGCATGAGCCGGCGCGACATCAAGGATGAGCACAAGCGTAACCAGGGCGATCCGGCTATCCGCTCCCGCCGCCGCCGGCTCGCCCGCGAGATGCTGGCCAAGATTCGTTCGGTGTCGCGTGTCGGTGGCGCGGATGTCGTGGTGACCAATCCAACGCACGTCGCCGTGGCGTTGCAGTACCGGACCAAGACGATGGCAGCGCCCGTGGTGCTGTCCAAGGGCGCGGGCTTCCTCGCAGCAAGCATTCGCCGGGAAGCCGCACGCCACGGTGTGCCATTGGTACGTTCGCCAGAGCTGGCTCGTGCCTTGTTGGCTGAATGTGGCCTCGATCACCCCGTGCCGGCGGCGCACTTTACGGAGGTTGGTCGCATCTATCGCTGGGTGATGGCGCGCCCGGGCCACAAGGTGCACGCATGAGTGCCGCGGCCGTGCCGGTGAAGGCGAGCAAGCAGGACATCGCCCTGGTGGGCGCGGTGATCTTCATCCTGAGCATCCTGTTCATCCCCGTTCCCGCGGGGCTGCTCGATTTTCTTCTGATCGTGAATTTCAGTACGGCGCTTCTGATCCTGCTGCTCACGTTCCTTACCGATTCCCCGTTGAATTTCTCGACATTCCCATCGCTGCTGCTGATCACTACGCTCTTCCGCCTGGCGCTGAATATCTCGGCCACGCGCCTGATCCTGGCCGGCGGCAGTGCAGGGCATGTGATTGGTGCGGTGGGTTCGTATGTGGTGGGCGGCAACTATGTGATCGGGCTCGTGGTGTTCCTGATCCTGGTGGTGGTGCAGTACGTGGTGGTGACCAGCGGCGCCGGTCGCGTGGCCGAAGTGGCCGCCCGCTTCACACTGGACAGCATGCCCGGCAAGCAGATGAGCATCGATGCCGATATGAACATGGGACTGATCGATGAGGTCGAGGCACGTCGGCGGCGGTCGATGGTTGAACGGGAAGCCAGTTTCTACGGCGCCATGGACGGCGCCACCAAGTTCGTCAAGGGCGACGCCATTGCCGGCATCATCATCCTTCTGATCGATATCGTGGGTGGCCTCTCCATCGGCATGCTTCAGCACGGCATGCCCTGGACCGAGGCCGTACACCGCTACACCTTGCTTACGGTGGGTGACGGCATCGTCACGCAGATCCCTTCGCTGGTCATTGCGGTGGCCACCGGCATCATCATCACCCGTGCGGCTTCGGATGCTGAACTGGGTGGCGAAATTGCAAGGCAGGTGTTGTCGAACCCGCGGACCCTGCTGGTAGTGGGCATCACGTTGTTGGTACTCCTGCTGCTGCCCGGGCTGCCGATGCTGCCGGTGATGGTGGTGCTTGCAGCGGTGGGCGGACTTCTTTACGTGGCCAGGCGGAAGGCTTCGGCGCTTGCGGAGGCTTCACCCGAGCCAGTGGTCGAATTGCCACGCCAGGATGACGATTTCTATCGCAGCCTGCACATCGACGCCCTTGAGCTTCGTATCGGCCATGGGCTGGCAGCCCACTTTCGCGAGCGCTCGGCCGAGCTCAACGAGCGCATCCAGGGCATGCGGCGCCAGTTTGCCCTGGACTTCGGTTTTGTCTTGCCATCGGTGATGACGCGTGACGCGCCGGCGGGAACCCTTGGGGACATGCATTACCAGGTATTGATGCAGGGGAACCGGGTTGGCCAGGGTGAGCTGCATTTTGGGCAGGTGATGGCAATCAACCCCGGCGGTCAGCGGGCGAAGCTCGAGGGACGCGAAACCCGCGATCCTGCCTATGGCCTGCCGGCGCAATGGATCTCCACCGAGACCCGTCAGTTCGCACGCGGGGCAGGGTACACGCTGGTGGAAACCGACACCGTGCTGGTCACCCACCTTAATGAACTGTTCAAACGGCACGCGGCGGACCTGCTCACCCGTGCTGAGGTAGAGCAGCTGGCGATGCGCCTGAAGGAACGGCACGCGAGCCTGGTGGATGAGCTGATTCCCACGGTGATGAGCTACAGCGATGTTCAGAAGGTGCTGCAACTGCTGTTGCGTGAGCACGTGAGCATTCGTCCGCTTGAGACGATATTCGAAGTGCTCGTTGACGCGGGCAAGACGGTGAAGGCGGCCGAGGACCTGGTCGAGCGCGTGCGCGAACGCCTGGGCGCCGCCATTTGCCAGAAAGCCAATAACGACCAGGGCGAACTGCACGTGCTTACCCTGGCGACCGAACTGGAACGTTCGATGCTGCAAGCCGTTCGCCAGCGTGATGGTGCCGGTTCGCTGCTACTGCCCGATGCCGCGCAACTCGATGGCCTGCTGGGCAGCCTGGCTCGCCAAGCGGACGCCATGCTGGCACGAAGCCTGGCACCGGTGCTGCTTTGCCCGTCAGTGCTTCGCCGGCACCTGCGGGCGCTTATCCAGCGATCGCTGCCGCACGTCACCGTGATCGGCATCAACGAGTTGCCGGGAACGGCCACCGTGCGGGCGTTCGGCACGGTGACTTCCACCGCTGCACAGGGAGCATGACGTGATCGATCCTATCAGCGGCCTGGCCCGCTACTTGAGTGCCGACGTGAGGGCGATCGGTTCGCTTGGCCAGAACGTCGCCAACCTGACCACGCCGGGATTCCGGGCGGTCCAGCACGTGGAGAATTTCGGAAGCCAGCTGGGCAGTGTGGACAAGGTGGATACCCGGGACGGTGCCTTGCTGCACACCGGACGTTCGCTGGACGTAGCGCTGCAAGGTCCGGGCTTTTTCCAGGTTTCCGTCAACGGCCAGACCTTCCTTACCCGCGACGGGCAATTCCATCTCGGTGCCGATGGCAATCTCACCGACGCCATGGGCCGGGCAGTGATGGGCACAGGTGGACCGATCTCACTGTCCAGCGATGAGGTCACCATCGGCGAAGACGGCACGATCCGTAGCGGTGACGATGTGCTCGACACGCTTGCGGTCGTGGACGTGGGCGATGGCGCCACATTGCAGTCGCTGGGCAACAACCTCTACTCGGCCACGGGTGATCTTTCGCCGTCGTCGGCCCATGTACACCAGGGCGCGCTGGAAGGGTCCAACGTGGATCCCGGGCACGAAATGGTGCGCTTGATGGAAGTGATGCGCCACGCCAGTTCCGTGCAGCACGCCATCTCCACCTATCACTCCGCCCTTGTCTCGGGCATCGACCAGCTGGGCAAGGATTCCTGACGCCATGATTGACGCGCTCTATATCGCCGCAAGCGGACTTGATTCGCAGCAGAAGCAGATCGACGTGATCTCCAACAACCTGGCGAACATGCAGACGCCGGGGTACAAGCGCTCGCGGGTGTCGTTCACGGACGTTTCCTCCACCACGCCTGCGCAAGCCCAGCTTGGCGTGGCGACCAACACGGTGGGTGCGGGCGCTGCGATCACGGAGACTTCGCCGGTGATGCTCGATGGCACCTTGCAGCAGACGGGCAATACCTGGGATGTGGCAATCCAGGGCAATGGATTCCTGGAAGTGGAGAACGCATCCAACACGGGAACCGACAACCCGAGGCTTTATACCCGCGCCGGTCAGCTGAAAGTGGATAGCGACGGTTACCTCTCCACGGCCAACGGCCTGCGCCTGACCCAGAACATCCAGGTGCCGGCGGACGCCAAGAACATCACCATCGCGACGAATGGCGAGATCTCCGCCACGCTCGGTACCGATACGCAAACCACGGTGATCGGCAACATCGAACTGGCAACGTTCGCCGCGCCGGAGGCTTTGCGCTCGGTAGGTGGAAACAACTACGCCACGACGCCTGCTTCGGGCGATGCCACGCTGGGTAAGCCCGGCGACGCCGGTTTCGGCACCGTCACGCAGGGAAGCGTGGAGGGGTCGAATGTGGACCTCGTGACCGAGATGTCGACGCTGGTGCTGGCCCAGCGTGCCTACCAGCTCAATGCCCGCGTACTGCAGGCCGCCGACACCGTGCTCGATACGATCAACGACCTGAACCGATGAAACGCGTGGGCTTATTTCTGTTGGCTTATGCCAGTCAGGCCCTGGCCGCCGCTCCAGGGGACGGAGCCGTGGCGGCGGCCACCGCGGCGCTGCAAGCTCGTCTGGGCGCGGGAGCGAAGGCCCAGATTACGGTGACGGCGCGCCCGAATGGTGCCGAGCTGACGGGCACGACGTTCCGCGCCGAACCGATCGAAGGCCGTCTGCCAAGGTCACGTCTGTCGGTCACCGTCGAAGCCTGTTCACCAGGCCACCATTGCCATGCCGAAATGGTCGGCTTTGCCTTGTCGGTCGATGCACCTGTACTCGTATATGGCGGCGACGCCGCTTCCCACGCCGCGGCCTCGATGCTTGCTGTTGAAAGCCGGGATGGCGACGCAGCACGTGGGCACGACCTGGTGGCGTCCATGGATGACGTGAAGGGGCTTCGCTTGCGCCATGCCGTCCGCGCTGGCCAACCGGTAAGCCGCGACGATTTCGAGGCTATTCCCGATGTCGACAACCGTGAGCAGGTGCGCCTGGTGGCCGATGTCGGTGCGATCACGATCGAAAGCCGCGGCATGGCCATGCATGCCGGAAATCGCGGCGACGTCGTGCCCGTGGTCGTGGCCGGCGCCAGCGAGCCAGTGCGCGGCGTGGTTACCGAACGGGGGGTGGTGCATGTGGCTCGCTAGATGGTTCATGGTGGCCCTCGGGCTGCTGCCGTTGGCGGCTGCCGCCCAGTCGTCCGGCGGCGGCATGATCGATCCGAATACCTATCACGGGCTGGCTGAAGACCGCCGCGCGCATCGTGTGGGCGACACCCTGACCGTGATCGTGGTTGAGACCTCGCGTGCATCGGCTGCCGCCAATACCGATTCAGGCAATGACCTTTCCTTGAGCGCTGGCCTGCGCACCACCACCCGCAATCATTCCGGAGTGCTTAGCCTGGGTGCAAGCGACAGCGGCACCGGGCAGACCAACCGCTCAGGTGCCGTGCAAACCCAGATCGCCGTACGCGTGGTGGGCTTGGATGAAAGCGGCACCTTGCGTATCCGCGGCGAACAATCGGTGGTGGTGAACGGTGAAACCCAGCACATCGCCCTGAACGGCGCGGTACGGCCGGAAGACATCTCCTCGGCCAATACGATCCTTTCCAACCGCATCAGCGAGGCAAATATCGAATTCACCGGTCGGGGCGACGTAAGCGAACCTCAGCGCCGCTCGATCATCTACCGCGTGACCAAATGGCTGGGGTTGATATGAGGCGCGTGATTGCCATGGTCTTGGTGGCGGTGCTGGCACCGGCCAGCCTGGCCCAGAGCTTTGTGGGTGTTCGCCTGAAGGAGATCGCCCGCACCGAGGGCGTGCAGGACAACGCTCTGATCGGCTATGGCCTGGTGGTTGGCTTGGCAGGGTCGGGCGACAGCAGCCGGAACCACGCTACCTTGCAGTCGGTGGCCAATACGTTGAGCCACTTTGGCGTGAACGTGTCCACCGATGATCTGAACAGCCGTAACGTCGCCGCGGTGATGGTTACCTCCACGCTTCCGGCATTTGCCGAACCGGGCCAGAAGCTCGATGCGTCGGTCGCATCGATCGGTGACGCACGAAGCCTTAGCGGCGGCACCCTGGTGCTGGCACCGCTGGACGGTCCGGATGGGCAAACCTACGCCCTGGCGCAGGGGGCGATCTCCACCGGCAGTTACAAGGTAGAGTCCTTCGGCAGTTCCGAGCAGAAGAATCATCCCACCGCCGGCCACATTCCCGAAGGCGCCATGGTGCAGCGTGCGGCGCCGTTGGGCGCGCTCGGCGATGGCAGCGTGATCGATGTGATTCTTTACCAGCCGGATTTCACCACCGCCACGCGAGTAGCCAGGGCCATCGAACGCGCGCTTCCTGGTGCCCGGGCAACAGCGGCGCACGCTGGCAAGATCGAAGTGCATTTTGCCCAGGCATCCAGTGCCGTGCAGGAAATTTCCGCCATTGAAAACGTCATGGTCGACCCAGACCAGGTGGCGCGCGTGGTGGTCAACGAGCGCACGGGAACGGTGGTGTCCGGCGGTGACGTTCGCCTGGCCAGCGTCACCATTTCCCAGGGTGACCTCCGCATCTCGATCAAGACGGACTACCTGGTGAGCCAGCCCGATGGCGTCTTCGTCAACCCGGGCCGGGGCATTGGCACGGCGGTCGTACCCGAATCGAAGATCAAGGTGAACGAGGACGACGCCCGCCTGGTGAACCTTCCCAATGGCGCGACGGTGTCGGACCTGATCATGGCCCTTCGCTCCATCCATCTCTCCACCCGCGATGTCATCACGGTGCTGCAGTCGGTCAAGGCTGCTGGCGCGCTGCGTGGTGAGTTGCTCATCCAGTAGGACCGGACTCATATGGCAATGGACATGACGGTAGAGGCCGTTCGGCTCGGCCTGGACATGGCGAGCCGGCGGGCCGAGATCGCCACGCAGAATGTGGCACACGCGAACATGCCCGGAACGCACCTGGAGCGTGGCGACTTCAGCCAGGCGCTGGGCCTGCTCGACCGCGTGGCCGATGGCGCCGATGTGCGCGCTGAAGACTTTTCCGGAGCGTCCGTGGACGCGATGAAGGAAACCAGCGACCAGTCCATCAGCCTGGATGACGAAGTTGGCGAAATGGCGCTGGCCAGCGCCCACTACCAGGCCCTTTCCGAGGCGCTCAACCGCCAGTTCGGACTGATGAGCCTGGCACTCAGCGGAGACCAGTCATGAGCATCGATGCCATTTTTGCCGTGACCCGCCACGGGCTGGATTTCGAGCGCGCGCGGATGGAGGCGGCCAGCCAGCGTATCGCACTGTCCGACGTGCCGCTGGCGCAGAAGGTGGCAGCAGCCTCGGCCTCCGGGTTTGCCGGTGCCTTGGGTGCCAAGGAGGCCATCGGGGCGGACGCCACGGCGGAGGGCGACGCATCGCACACGGTGCTCGACCCGTCGAACCCCGCAGCCGACGAGAACGGCACGGTGCATATGCCCGATGTCGACCTGGCCCAGGAAATGACGACGCTTATGTCCGCCGAACGCGCTTACCAGGCCGACATCCGTTCCTTCAATACCTTGCACGGGATGCTGATGAAGTCCCTGGAAATCGGACGCTGACCATGATCGAGCCCATCACGTCGTTCACGCCACTCACAGCCCTGGAGTCCCCACCCGGCACGCTCCAGCTACCGCCGACACATGCCTTTTCCAATGTGGTGGCCGAGGGGATCGGCCAGGTGAACCAAAGCCTGGTGCAGGCCGACGATGCCACGCGGGCGCTGGCGGCGGGTCACGACATCCCGGTGCACGACGTGATGATTGCCCTGGAGCAGGCTCGCCTGGATCTCCAGTTTGCCGTGCAGGTCCGCAATCGTGTCGTGAGTGCCTATCACGACATCGTCAACATGCAGGTTTGATGTGCCGTGATCGAGACAGCGAAGTCCTTCTGGAACAGTTTGAACCTGGCGCGACGCATGTTGCTGGTGGGCGGCGTGGTCATCATTGTCGGGCTGGCCTGTGCCCTCGGCTGGTGGACTACCCGTCCACGCTACGGGATCTTGTTTTCCAATCTCCGGCAGGCTGACGCCGCCGAGATCACCTCTGCCCTGGACACCATGCAGGTACCCCATCGGTTTGCCGATGGTGGTGCCACCTTGCTGGTTCCCGACGATACGGTGTACGACACGCGGATGAAGCTCGTGAACCAGGGCGTGCCCCATGGTGGCAGCGTGGGCTTTGAAACGTTCAAGGATTCTGACTTTGGTGTCACCGAGTTTGCCCAGCGGGTAAATTATCAACGCGCGCTGCAGGGCGAGCTGGAGCGCACCATCGCCGCCATGCCGTCCGTGCAGTCGGCGCGGGTGCACCTGAGCCTGCGCCGGGCAACCATGTTCGACTCCCAGCAAGACCCCGCCAAGGCATCTGTAACGTTGTCGCTTCGCCAGGGAGACACGCTTGCCCCTGCGCAGGTTGCCGGCATCCAGCGGCTGGTGGCTTCGGCGGTGGAAGGTTTGAGCCCGGAATCCGTGACCGTGCTGGGCGATGGCTCCACCGTGCTTTCCGCTGGGCTCGCGGGTGCCGCCGACCGTGGCGACGAGGAAGCCCGGGTTGAAGCACGACTGCATCAGCGCATCGACACCTTGTTGCGTAGCGCGCTGGGGCCCGAGGCGAGCTGGTCGGCATCGGTCAATGTCGAACTCAACTACGACCGGATCAAGCAGCTTCGCGACAACCTCGTGCCACAGGGCAAGGATGGTAACGGGCTGGTGACTCGCCAGAAGTCGGCGAACAGCAAAGCTGCACCCGCCGCCGAGGGCGACACCGCGCACAGCGCAACAGGCTCCGGTGAGCAGGAATTCGAGTACGCCCACAGCCACGAGCAGGAAGAGGTCGAGGTTGCACCCGGTCGCATTTCTCGTATCTCCGTTGGCGTATTGGTGCCTGCATCCGTTGCCCCGGCAACCCTGGCAAGCCTTGAGAAGGTGATCGGCGATGCCGTGGGCCTGAATCCGGAACGGGGTGATCGGCTGGATATTGCTGCGGCACCCATCGCTTCGATGGTGCCCCCGCGCGCGGTCCCACCCCCGGTAGTCGCGGCGCCAGTCCGGCAGGCGCCCCGCGTGCCCTCGATATTCTCCGGTGTTCCGGATTGGGTCTTTATTGCCGGTGGGGCATTGGCACTATGCGCAGGCGTCGTGTTCGGCATTGGCTTTTCGCGCCGCCGTGAGCCTCGTCGACTCACCCTGCAGGAGCGCGATGCACTGCTGATGGATGTCCAGCGCTGGATCGACGCGCCCGAGCACGTGGCATGACAGCAGCGCTTCGATTGGCCGCCGCGAGGCTGGTGGCCTTGCACAAGGACGATCGCGCGTGGCTTCTTGCGCAATTGCCTGCCTCCGATGCTGCCCGCCTGCGTCGGGTCATGGCGTCGCCCGATCTGGCCCGGATCTCCATGCATGGATCTGTCCTTGACACCCGGCGGCTGAAGGCGGAGACGCGAAAACCCGTGGACCGGCCGTGGATCGTCCTGGACGGCATGGATGCGGAATGGACTGCCCTGGTGCTGGGTACGCTGGACGCCGCATCGCAGGAAAACTACCTGGCTGGCGCACCGGAAAAGCATGCGGCTGACGTAGGGCATGTCCTTGCCCGACTGCCTTCAGTATTGCCGCCACGGCTACGCGCGGCCGTGGGTAGCTGGCACGAACGCAAAGGCGGCAAGGCACCATGAGCGGCATCGCGCCGCGGCGAGTGCAGGCATCCGCCGTCCAGAGCGGGGATGGCCGTGCGCTGCCGGCTGATCAGGTGGCCTTGGCGGCAGTCGTAGACAAAACAGAGCACGCCCTGGGATTCGAACAGGGCTACAGCGATGGTATTCGTCATGCCGACACCCGTATCGACGCAGCGGTTGCCCAAGCGCGTGCGGAAATTGAGCAGGCGGCCGAAGCAGCCATTGTGGAGGCTGTTGAACGCACGCAAGCCACGGAAGCCCGCTATACCGAGGGGCTTCTCGCGCTCGATGCCCTGGTCCGGGAGGATCGGGCCTGGGCTGAATCGCTGGCGGTGGAACTGGCGATGACGGCCGTGACACAACTGCTGGGCATGCATGCCGCCGATCAAACCCTGATTGCACGGCTGTGCCAGCAGGCGAGGGGAGCAGCGTCCGCCGACGGCCCGACCATTCGATTGAATCCGGATGACATGGAAGGAATCGGAGCAACCGGTGATGGAGTGATCTGGACCAGTGATGATTCACTCGAGCGTGGGAGCTGCGTGGTCCAGACATCGCGCGGACGCTATGACGCTGGATTACGCACCCGGCTGGGCATCCTTGTCGATGCCCTGGTCGCTGGGTTGGGGAAGGGCGCATGAGCGCCTCGCGGCTTCATCGGAACATCGAGGCGATGCCGTCCTTTGTCCGCGAGGGCGAGGTCGTTGCCTGCAACGGCCTGGTGATTGAAGCGATCGGGCCCGACGCGCATTTGGGCGAGGTTTGCGAACTCTGGTCGCGTAACGCGCTCACGCCCGTGCTGGCCCAGGTCATTGGTTTTCGCGAGGGACGTGTCCTTCTGATGCCTTACGGAACGGCTGCCTTGCTTCGGGTGGGTGACCGGCTGCGAGCATGTGGCCGAAGCTTGCAGATTCCGGTAGGGAAGGGGCTTCTGGGCCGGGTGATCGATGCTTTTGGCGCGCCATTGGATGGTAAAGGGCCGCTGGATCCACATGGACTCTTTGATGTCTACCGGCCACCCATCTCTCCATTGTCCCGCCGCGACGAAGACACCGTCCTTGAAACGGGTGTCTGCGTGGTGGATACGCTTATTCCCATGGGCAAGGGACAGCGCCTTGGGGTGTTTGCAGGTTCGGGTGTTGGCAAAAGTACCTTGCTGGCCATGATCGCCCGGCACGTGAAAGCCGATATCGCCGTCATTGGCCTGATTGGAGAACGCGGCCGGGAAGTGGGCGAGTTCGTTACGCATGCCCTTGGCGCTGAAGGCATGCGTCGTGCCGTGGTGGTTGCGGCAACGTCGGACCAGCCTGCGCTGGTTCGCGCCCACGCCACGCACGCCGTCCATGCGATTGCCGAGTCGTTCCGCGACGAGGGGCACGATGTGCTGCTGATGGTCGACTCGGTGACCAGGTTTGCCATGGCCCAGCGTGAGATCGGCCTGGCAGCCGGTGAACCGCCGACCTCGCGTGGCTATCCCCCCTCCGTGTTCAACGCCTTGCCCCAGTTGACCGAGCGCGGTGGTGCGCTGAAGGGCGCGGGCTCGGTGTCGTGCATCTATAGCGTCCTGGTGGAAGGCGATGACATGAATGAACCGGTTGCCGACCATATGCGCGCGCTGCTGGATGGGCATATCGTCATGTCACGCGACCTCGCGCATCGCGGCCAGCTGCCGGCGGTGGACCCGTTGCAGAGCATCAGCCGATGGCAAGGCAGGTTGAGCACGGCGGAGGAGGGGCGGCTGGCATCGGACGCACGCAATGTCCTGGCGACTTTCGAAGCATCCCGGGACCTGATCGACATGGGCGCCTACCAACGAGGTGCGAATCCGCAGCTCGATCGTGCGGTGGATAGCGTACCGGCGCTGCTCGAATCGTTTCGGCAGTCGCCGCAGACAAGCATTGCCCGGGGGGCCGGCTACGCACGCCTGCATGGCATCCTGGGCGGAGCGGCAGCATGAGCGACCGTCGACAGCGTCTGGCCGATCGCATGGCGGCCCTGCAGGCGCTCAAGGAAGAACTACGCCGGCAGGCACTTGCCGTGGCCAGTCGTGCTGCAGCGATGGCGTCCGAAGAGGTGGTTCATCGCGAGGCTTCATTGAGCGAAGCCGAATGCCGCCGCGACGCCCTGCTTGAAAACGGCTACGTTGATCTCGGCCGCTACACGCTTCACGGACACATCGCCGCGTCCGCCGGCAAGCGCCTGATGGAAGGCCGGGACGAGATGGTTGCCGCACAGGGTCATGCCGAGGAAGCCGGAGACGCCTGGCACCAGGCACGTACACGAGTGGATGGCCTGCAAGCCCGGGCACGCGAGCTTGCACTTTTCAGTGAGGTCGAACGCAACCTACGTGAGCAGGCCGATGCCATGGACCTGTGGCTTGCTCGCAGGGAGCTGCGGCGATGAACACATCCTTGCAGTCTCCGACCATGCCGGCGATATCGGTGCCGGCGCCGGCCGCGCCACCGAAGAAGGCCGTCGCGGACTTCTCGCATGAGATCCATCATCAGACCGGTGGACACGGTGGCAATGGCGCCACGACGCGCGACGGTGATGCGTCTACCCATGCAAATGCCAATGGATCAGCGACTGGCGGCGGTCCCATGCCGGGTGGCGATGACGCAAGCACTGCCCTTTTGGCCCGGCATATCGTTGATTCCGCTTCCTTGCAGGGCGTGCTGTATCCGCTAGGTGCGCGTCCCTCCGGTTACCTGTCGAATCTTGACGTTTCCGTCGAGGGTTCTTCACACGGATCCGCCCCGAGCGTGAGCACGCAACCTATTGCCGTGGATCAGGGACGAAGCCCGATCGATATGCTCAATGAGGGCTCGGTTGAGGAGGCGCAAACACAGCGATACACCGCGGCATTTGGGCAACCAGCGCCCGCTGAAGCACCGTGTGACACAGGGCTGGATACCAGCACTTCAAGCGAAGCTGCCTCGACCAACTCGCCATTGGCCAGCGAATGGACCCGCTCGTACATACGCCTTGCTGCTGGCGACGAGGGCACGACGGCGTGGCTGCGTGACTACCGCCTCGACACCGATGGCATTGCCCGTGCGAGCCAGGCGCTTCGCCAGCTTTCCGGAGAAGGCCAGCCCGTGGCGCGGGTGATGGTCAACGGACATGAAACCTGGCGCGCCAGCGCGCCCAACGACAAGGATACTATCCATGGCGGTTGATTCCATCGGCTCCACGCTCGGAACGCCCGCGGCAGCTTCGGGCATCGACGACAAGGTCATCAACCAGGATGACTTCATCAAGCTGTTCGTCAGCGAGCTTCAGTTCCAGGACCCGATGCAGCCGCTGGACAACAGCCAGTTTCTGCTGCAGATGTCGCAGTTCGAAAGCATCGAGTTATCCGGCGAAACGAACCAGGGCGTGCAGGACCTCCTGACCATGGGCTCGTCCAGCCAGTCGGTGAGCCTGCTCAACCATGCCGTGCAGGTCACCAATGCGGATGGCACCAGCAGCAACGGGAAGATCAGCGCGGTGTCGTTTACCGGAAATGGCGTGTTGCTGTCGGTGACGAACGCCAATACCGGCGCGGTAACCCCCAATGTGCGCATGAGCCAGATCAGCCTCGTCCAGCCTTAAGGAATCCAATCCATGCTGCAAGGACTATTCAATGGCCTCTCGGGGCTGCTCGGGTTCTCCAAGGACCTGGACAACATTGGCAACAATATCTCGAACATGAATACCCCGGGTTTCCGAGGCAGCAGTGCATTTTTCGAGAACCTCGCCGATGGTGAGGGAACGGGGTTAAGCCAGGAATTCACCAATCTGTCGCAGGGCGACCTGCAGCAGACAGGCACCGGTACCGACGTGGCCATCCAGGGCAAGGGCCTGTTCGTGTTGCGCGATGCGGAAGGCAATACGTTCTATACGCGAGCGGGGCACTTCCAGTTCAACAGTGACGGCGTGTTGGTCGATGACAACACCTCCTATCACGTCGCGGCGCTCAACGCGGGCAATGGCCTTGCCGACTTCTCGATTGCCAATCTGCAGACCCTCGCACCCGTGGCCAGCACGTCGGTCAAGTTCACGGGCAACCTGTCGGCGAATGACGCCACGCAGCAGGTCACCGGGCTGCAGGTGTACGACGCCTCTGGTGGCATGCATACGTTGACGGCCACGCTGACCAACAACAAGGCGACTACGGCGAATTCGTGGCTGGTTTCCGTCAAGGACGATAGCGGGAACGTCGTGGGCAGCGGCCAGATTCGCTTCGATACCACGGGCGCGCTGCAGGCGGGATACACCGGTTTCAATCTTTCGCTTGCCTATAACGGCGGCAACCAGACGGTCGCCTTGTCCTTTGGCACGGCCGGGTCCTTCACGGGCACCACACAGATAAACGGCGGCGCATCGAACATCGGTGGCAAGGTTGCCGACGGCCACGGTGTCATCGGCATCAGTGGATACAGCTTCGACGATACCGGCACGCTGCAGCTGACTTATGCCGATGGAGAAAAGAAGACTGGCCCGACGCTGGCCCTGGCGGATGTGGCCGATGAGCAGGAACTGCAGCTGCATGGCGGGGCACTGTATACGGCGCCCGCCCGCCTGGACGTGACCTATGGCAAGGGTACCGACGCGGCTTTCGGAAGCATCACCGGTGGCAGCCTGGAGTCCTCGAACGTCGACCTGACCCGCGAATTGACCGAGATGATCATCGTCCAGCGTGGTTACCAGGCCAGTTCCCGCGTGCTTACCGTGACCGACGCGATGCTGCAGCAGCTTTACTCGAGCACGGGAGGCGGCGGTGGCTGAGAGGTTCGGCTGGATAGGCGCTTCGCGGCAGGCGCGGGCGGCAGAGCGCGTCGATGCAATTGTGGGTGCCTGGTGGAACGACTGGGGCCTGGGCGACGCCCCGACGCGATCGGAGTCGACGCTTCCCCATGGGCACGCGTGGCTGGGTACGCACGTCGCGGTTCGCGTGCCCGAACACATGGCCAGCACGCTTACGGGCTTCCGGACATCCGGCAACGAGCTGGGTGACGCCGTGCAGGAGGCTGCCATCGGCGATCTTGTGTCGCGCATCCCTGGTGCCGGGGCCAATGCACCGCAGTGGGTGGACATCGCCCCGGCACGGTTTGCCGAGGCAAGGCTTGGCGGCACTTGTTTCAACTACAGATTCGCAAACGGTGGGCAGATGTTCATCGCACTCGATCGGGCGGCAATGGATCTGGCCGCGCCACCTCACGCCGGTCCGGTCCCATCCCTTGCTACACGACATGACTTGCTGGTGGCCGAGCGCGTCAGGCTCGCCGCCCGGCTCGACCTCGGCAGCATGTTGCTGTGCGAGCTTCGCGGCCTGGCGATTGGTGATGTGCTGGTCACCAGTGCACCGCTGGACCGCCCGGCATTCGTCGAGGTCAGCCGTACTCATCAACGCATCGCCGGCGGCCGTATCGGCCGCGTCCATGATCGCCGCGCCATTGTTCTTGCGCCAACGAATATCCCGGAGTCCGTATGAATACCGTACTTGTCGAACCCTTGATCCTTGACCCGCTGATGGACGTGGCGGCGGCGACCTCCGCGCCGGTAGTGCCATCGGACCTTTCCCTGGTGGACCATGTCGAGGTCAAGCTGACGGCTGTCCTTGGTGAAACGGAACTCACCCTGGCAGACCTTTTTGCACTGAAGGCTGGCAGCGTGCTGCCGCTGGCACAGGGCCTGGACGATGCCATCGTGCTGCAATTCAATGGCAAACCGGTAGCCACGGCCACCCTCGTTGCCGTTGGCGACTGCTTCGGCGTGCAGATTGCCACGATCCTCTGATGGCTCCGAACAACGCGCCCGCCATCCCGTTCAGCCAGGCTGGAAATAGCCTTCCGACTGCAAGCCTTTCGGGTCTTCTAATTGCCAGCGTGCTTCTGGCAATGGCGTTTGCCGCTCTCTGGTACGCGCGTCGGCGAGGCTGGATGGGTCTGGCGGCCAAACCCTCACAGGCACCGAATCCGGGCCGGTTGGCCGTGCGCGAACGGATCCGCCTAAGCGCCACCTGTAGCGCTTTCGTTCTGGGGGAGGGGGAAGAACGCATCGTGGTAGTTGAATCGCGGCACGCAGTGCAGGTCCATGCGTGGCCAGTGAAAACGGGCAGGGACCAGCCATGAAACGGTGGGCCTGTGTTTTGCTGGTGGGCGCCGTGGGACTGGCTTGTGCAACGCCGCTGATGGCCGACCCCGTGCGTGATGCCATTGGACCCTCCTCGGAGCTGGCACCCGCGTTAAGGCAGCTTTCAATACTCACGGCGCTATCCCTGCTTCCCGCGCTGCTCATCGCGATGACTTCATTCACGCGGATCGTGATCGTCCTTTCAATGGTGCGTAGCGCGCTTGGCTTGCAACAGACGCCGCCCAATACGGTGCTGCTGACATTGGCGCTATTCCTCACCCTGTTCTCGATGACACCGGTACTCCAGGCAGCGAAAACCGGTGCGGTAGATCCCTGGATCAATAAAACCATTGATACCGAGACCGCGGTTCGGGCAGGCTGGACACCCTTTCGGGATTTCATGATCCGCCAGACCAGCGAAGGTGATCTTCGGGCTGTCGTCGACATGGCCGGAGCACCCCAGCCGCGTACGCTCAACGATGTCCAGGCATTGCACCTGGTGCCGGCATTCATGATGAGCGAGCTCAGGACGGCATTCCAGATCGGCTTCGTGATCTTCCTGCCGTTCCTGCTGATAGATCTGGTGGTGGCAGCCATCCTGATGGCGCTGGGAATGATCATGGTACCGCCGGCGACGGTGAGCCTGCCGCTGAAAGTATTGCTGTTCCTTTTGATAAATGGCTGGGTGCTGGTAGCCCAGGCCGTGTTGGGAAGTTACCGGCACTAGTCATGCTCAATGTCGCCTCGCCAGAGCTTGCAGATGACGATCGCGCGGCGCTCTGGCAGCGTTGGCAGGAGAAACGCGATCCAAAAGACAGGGACGCGCTGGCGCTCAGGTATGCCCCCTGGGCCCGACGAATCGCCCGGGACGTCTTCATGCGGTGCCGGGCTCGTTCAAGTGAATGGCCGGACTACGTACAGAATGCCTCGGTGGGCCTGCTTGAGGCCCTGGACGGATTCGATGAGCAGCGGGGCGTACCCTTCGAAGGGTATGCCCGGCTGAGGGTTCGCGGCGCCGTGTTCAACGGCCTTCGCGACTTGATGACGCATTCGGCATCGCCGGCGCGCCTGGGACTCGACCGAGAGCGCGTGGATTCATTGCTCGATGACGACTCTGGGGATCCAATGGACGCGCTGATTGCGATGGTGTCGGGCCTGGCGACGGGTTACCTGCTTGGTTCCTCCGCGAAGCCTGAGGCGCCCCAAGGACCGGCGACCCCTTATGACGAGGCTGTACGGAGCCAGCTTGGGACCACCATGACAACGATGTTGTCGAGGTTGCCTGCCCGCGAGCGGGACGTGCTGACCCTCCACTATCTCAACCACATGGCGTTCAGCCAGGTGGCGGACGCCCTGGGCGTGACCAAAGGACGGATTTCCCAGCTACATCGACAGGCGCTGGGGCGCCTCCGGTCGTTTATGCTGGAGCGCCATTTCGTGCAGGATTTTTAATGGACCGGATTGGACCCGTCGATTCATCAGCCATTGTCGATGCGCTGCGCCGCGTCGGGCGCCCGGATGCGTCCACCTCGAAAGGGGTGTCTGCCAGCCAGGGCCAGTCATCGCTTCGCGATGTATTGGCAAGCCTGGTCGCCGATGTCGACGTTGACGATGATGCGGCCATGGCGGGTATTCGCATGGCCATGCTTAGGGCCATCCTGCTTCGCGAATGGGGCGAGGATGCCGGCAACGATCCGGCTTTCCTGGGCATGCTCGATAGCGTCAACGGCGCGATGGAGACCGACCCTCGTCTTCGTGCGTTGATGAAAGAGGCGGTGCAAAGCCTCAAAAGAAGCCGAAGCTGACACTCGTGATCACCCGATCCAAGCCCATGCCTGCTCTGGCCAGACGCAGCAAGCGCCTGGGGGATTCGATCCACGCCTGGGCCGTCATGCAGGCGATTCCCGCCCCCGTCGTGTTGCCGTTCGAAGCCTTCGTTCCCTTCGCCCCCATCTTCGAGAACCAGGGGCTGCCGGTGGTCGCCAACGCGACGGGGTCGCGATGGATCGCCCGTCCCGGTGGTCATTGGCCGGGCCCGGAACACGGGCGCCACGTGCGCGACACCATGGCCCGGGCCGCGGGAGCGGTGCACGAAAAGCTGGGCGCAATGCTCAAGCCTCTACCGGGCCTGATTCGGGACGGGAAGTATGTGGTGGTCTGTCCCAACAGTGCGATCGGGTACAAGGAGTGGCCCGAGGCGTCGTGGTCACCAGTGATCGAAGAGTGCCTGGGCCAGGGGCTGGAGGTGGTGATTGCCAGTCAGCCGGCCAGGGAGCGAATTCGCGCTCCCCACGGGGCCGAGTTCCTGGATGTCTCGGTGGTTGGCCTGGCGCGCTTGCTCACTCGTGCAACGTGCCTGGTGGCGCCCGATAGCGGCCCGGTACATCTGGCCGATGCATTGGGCTTGCCTGCGGTTGGGCTTTATGGCGCCACCTCGACGGTGACCTACGGGCCGTACAGGGACAAATCGTTCTGCATCGACATGCACAATGAGCTCTATCCGCAAGGAGAGAGGTATAGCAGTGCCAGGCACTTGCCAGATGTCGACATGGCGATGATCGGTGTTGATCGAGTGCTTGAGGCGCTGAAGCGAGCTGTCAGCAGCGCCGTTTAGCGTTACCTGGATATTCCCGCGCCGACGATCTCACCATCCTCCTTGGTGAAAGGCGTGGCGAGCGGGGGAATGACCTGCAGCACCACCTCCGATGGCCGGCACAGGCGTGTTCCACGCTCGGTAACGACAAACGGACGCTGGATGAGGATCGGGTGCCGCAGCATGGCCTCGATAATCGCTTCGTCGTTGACGGACGGATCATCCAGGCCAAGTTCCTCGAACGGCGTGCCTTTCTCCCGCACCGCCTGCCGCGGCGTTACGCTCGCATCGACCAGGAGACGCAGAAGGGTTGCGCGGTCCGGTGGCGTCTTCAAATACTCGATCACCGTCGGTTCGATGCCGGCATGGCGAAGGATCGCCAGCGTGTTGCGCGACGTGCCGCATTGGGGGTTGTGATAGATGGTGGCGTGCATGGCGGAAACCTTGCCTTGGTGCCGATCAGCACGGCTTGTGCTTATTATAACGCGCTCGCAACGCCCAGGCAGGGCGATTTTCAACTGGGCGTGGCGGACCGTCCTCTCGTCGAAGCTTCCGCCTCATGCAGATATGCAGTGAAGCCATCTCTCGCTGCCGGAACGGCGTTGAGCAGCATGACTGCGCTGACCTGCCCGCGGTGGCCGATCCCATGCGTGATCACGTGCATGAGCATTTCCTCTCGGGACATCTGGCCTGGGGCGCCATCGGTGAACACGAAATCGATACGTTCTGCTAGCTGGTCGTGGTTGAGCGTTGAAACGTATTCGATAAATTCCCGATCGCTTTTCCTGATGTCCTCGGACAACGCTTCCAGTGTTGGCATCTCGTCCAGATTGGCCGATGCGTACGCATGGGCCTCTCGCCTTACGTGCGCGGCAAAGATCCGGTCGACGACATAAGTGTGGCTAAGGGCCTTGACAGCCAATCCGGTAATGGAAGAGCCGTTGCCGAGTGCTGCCAGCCTGGTCAGCAGTTCGTCGTTGGCCCAGGCCTTGTAGCGGAACAGGCGTTGCATGGTGTCTTGCATGTCATGGTCTCCGAAGTTGAAGTATTGCTTTGTCGTTTACCGTGTAGGCAGAATACGAGCGATCATTCGCGTTTTGTACTCGCATTGGCGGCATGGAAAAATGGTGCACAGACCCCTCATCAAACCCAGGAAAACCGCCGCCCAGGATCGGTCGCGCGCGACCGTCGACGCGCTGGTCGAAGCGACCGCTCGCATTCTGGTCAAGGAAGGTTTCGACAAGGCCAGCACCAACCGCATCGCGGAACTGGCGGGGGTGAGCGTGGGTTCGCTCTACCAGTATTTTCCCGGCAAGGAGGCGCTTGTAGCCGCGGTCATCGAGCGTCACCAGCTTCAGATCACGCAAACGGTGCGTGGAGAGCTGGCAGAGGTTTTGGCACAGCCTTTGGAGAAAGGTGTGCGCAGGCTCGTCGCCCTGGCCGTTGAAGCGCACCGCGTCGATCCAAAGCTGCACCGCGTTCTGGCGGAGGAGATTCCGCGCGTGGGCAAGCTCGAGGACATGGAAACCTTCAGCCGCGAGAACTTCACCTTGTTCCGGACGTATCTTGAGAGCCGCCGGAGCGAACTCGGCGTTGATGACCTGGAACTTGCATCCTTCGTTTGCGTGACCACGATCGAGGCCTTGACGCACAACGCAGTGCTGCACCATCCCAAGATGCTTTCGCGCGAAACGATGGAAACGCTCATCGACGAGGCCGCGCGCCTGGTGACCGGGTATCTGAGGGGCTAGCTACGGCGGCTTATGTGCCTGGAAGGCTTGAACACGTCCGGCGCAAGATATTGCGGCAGGGAAACAAGAAGAGCCGCCAGGCGGAATGTGCGCCATTTCATATTAAATATAATTGCTATATTAAAGTGCATTTAATAATGATGAATCATGCTAGCTTCCAGAAGCCGTCATAGGGGCGGCCTATTCATCTCATTCGGAGTGCTTTCATGGATCAGCTTAACGTTGTGATGCACGAAGAAATTCAGAGCGAAATCAATCCCTTTGCTGTTCAACTGGAAGGGCCGCTGCAATTCCATGCAGGGGCGGGCAAGCTCGCACCCAAAATCAATGCCGATGGCGATATCGGCAGGGTTGGCACCATTCACGGCGGCGGTTAAGCGCAAATTCGGCAAATTAATCTCGTCTTTGATAATACGAAGCCGCTTCCCTTGAAAGGGAGGCGGCTTCTTCATGGATAAGCATTCCTCATGCTGAAGGCCGATATCGCTCTGCGGGATCTCACTCACCAGGCGCAGTGGAGGGAGGGTTCGATCGTACTGGGAGATAGCCGAATCTCCCCGCATGCGCACCCCAGCCTCGAGACACTGCTGGTAAGGACGAATGGCCAGTGGTTCGTTATGGTGAGGGAGCGCGCCGCCGCGGCATCGGCAGATGCGGTCGCCGCGACGCGTGACGTCGACAGCGAGGAATTCGCAAGGCTTTATCGGCAGTGCCTGCTTTGGCATCTGGACTACCTCATGATCGAGGGCGCGCAGGCGGGATGCCGGCTTAAAGTCCGTGCCGGTGTATTGGGCTCCGTACCTGTCTACTACCGCGCCACCGAAGACAGGATCAGGATGTCCTGGGACGTCACCGACCTGGCGACCGGGCCGCTGGCGATCGATGTGGAAGTGGCCAGCCACCGCCTTGTGATGAACCCGGTCTATTCCGCGCGGCAGCTGTGCGTGGGCATCGGTTTGCTGACCGAGCGGGCGTCGCTTGATGTCCGGCCGGGCGGCGCCAGCTACCGGTATCCCGCAGCGGCCGGTGAAACCGCTCCCACGCCTTTGCCTGAAGGGCGCGATGCATTGGCGATGTTCGCCGAACTCCTCGAGCGTGCCGTGTCGGCCCGACCGATGGCGGCGGACCGCCTGTCGCTCGAACTGAGCGGCGGCATGGACTCAGGCAGCGTTGCTTGCGCCCTGGCCAGGCGATTGGGGACGATTGCAAGCAAGGGCATCCTGCTCGATGGCAAGGTTCGCCATCCGCAAATCGAACGTCGGAATCAGATCACGAGCCGACTTGGCCTCGTCGACGAGACGGTGGAGATGTCCGCCTTCCCGCCGGATCTGGACATAGGGCAGCCGACGCAGCCAAAAAGCCTGTCCCGGGAATATTACCTGGAAGCGTGCTCGGCCCTTTGGCGTAAGGCACGAGCGCAGGGACACGACATGCTCTTTACCGGCATCGGCGGTGATGAGCTTTTCCCGAGCTATGTAGATGAAGTGCAGGCGCTAGAAGCGGATGAGCCGGGGAGGGTGCACGAGGTCAGGCATTACGCCGAGCAACTGCTCACTCCCCACGCACACAGCGCAGCCCAGAGCCTGCGAAACTTCGATGCTCCGGCAAGCCCGGTGCCGTCGACGGCGTTGCTGGCAGTTGCCTGCCGCGCCCCCGACTTGCTCCGGCATGGTTTGTGGCCGGTCAATCCGCTCAGCGATCCCAGCCTTGCGGCCTTCTGCCACCGGCTTCCGCGCGAACATCGGCAGGGCCGGGAACTCATACGGCAATACCTGCACAAGCACCTGGGCAATGACGTTTTCCAGCGCGACTACACCAAGGAGACGTTTACCGGGGTGATGGCCCAATCGATATCCCGGCACGCCTCGTCGATCGCCGGGCAGCTGCGCGATTGCGCGCTGGCCGACCTCGGTCTGGTCGACCAGCCCGCCGTATTGGCGTTGCTTGAAACGGTAGCCACCACGCGGGCATCCGCGCCTGCCACGGCGCTGGCCTCGTTCCTGTGGCTGGAGCGAAGCGTACGGCAGCTCCACTAGGGATGCTTTTAGGTCGTCACGCAAGCTCGGTGAAGGCTTCGCCCAGGGGCAGCCATGCAACCGGCCCGTCGCCAATCTGGATCATCAGGGCCAGCTGATTGTCGATCTGGACCCACTGTGTCCGGGGTGGTTGGGCGGTACCGGCAGGGCTGGTGTGCAGCATGGCCTGCGCGGATGCCTTCATCGCTTGTGGCCTGGCGACGCGAATCACCGCGACCAACCCTGCCGGGTTGCGTTGCGCCAGCGCCAATTGGCACAGCGCGAACAGGCAGGACTGATCCTCGTTCACGAGGGCCTCCGCCGGACGAGTCTGGCGCAGGCGCTGGAGCATGCGGCGCAGCTGCTGGCGCGATGCCTCCTCAGTGCGTCCCGCCAGCTCGCCGAGTTCGGCATGGCTCCAACCAAACACCTCGTACAGCAACACGGCCGCCGCATCGCTGGCCGGCAGGGTGTGGACCAGGTGGCGCAGTGCCTGTTCGACGCCCTGCACCTGGTCGGCCGAGCGCTCGGGCTGGTTGTCGTCGACATCTGGCATCCAGTCTTCGGCCACCTGGCCCAGGACTGTCTGGTAGCGGCCATGCCGGCGCCAGGTATCGATACACAGGTTGCGCAGCACAGTCACCAGCCAGGCTTCCTGGCTGGCGGTGTTCTTCTGTAACCCTCCATCTGCCATGCGCAGGTAAGCGTCCTGCACCAGATCTTCGGCCTCGCCACGGTCCCGCAGCCAGTATCGCGCCAGCGAAATCAGCCGTTGGCGCAGTGCCTTGTCGTCGGCCAGGGGATGCAGATCGGGCAGGAATGTCACGGAGATGGCCACTGGTTCGTCTATCCAATGAACTTATCACAAAGGAAATTTCATGATGCCTGCCAGCGATCCGGACACCGCCGCCCTGCCTGCCGCGCTGCAGAACAGCGCTTTCCTGGAAGAAAAGGCGTTCCGAGCCCGGACGGTGCTGGTGTTCGGTACCGTCACGGATGCCGTGGCGTCCGAAACGGTGCGCCGCTTGCTGGCGCTGGATGCCGACTCCGACGCGCCGATCGACGTGATCGTTTCCTCCCCCGGCGGGCACCTGGAATCCGGCGATGCGATCCACGACGTGCTTCGTTTCATATCGGCGCCGGTCAACATGATCGGCACCGGCTGGGTGGGCAGCGCCGCCACCCATCTCTACCTCGGTGCACCGCGCGAGCGCCGCTTCTGCCTGCCGCAGACGCGCTTCCTGATTCACCAGCCCAGCGGTGGCGCAGGCGGGCCCGCCAGCGACATCGCCATCCAGGCGAAGGAGATCATCAAGGCACGCCAGCGCATCGCCCAGGTCATCGCGCGCGAAACCGGCCAGCCGATCGAGCGCGTGCTCGGGGACATCGAGCGAGACCTGTGGATGTCGGCCGAGGAAGCGGTCGCCTATGGCCTGGTATCGCGCATCATCGTGCGTCGCAAGGAGCTTTCCGGAAGCTGAAAACGACGGGCCGTCTTCATTTCCTGGTCCTCCCCACGAAACCGGACGCGCGTATCCACTCCGCGTCCCGTCGCGTGGTCTGCACGCGCTGCTTGCGGTAGTGGCGCTCGGCCCGGTCCTGCACGTAGGTGACCCAGCGCCGGAACCAGCGTTCGCTATAGCGCATGTCGCGGATCAGCAGGCCGATCAAACGGCGCCCACCGGCCGGGGAGAAGTGCTGGAACAGGTCATCGTCAACGCTGATGATGGCCTCGGTGGTGCCTGGATCACCTTGGCGGGCGCTACGGCCGAACAACTGCCGGTCCACGCGCGCCGATTCGTGGAACTCGGTAAGGATCACGTGCAGGCCGCCGCTGTCCTCGACTTCCTTGGCCAGTTTGATGTCGGTGCCGCGCCCGGCCATGTTGGTGGCGACGGTGATGCGCCCGGGCTGGCCGGCGTCGGCAACGATCTCCGCCTCGCTCTTGTCCTGCCGCGCATTGAGCATGATGTGCTCGACGCCTTCTTCTTCGAACAACCGGCTGAGCGTTTCCGATGCCTCGACCGACCGCGTCCCCACCAGGATCGCGCGGCCTTCCGCCGCGAGCTCCATCGCACGCCGCGCCACCTCGCGCCACCGCTGTTCGCTATCGGCGCAAATGCGGTCGGCCAGGCGCCGACGGCGGCTTGGTTTGTGGGTGGGGATGCGGGTGACCGGCAACCCATAGGTCTGCTTCACCTCGGTCGCCACCTCCTGCGCGGTACCGGTCATGCCGCTCAATAGGAGATAGCGGCCAAAGAATCGCTGGTACGTGATCTGCGCGAGGGTTCGCCGCTGCCCGGTGATTTCGCAGCCTTCCTTGCATTCGATCATCTGGTGCAATCCGCGTTCCCAGGTGCGGTCCGGCATCACGCGCCCGGTGGATTCATCGACGATCTGCACCTTGTCTTCGGCCAGGATGTAATCCTGGTCGCGCGTGAAGCAGTGCACCGCGGAAAGCGCCTTCTGCACGAACTCGTCGCGCCACAGCGGCGAGCGCCACAGGCCGCCGAACGATGACGTGAGTTCCCGCACCCGTTGCCGGCCCGTTTCGGTCAGCCAGATATCGCGCCGCGCGCCCTTGATGTAGTCGACGCTGGCTGTGAGCGTTTGCGCGAGTTCCACGGATTGCGCATAGATCGCTGGATCAAGGTCGTCGGGCAGGGTCTCGGAAATGATCAGCGGCGTGCTGGCCTCGTCGATCAGTACACTATCGGCCTCGTCGATGATCGCAAAGTGCAATCCGCGCAGGATCGGCGGCTCGCCGCGTGCGCCGCCGGCCAGTTCGCGCAGCCGTTGCTGGGTCAGCGAAATCTCTCCCAGCGCGATGCAGTCCTTCAGGTAGTCGAACGTCAGCTCCTTGTTCGACACATAGGCGATGTCGCAGGCATACGCCTTGCGCCGATCCGCCACCGCCATGTCCTGCAGCACCACGCCGGCGCTCATGCCGAGGAAATCGAACAGGGGCCGGTTGTGTTCCGCATCGCGCTCGGCCAGGTAATCATTCACCGTCACCACGTGCACCGCCGCGCCGGTCGCCGCGGCGGCACAGGCGGCGAGGGTGGCGGCAAGGGTCTTGCCTTCGCCGGTGGACATCTCGGCCAAGCGTCCTTGTAACAGGGCGCGGCCGGCCAGCAACTGCACGTCGTGATGGCGCATGCCCAGCGTCCGGCGCGAGGCTTCGCGGATCAGTGCAAAGGCCTCGGGCAGCACGGCGTCGATGAAGCCCTCCAGGCGCATGCGGTGCGCGACAACCTGCAACCGCTCGCGTATTTGCGCGTCGCTGGCCGCTCGCGTTTCTTCCTCGCGTGCTCCGGTGGCCGCAAGAAAGGCACGCACGCGGCGGCCGTCGAAGCGGGGCACGCTGTCGAGCATGGCGCGCAGGCGGTCTTCCCAGGGTGAGCGCTTGGCATCGAGCCGTTCCAGGTAGGGCCCGTCGCCTAGCCGCAGGTCGCGGCTGGCCAACAGGGCTCGCACGTCAGACACCGAAATGCCCCAGGAAGACCTGCCGCAAGCGTCGCAGGCCCTGGCGCGCGAGCGATTCGCTGCCGTGGTCGAAGCGGACGTGCACACGCTCGCCGAAGGGCGGCGCGGTACCGGCGGGCAAGGAAATATCGACGATGAACACGCGTTGCAGCGTCTTCAGGCCGTTGCTGTCGTTAGGGTTGGTAGGAATGCTGCCGCCGCCGTTCAGGCCCAGCGCCGCGGTGGGCAACTCTTCCACCGCGCCGGGAAAGCTGCGCACCACCGAGGAATCGTGCTCGTCGCCAGGCGAGTCGGCCAGGCGCAGCTGCACGCCCCCTAAGCGCTCGTGCACCAGGTCGATATCGTCCTGCAGCACCACCACGCGCACCATCAGGTCGCGCGGGCTGAGCACGTAGCCCAGCAGCTCGCCTTTCTTGTAGTAGTGGCCGGGCATGTCCTGCGGCGTGGCGGCGATCAGCTGGCCATCGCCACCGGCGTGGCCGATCAGCCGCGCGGCACGCAGCTCGGCGCGCTCAAGCACTTCGCGCGCCTCCTCCAACTGGCGGCCGCTGACCTGGGCCTTCACCGGATCGACGAAGGCATCAGCGTCGTAGCGTGCCTGCGCCTCGTCGAGCTTGGCCTGGTCCACCGCCAGCTCCGCCTGCAACTGCGGATTGTCCATCAGGTACACCGGCTCATTGCGCCGTACGGTTTGCTCGGGCGTGGTCATCCAGGCATGGAAGAAGCCGTTCTCCTGGGCGTGCAGCATGGAGCGGTCCGGCAGCCACACCACGCCCTCAGCACGCGTGTGCAGGGGCACCGGCACGAACAGCAGCACCGCCAGCAGGACACCCACGGCCAAAGCCGTGCGGCGATAGGCACGGGCTCGCACGCGGTGCAGGCCGCCCGCGGTACGCAAGTGCTTCAGCCCCTTGCGGATCGGCCCCACGATCAGACCGAACGCGCTCCAGCAGGCCATTACCACGCCGACGATGAAGTATTTTCCCGCCACCAGGAAGATCACCGAGATCGTCACCGTGGTGCGGTAGAACCAGGCCATGGGCGTATAGAAGAACAGCCAGCGCTGTTCGGCCGGCGTCTCGTCCGGCATTACCGCGTCGGTGGAACCGAAGGCGTAGCGGTCCAGCAGCCAGGTCCACCAGGCCTGGCCGCGTTGCGCAAGGTTCGGCATCTCGATCAGGTCGGCCAGGATGTAGTAGCCGTCATAACGCAACAGCGGGTTGCCATTCACCAGCAGGGTGGAGACGCCACCGATCACCATCACGTTGAAGGCCACCGCGCGCAGCACGCCCGGTTCCGCCGCCAGCCATGCATATAGCGCGAGCGCTGCAAGGAACAGCTCCACCAGCATGCCGGCCGCTGCCACCAGCGCGCGGCGGTATTTGGACGGGAAGGCGGCGGAAGAAGAGGCCTCCACGTACGGCACTGGCGCGAAGATCAGGAACATCACGCCCAGCTCGCGCACGGCGCCACCCCAACGCTTCACCGCAAAGCCGTGGCCCAGCTCGTGCAAAAGCTTCACCACGGGGTACACCGCCATCATCACCAGCAGGTTGCTGGAAGACAGCACGCGGTCGGAGAGGTTATGCGTCAGCTCGCCCCAGTGTTGCGTAGCCAGCACCGCGGCCGGCAGCATCACCGCCAGCCACAACAGGGCGCCCATCGGGCCGAAACACCACGACACATAGGGCGCGAAGCGGGTAAGGAAGCGATCGGGATTGAGCAACGGCAGCTTCAGGCTCATCGGATTCAACAGCCATTGCCGCACAGTTTCGGTGCGCTTGCGCTTGTGGCGGTCCAGCGCCTCGGCCGAATCCGGCGCCACGTCGGTCTGCAGCAGATCCGCGGCGTGCAGCTGCACCAGCAGGTCGATCACCTCCGGCTGCGTGCAGGCGTCGCGCGACTCCGACGCGTTGGCGCGCTCCCACAGGGCCTGCACGGTCTGCCGTCCGTCCATGCCGGCGATGAAGGCATAGGCCGCGGTAGAGAGGCGATAGACCCGGCCACCAGTCTGGTCCTGCACCACGTACCAGGGCCGGCCCCGGAACACCACGCGCTGCACGGTGGCGTACGGCATCAGCCTCGGCCGCAGTTGCGCCGCGCTATGCCAGGAAGGGCTGAACGGACTGCGCGCCATGGCTTAAAGGCCCCAGCTCCACAGGTTCAGGCGTAGCCAGTCGAACAGGCTATGCAGCAGCACCCAGCCGAGCTTGCGGTCGCCGGCGCCGATCTTGCCTACGCCTTCCATGCCCGGCAGCAACAACGGCGAATCCTGTTTCAGGCGCGCCTCGACACGGTAGAAGTTGCGGCCGTCCTGCGCGGTCGCCACCGGCATGATCTTGGCCACGGTGAACGGCATGGGTTCGCCCGCCAGGCCCGTCATCACCAGTTCGCCGGTCTGGCCCACACGCACCTGGCCAATGTCGCGTTCGTCCACCTGCAGGATGATCCGGTAGCTGTGCAGTGGCGCGATCTCGAACAGTTTCTTGCCCGCTTCCACCGGCGTACCCACCTGCTGGCTCAGGTCCCCGGTGACGATCACGCCGTCATAGGGCGCCAGCATCTTCACGCGCGCGAGCTTGTCGTCCAGCAGGTCGAGCTGCGCCTGCGCTTCGCGCAGCTGCGCGCCGACCACCTGCATCGCGGTCAGGTCGTGACCGGCCATGGCCTCGCGCAGCTTGTTGTCGTACTGGTCGCGCTCGCTGGCCCACTTGGCGCGCTCCACGCGCAGGTCGTGGTCGTCGAGCTGGGCCAGCGGCTGGCCCTTCGCCACGATGTCGCCGGCGCGCACGAAGCTGGCGGCCAGGAAGCCCTCGAAAGGCGCAGCGGCGACGCGCTGGCTCTCGCCTTCGGTAACCGTCTTGGCGGACACGCGATACGACACCGGCAGGAACACCAGCAAGGCCAGTACCAGCGCCGCGGCCAGGGCCCCGGCCTTCCACAGCAGATGGCGGGGACCCAGCAGGGCGCCGAGGAAGCGCCGGCCCTCATCCCGCAGGCGCTGCCACGAACCGCGCTCGGCATCGACGCGCTGCGCGATCACCGGGGCGAGCAGGGCGCCGAAAGTATCCAGCCACTTGCGCTCTTCTTCGCCGAAGGCTGCGGGCGCTTCACGCTCGATCGTCACTACCGCGATGCATTTGGCCTGCTGCGTGATGGGCAGCGACAGCAATCGCCCGGCGCCGGTGCGCTGCAATAGCGCGGTATGCGCGCGGAAGCTGTCGGGCGCATCGTGCTCGGGCGCGGCCGCTTCCACCGGCTGGGCAAGATCGCAGGCTTCGTTCATGGCGGCGGAGTACGCCTGCACCAGCGGCGAGGATTTCTCGAACGTCGCCGCTTCCGACAGTGCTGTCAGCTTCACATCGCCGTGGCGCATCAGGCCGATGGCCACGCGTGTACCGTTGAAGCGGCGGCGAAGCTCATTGCTCAGGTCGAACAGGGCCTGCTGGAAACGCTCGTGGCGCAGTGCGATGGCGATGGCTTCGAGCACGCCCAGGGAGCGGACGCTGGCGGCGAGTGCGGCGTCGTGTTCGCGCCGGATGAACAGGTTGCTGAGCCAGGCGCTGCCCCAATGCAGTTCGCGCAGTAGTGCCGGCAAGGTCTCGTCGTGCGCGGTGAGTTCAAGCACCACGGAGCCTGCGATGCGGTCGTGCACGGCCAAAGGCGCGGCCAGGTGCCATAGCCCTGCCGGTTCGGCGCAGGGTTGCACCACCACGCGACGGTCGGCCAGGGCGCGCTGCACCGCTTCTCCCATGCGCGCCATATCGCTGTTGGCTTGCGGCCACACGGCAATCGGCACGTAGTTCTGGCCGTCGGCGGACTCCACCAGGATCGCCGCCTGTGCGATCAGCGGGAACTTGTCGCGAAGCACGGTCAGCCACGCGTCGCAGAATTCGGCCGAGGTGCGCGCGGCGACGAAGCGCGACCAGCCATCGACAGGAAGGGGTGTTGGCGTGGAGGGATCGGGCATGACGGGCAGGGCATTCATCGCAGCGCGTGCTCCGGCTTGAGCGAAGCGGTGGCGTCGACATGCGATGGCCCGAAGCAATGGTCCAGCTCGTCCACGTCGGCGATGTCCAGGTCACCGAGCGTGGCCCTGAGCTTGATATAGGAAGTCAGCTGCTGGTATCGCCCCTTGCGCATGTCGCGGCGGGAGGCAGCGATCTGCTGCCTGGCCGCGAGCGTATCGGCCTGGGTCTTCAGCCCGCGCTCGCTGCCGCGCTCGGCCACCGCCAGGGCACGCTGCGCGGAGGCAATGGCGATGCGTGCCGCATGGGCTTTGGCCAGGCCGGCGCGCCAGGTAAGGAAGGCGGTCTTCACGTTGAGGATGGCCTGTCGCCGCGCGGCTTCCAGGTCGTCACGCGCCTTGTCGCGCAAGGCCAATGCCTCGGCCACCTTGGCCGATTGCGTGCCCCCGGAATAGATCGGCACGTTCAGCTGCAAGCCCACCACGAACGTGCGGATGCGATAGCCGGCCTGGCCGGGGAAATTACCCACGTTCTGGTCGGTATTGCCGTAGCTGGCCACCATGTCCAGGGTGGGCTGGTGGCCGGCGCGCTGCTTGCTCACCTCTTCCTCCGCAGCAACGATGGCGCGGGAGGCTGCGCGCAGGGCCGGGCTGCTGGTGTCGATGCGGGCGAGCCACGCGTCGAGATCGTCGCCGACCAGGTCGGGCAGTTCCAGTTGGTCGTCCAGGTAGGGCTGCTGCAGGTCTTCGGCCGGGCCCACCCACTGCTCGAGCGCGGCGAGCTTGGTCGCGTGGTCGGCTTCCGCCGAGGCCGCGTCCGCCGCGGCTTCTTCGTACTTGGCGTGCGCGTCATCGGCCTGGGGTTCGCCCTGCGCGCCCAGCTCCACGGCGCGCCGGGCGATGTCCCATTGCGCGCGCAGGGCATCGCGCTGCGCCGCGGTGAACTCCACCGCATCGCGCGCTTCCATCAGGTCGAACCAGGCCGAAGCGAGCTTCTGGTAGAGCTGCTGCTCGGTGTCCTTGAGCTGGTATTCGGTCTGCCGCTCGACCTGCTCGGCCTGGTGGAGGCTTGCCGTGTTGGCCGGGCGCCACAGTGGCTGGGTCAAGCTGACCTGGCCGGTGTCGCCGTGGTAGCGGTCGTGCAGGGTGCGGGTGACGGCGTCCAGTTCGTCATAGCGGCGGCGATTGCCGTTGCTGGTGGCGGTGGCGGAGATCTGCGGCAGCATCGCTCCAAAGGCTTCGCGCGTGCGCGCCCGCGAGGCGTCCAGGCTGGCCTTGGCGGCGCGATAGCCCGGCTCGCTGTCGTGGGCGATGGAGAACAGCTCGCCCAGGGAGGTGACGGCAGGGGCCGCGAAGGCCGGCATCGTTGCGAGCATGCCCAGGCAAAGCAGGCCCAGGGACAGGGCGCGCAGCCACATCGGGGACCTTCCGGAACCTGCGGCTGAAACTTGCCCCCTGGCGTGAATACTTTCGCGTCGCACCCTCAAATCCTTTCGCTGCGCCGAAGGGGGAGAGGCCGGTCCGTCATGGACCACGACGAGATCGCCCGCACCGGAAACCGCACGGTGCGGACAGTCGCTTTCCAAAGATTTCCCCCTGACGCATGGTCATTTTGGCACTGGCCCCGGGGCCTGCCAAGGGTTGTCTCGTTCAGGCTGTTTCGTAATATCCTGCGATTTGCACCCCTCCCGCCGTGCGCTACCATGCCGGCTAATTCGCAAGCGCATGGCGCAGGCAGCGCCAGTCTCAGGGGGAGTCATGAAGCGCATCATGGGAGCGGCCGCACTGGCGGCCGCCTTGGCCGGCTGTCACACCACCGGCCAGAAAATCACCAAGCTCGATTCGGACAGCAGCCGCGACCAGGTGGTCGCCACGCTGGGCCGCCCGGATGCCTTGAGCACGATGGGGGATTTCGAGGTTTATACCTATCTGGCGCGGCACCGCTCACGGGTGTCGATGGCGCATACCGACTACACGGTGGTGATGAAGGATGGGCATGTGGTGCAGTTCGGGCCGGGGGTGGCGCGAAGGGAAGGGTTGCATGGGGTGGTGATCGTGCCGCCGGAGTCGTAGGCGCGTCCGTCTATGGTTGCCTATAGGCGGGAAAGCCGGGCGGCACCCGCGAATCTATCGGCACCGCGTCGCCGAGGAATTTCGAATCCGACAGCATGCCTGCGTAGGTGCGCTCGTGTCCGTTGCACATGCGTTTGCCTAAGAGCTTGCCATGTCTTTCGACGATGACGCCACTGCTCTCGCTAGCATCGGTGGCCTGGTAGGTGGGAGCGACCGCCTCGGCGAATACCGTATAGCTAGTGTCGCCATGCTTCAGCCGTAGATAGACCAGCGTACCTCGTCCACCATCGCCAAGGCGGTTACCGCTCGCGTAGTCCCGCGGAGGCACAGATGACGCGGGAAATTTCAGCTCAACGTTGCTGCTGCTGCCGAAGCGGTACTGCAGCATACCGAAAGGTGAGCCCCCGGCTGGGGCTGCGCAGACGGCAATCCGCTTCTGGCCCGAGGGGCAGGCGAACATTACCGTTTCGCCCGCCTGGCACAGAGTGCCTTCCACCGGGTCACCGAAGTACGACTGCGCATGCGCCTGCTGCAAGGTTCCCGCAGCCACGATCGCGAGCGTAGCAGCCCATGAGGAAAAGTCGCGATGAGTTTTCATGACCCAGAAGCCTCTTCTTGAGTAGTTCGGTCGTTCCGAGCAGCCTGGGGCGGGTCGAGCCCACTCCCAGGCCGATCAGATCAGTTCACCCGCTTGATCGACAGCCCACTCTGTGTTGCCAGGTCGCCCGGCGGCAACAGTGGATCGGCGACTAGAGTATTCCACCAGGCGCTGCCGATGTTCTCCGAGCTGCCGATGTCCGAGCTGCCTTGCCAATCGATGGCCTGCGTCGAACTACTGTCGGTGCTGCTGCGCAAAACCACGATATAGCCACCACCGCTAGTCGACCACCCGTAGGTTTGAGCGCCCGCGGCGACCATGACGCTCTGCCCATTCCAGCAACCACCATTGGCAACGACATTGAGGCTGATCGTCGCCGTGGCACTCAGTTTGCCGTCACTGACGGTGTATGCGAACCCGTCAGTGCCTGTATACCCGTGGCTTGGGCGATAGGTGTACGTCCCGTCGTAGTTGCGCGTCAGGCTACCGTGCGAGGCCCTGCCCAGGGTCAGTGTCAGGCAATCGTCGTCCACGTCGTCGATCAGGCAGCCGAAGTCGATGCACACGCTGCCATCCTTTTGTACCTGGAAGCTGGCGTTGCGGGCGGTCGGGGCGTGGTTCACCGGTACGACCGTGATGCACACCATCGCCGTGCCGGAGTCGACCGTGCCGTCGTTGTCGCGGTAGGTGAAGCTGTCGGTGCCGTACCAGCCCTTGTTCGGCGTGTAGGTGTAGCTGCCGTCAGTGTTGAGGCTGAGCGAGCCGTGGCTGGGGGCACAGACGATACGGGAAGTGAGCTTGTCACCGTCCGCGTCGGTGTCGTTGCCCAGCACGTTGATTCGCACTGCCGTACCGGCATTGGTGGTGGCCTGGTCATCGCGGGCCACTGGTGCGTGGTTCGGCGCCAGCACCGTGATGGTCACGGTGGCGGGAGCCGACTTCAGCTGGCCATCATCGGCGACGTACACGAAACTGTCCGTGCCTACGAAGCCTGATTGCGCGGTGTAGCTGAAGCTGCCGTCCCCGTTGCGCGTCAGCGTGCCGTGTTTTGGCGAGCTGCTGATAGTGGCGCGAAGGTCATCGCCATCGACGTCACTATCGTTGGCCAGCACGTTGATCCGGGTGGACTGGCCGGCCCGGGCGGTCAACGTGTCGTTGTTGGCGACGGGTGCCTGGTTCACATGCGCCACCCGGATCCACACCGTGGCCGGGTTGGAGTCGAACTGGCCATCGTTGGCCGCATAGACGAAGCCGTCCAGGCCGTACCAGTTCGCGTCCGGCGTATAGGTGTAGCTGCCGTCGGCGTTGAGCGCCAGGCTGCCGTGGCTGGGGCCGCACAGGATCCGCGCGGTGAGCGGATCGCCGTTGATGTCCCAGTCGTTGGCGACCGGATTGACCTTCACCGAGCCGTTCTCGTTGACGTTGGCCGAGTCGTCGAAGGCGAGCGGTGGCAGGTTCGGGCCGAGCACCGTAATGGTCACGGTGGCCAGGTTCGACTCCGCCTTGCCGTCGTTGGCGACGTAGGTAAACGTGTCGGTGCCCGTGTAGAAGCAGTCGGCGGTGTAGCTGAAGCTGCCGTCGGCGTTGTGTACCACGGTGCCGTGCTTGGGTCCCGTCACCATGCGCGAGGCCAGCGCGTCGCCGTCGGCATCCCCATCGTTGGCGAGCACGCGGATCGTCGCGGTCTGGTTGTTATGCACGCTGGCGCTGTCATTTGCCGCTACCGGCGCCTGGTTGGCCGAAGCGACCACCAGACGCACTGTCGCCACGTTGGACAGCGACTTGCCGTCGCTGGCCTGGTAGGTGAGCGTGTCGGTGCCGTACCAGTTGTCTGTCGGAACGTAGCTCAGGCTGCCGTCGGCGTTGCGGGTGAGCGTGCCGTGCGTTGGGCCAGACACGAGCACCAGCGATAACGGATCGCCGTCGGCGTCGGTGTCGTTGGTCAGCGGGTTGAAGGTCAGCGGGAGGCCCTGCTTGCCGTTGAACTGGTCGTCATTGGCGACCGGCACATGGTTGGTGGCACGTACCGTGATGGTCACCGACGCCACCGCCGAATCCGCCTGCCCGTCGTTGGCGACGTAGCTGAAGCTGTCGGTACCGCTGAAGGCAGCATTCGGTGTGTAGGTGATGGTGCCGTCCGCGTTCATCGTGAGTACGCCATTGGCGGGTTGGCTGATGATGCGAGCGGTGAGGCCCGCATTGGCCGCACGGCCCGCACCCGCATTGGTGCCCGTGCTGTTGTCGATGTCGCTGTCGTTGGCCAGCACGTTGATGGTCACCGGCACGCCCTGGTCGGTAGCGGCGGTGTCGTTGACCGCGACCGGCACATGGTTCACCTGCGTCACCGTCAGCACGATGGTCGCAACGTTCGAGTCAGCTGCACCGTCGTTCACCTTGTAGGTGAAGCTGTCGCCGCCAGCATAGTAAGCCGTAGGCGTGTAGGTGAAGCTGCCATCGGCGTTGCGAACCAGCGAGCCGTGAACCGGACCGCTGACGATCACCACCGACAGCGGATCATCGTCCACGTCGCTCGCATTGCCGCGAGGATCGATGGCCACAGCGCCATCCTCCGCCACCGTGGCGCTGCCGTCCGTAGCAGTTGGCGCATGGTTCACTGGCGTGACGGTCAGCGTGATGGTGGCGACGTTGGAATCGGTGCCGCCGTCGTTGACCTTGTAGCTGAAGCTGTCCGTGCCGCGGTAGAGCGTGTCGGGCACGTAGGTGTAGCTGCCGTCCGCGTTGCGGGTGAGGGTGCCGTGGGTCGGACCGTTGACGATGATGACGGCGAGGGCGTCACCATCCACGTCGGTGGCATTGTTGCGCGGGTCCAGCGTGATGCTGCCGTCCTCGAGCAATGTGGCGCTTGCATCAGCCGCGGTCGGCGCATGGTTGATCGGCGTCACGGTGAGATTTACCGTGGCGACGTTCGAGTCCACCGTGCCGTCGTTCATCTTGTAGCTGAAGCTATCCGTGCCGTGGTAGAGCGCATCCGGCACGTACTGGTAGCTGCCATCCGGCAGGAGGGTGAGGGTGCCGTGCTGCGGGCCGCTGACGATCACCGTGCTCAGCGTATCGCCATCCACATCGGTGGCACCGCTACGCGGATCGATCGACAGCACGCCTTCCTCGGCCACCGTGGCGTTGACATCGGTGGCGGTCGGCGCGTGGTTCACCGGGTCCACCGTGAACGTAAGCGTTGCCACGGCGGAACTGAGCTGGCCGTCGCTCAGCTGGTAGCTAAAGCTGTCGGTGCCGCGGTACAAGGCGTCAGGCGTGTAGGTGAAGCTACCGTCCGCATTGAATACCAGGCTTCCGTGCTGCGGGCCGTTGACCAGGATCGCCGTCAACGGATCGCCGTCCACGTCCGTGCCGTAGTTCTGCACCTTACCGGTGAATGCCTGCTCCTCCGGCGTATGCACCTGAGTGTTGACCGCGATCGGTGCGTGGTTGACGTGGATCACCACCAGACCGACGGTGGCTACCGGCGAATCCGCCGTGCCGTCGTTTGCCACGTAGGTGAAGCTGTCGTCGCCGTAGTAAAGCGAGGCCGGCACGTAGGTGTAGGTACCGTCCGCGTTCTGCGTCAGCGAACCGTGCTGGGGCTGGTCGACGATGCGGTAGGTGAGGGCGTCACCGTCCACGTCGGAGCCGAGCTGGCTCAGGTCGACGATGGCAGTGCCGTCCTCCTGAAGCGTTACCGTCATGTCGTTGGCGCCCGGCGCATGGTTCGCATGCGCAATGGCTAGGCTGACCGTGGCAACGTTGGACTGTGCCTTACCGTTGTCCAGCAGGTAGGTAAAGCTATCGTTGCCGTAGTACATCGCGTCTGGCGTGTAGGTGAAGCTGCCGTCGGCGTTGAGCGTCAGGCTGCCGTGCGCTGGTCCGGTAACGATGGTGGGCGTGGCACCGGCCACGTTGGTGTCGTTGCCGAGCACGTTGATGGCGACTGCGCTGTCCTCCTGATCCTGCACCAGGTCATCGTTGGCCTGCGGCAGGCCCATCAGGGCTACGTCGCTAACGGTCACTTGGCTGCCCGCTGAGCCGAAGCCGAGCAGATCGAAAGATAGGTTGACCGCTGTGCCGGCGGCTATGCTGCGCAGGTCGACCAGGTAGGTGCGGCTGCCGTCGGCATTCGTCACGTAGCTGACGCCCTGGCCGATATAGGACGTGCCGTCGCCCTGCAGGCTGAGCATCGATGCTGTGCGGCTCAGGCCAATCGCACCGCCTAGCGAGGCACCGGTCGCCGCATCCAGCAGGGCGGCTTCAAAGGCGTCTTCGGGAAGATCGCCCGGATTCTGCAGATCGACGCCCCTGACGGTGAAATGCAGGAACTGATCATCGCCCGTGACGATGAAGCTCTGGCTTAGGCGCGTTTGGCTCGTAGCGCTTTCGCCCAGCGTCGCGGCGCCGTTGCTGATGGTGACATTGCCCGTGGTGCTCCAGCCGCTGCCCACGTCGAGTGTGCCTGACAGGCCCTGGGCATGGCTCGAGGCTGCCGTCGCTGGCGGGTTGGACGTGGACGGTGCGACGACCACGTCGTAGTGGCTGTCGTTCGACGCGCTCGCGGGTATCGACTTCAGCTGCGCTGCAAGCTGCACCATCGCTGCCAGTTCGGCCTGGGTCGGCAGCCGGCGCACGCCTGGCTGGAGGGTCGCGTTCATGAAGTCGCGGCCGTCCGGGCTATGTTCGAAGCCAAGCAGATGACCATACTCATGCAGCAGTACGCTGAGCATGTCCATCTTGCCGTCAGCGGGGCTACCCGCCTTGGCGATCCATACATTGGGATCGGCGGTCGGCAGGAAGTCATCCTCGCCATCGATAGAGCCCATATACCAGCCATAGCCGTTGCCATCGTCGTCGAGCGCGATCGCCGCGCCCTGTTCCTCGCCGAGAGTGCCGGCGTCGAGGCTGGCTATTGTGGTAGCAGCTGCCGCCTGCTGCACGAGCGTGTCCAGCGTGGAGCTGGCGGCTGCCTGATCATGGGTCCAACTGGCTACGGCCTGCGTGCTAGTGGACTGAACTGGGCCATTCGACGCGTCCGCCGGAGCGGCGGCCGTGTCGCGCCGTGGCGCGATGGCCGTTGGCGTGGAGGTCGGGCGCCGCAAGTGGATGGTGAAGTCGCTCTGCCCACCCTTGCTTACCTGGGTGGTGATGCCCAGCTTGCCGAGCAGCAAATGCATGTTGCTGTAGGAATTGCCGCCTTCGAACATCGCCTTGCGGATGGTGGCATAGAAGTCAGCGCGCTGCTTCAGCTTGTCGGGATGCGTCCTGAAGCCGGGGTTGATGGCGATGGTCACGTCGTTGATCTTGCTCGCGCCGCCGTCGGCGATCGCATTGATGTTGTTTACGTCCCAGTGCCAGCCCGCCGCTGCAAGCAGGAAGAACCGGCCGTTGTCAGAGTCGGTGTTCATGTACTTGCCTGGGTCTTTCATGAAGTCGACGACGAAGTCGCCACCTCCTGGCACTTTCGCGATATCCGGATGGTTCGCCGCCATGTAGATCGCGAAGTTGTGGTACATGTCCCAACCCGTCAGCTGCGTCGCGCCGCGGCCTCGATACAGGCGTCCCGTCTGTTGCGCATAAGTTCCCTTGGACACGCCGTTGCCGTGGTCGCTCGAGTAGACCCAGTCGAGGAGGGCCAGGGGATCGGCGGCGTGCTTGCTCTTGAAGTACTCGACGTTCTTTCGTTCGGCTTCCAAGACGGCGGCAGCGCGCTGGGTCGACGTGGCATTGGGCGGTATGACCGGCTGGTTCGGGCACTCCGTCGCGTTTTTGGCGCTGTAGTCGAAATAACTGGCCCAGACACTCAATATGAAGGAAGTCGAATATCCAGGTTCTTCCACCAACCTGACGAGACCGGAGGTTTCGGCATAGACCTGGGCAAAGAACGCGGAAGCCCTGTCCGGCGTGTTGATCTGGAACTCGCTCAGCGTCGTGTTCATCGATGTAACCCACGGCGCCATGTCGCTGGCTTTGCGGCCGAACGCATAGCCCAGGGATTCAGCAGTGACTGGCCACGCCCAACCGAGGCCGCCCAGGCCCACATTGGAGGCGTCGATCAAGCCACTACCCTGGCTGCCGTCACCGAATAACGAGGATACTGCCTGGCTGGCATTGCCGTTGTGAATCAGGCCCCCCAGTTCCTCCCATGAGCTGTCCTGATTGCCAGCGCCCGTCGAACCTTCGTTCTGGGTCGTGCCGTACACCGACAGGAAGTCGCTAAGCGCTGCCTGCTCGTTGTCAGCGCCCTTGGTGTTGTTGACCTTGGGCAGCTGAGCCGCTAGTACCGCGGCATTGCCGTAGTTCCAGGTGTTGCCGTTGAAGGCCCCCAGGTCGAAACCAGGCGTGGTTTTCAGGGTGGCGAGGATGGCGGTCAGGTCGATGGCCTTGTCGTTGCCGGCGACCATGGTCTGGTTGCTCTTGTCCTTGTCGGTCTCCTGGAAGGTCTTCTTGTCGGAGATGTACTGGTTGTCGACGCCAAGCTTGAAGGTGGCGCCCAAATGGTTGGCGCTGAGGCCCTTCTTCTTGCTTATGGTGACCAGGTTGGCCTGCTCCGAACCGTCGAACAGCAACGGCTGGTTGCCTTTGACGCCCACCGATGCGCGCGACGAGGCCACCATCAGGTCGAACAGCCAGCTGGTGCCAAACACCGCGCCGCCGGCGTCGGTCTGCAGGTTCTTCCAGTTAGGCAAGTCGGCGTTGGTTTGGGCGTAGCCGTCGCCGTCCTTCGCGAAGAACTGCATCCAGTGCGGCGCGTTGTAGGCGTTAAGCCAATCGAGGGCGGTGCCGGTGGTGACCGAGGTGTTCTTCGAATACGAATATGGGGTGGCAGTACCGCCCACGACTTCCTCGAAGAGTGAGAGTGCACGCGCCTCGGCCTCGCCGAACTTGCCGTCGACCTTGAACTCCTGCAACGCGTCCGCGCTGGTCGTGGTAAGTCCCAGCGCTGGATATCCCAGGTACTTTAGGCGCTGCTCGACGCGGTACACATCGATGATGTCATTCTTCTGGCCGATTCCTACCGCGCCGCTCAGATGAATTGCGCTGTAGCCCGGATCCGACGCAGGTCGATCGCCGAACAACACCGTTCCCGAAGCCTTGGTGTAGTCGTTGGCCGTAACCTTCAGCACCACACTGCGCTGCTCCCTGGTGACCTTGCCGTCCGCACCGGTGACTTCCACGTAGAACGTGACCGTGAGGTCGTCGATGCTCTTGGCGCCCACCGTATGTCCGGCACGCAACGCTATCTCGTCCGCCTCGCTGAGGTTGGGCACAAGGAAAAGAGTGCCCTGGTCCTTGAACGAAACCACCTGGCCGTTGGCATCGTGGGACACCACGTCCAGCGTCGCTGGCGCGCCTTTCTTCTTGGGGCCGGCCTGGGTGATGAGATTCAGGTCCTTCTTGTTGGCACCGGTCGCGGGCACGGAGAACGTTTGTGCTTCGTTTGGCAGCAGATCGAAACCGCCGAGCTTGGCCATCTGTGCGGTGATGGCGGCCTGCGCTGCCTGTGGCAGGCTGGTGAACGGCAGGTTGAGCAGATCCGCCGACAAGTTGCCGGCAGTGATCAGCAATTGCCTGGCGACCAGGTCGCGCACGTCGACCTGGATAACGTCACCCATATCGCCAGAGGTGGCGATATGCATCGGGCCGTCATCGAACCAGGCACCGGCAGGCGCGCTGGCTGTGCCGCCTGATGGCGGCGGGATCTGCTGCTGTGCGTCGCCGGGCAGCGGGATATGTTTGCTGTCGCCCTGGCCATCGGGCATCGCCAGCGCGGCCTGAATCAGTTCGGCCACGTTCCACGCGGCGTTCTGGTTAGGATTCTGCTGGTTCTGGTCGACAGTGCCGAAGCCACCCTTGAGTTGGCCCACCAGTACCCTGCCGTCTTCCGACACGGTCAGGTTGATGATGCCGTAGCCATCCAGCGGCAAGGTCGCACCCAGGTATTGCGGCGTACCGAGCTTGCCGAACGGATCCTTGACGATGCCGAGCTTGCCACCGACAGCGACCTTCTTCGCGCTCGCGCTGCCGCCCACCGCGATCGGCGGGCCGAATGGCGGGAACAGGAAGTCCGGTGCCTCGAACATCGCTTGCCAATACGGATCGTTGAAGTTGTAGTTATCGTCCGCGACGATCGCGTACTCCACGCCATCCTGCTCGACCAACACCGCGCTTTGCGCGCGCTGGATGTTGGTACGGTCGATCTGGATCGCATTGTTGGGCTGCGACATGTCGATGGAGGACATCGTGGCGCTGACCACGTTGCCGTCCGCATCGCGAGTGAGTGTGAGCGTGGACAGGCCGCGATCGTAGTCGGCCACGTTGGATACCAGGTAACGATCCGGATCCGGAGTGGCCGAAATGATCTGCGGCGCCTTGCCGCTGAGACCATCGCCGGGGAGCTGTGCGACGACCGGAGCGGCGATCTCGCCTGTGGTGAAGTCCAGGGTGCTCAGGTCGAGGATCAGCACGTCGCCGCGCTTGCTCGGATCGCCCAGCATGACGCTGTTGGGATTGCGCGGCACGGCGACCACCAGGGTCTTCTTGTCCGCACCTAGCGCCATCCCGGTGACGCCGTAGGTGGAGCTTTCGATGCCGGTACCCTTGATCGAGATCGGCACATTGTACGAAGAGCTACCTGGATCGATGTCCATGGCGAGAAGGCGGTTGTTTCCGGCGCCGACACCATAGCCATTGCCCTCACCGATGATCAGCACGTTGCCGACGGCCACCAGGCTGGTGATGTTCTTGCCGTCACCGGTGCTGATCGTGTCGATCAGGCGGAAGCTGACCATGTCGATCACGTAGATCACACCATTGCCGCCGACGTAGCAGCGGCTAAGGTCGCCTGAGAAGGCGATCGGATTGACCTTGGTGCCGGTCAGGTAAGTGCCGTCGAAATCGTTTGGCGTACCCAGCAGGTCCAGCAGGTTGGTCTCGCCGACGACGTTGTTCTCCTGGATGAACTGCACGCCAGTGCGGGTCAGGACAGCGCCCATGTCGGGCTTGAGCACCACCGAGGCGATGTTGCCGGCGTACTCCAGCGGCGGAGTGTCCGTGAGGTCACCCGAACCGTCCATGGTCTGGTCTGGGATGCGCCGGACCAGCTGCCAGCGGACGCTGCCGATCGCGATGCCGGTGGGCACGTCGATCGGCACGTCGCCGCTGGCGTTGCCGGCCAGCGTTTGGATGTCGCGGTGGCTGCCGTCGGGGAACAGTACGCGCACGACGATGTCGCCGGTGAAGGTACCCGGGTTGGTGTTGTCGATGTTGACGTGAAGCTTCTGCGATCCGGTATCGAACGAGATGTTCGTGATATTCGGCAACACGATGTTGCCGGCCACCGTTGGTGCCGGCGGTAGCAGTGCGCTGACATCGAGCGAGTAGTTCTGGCCCGGATCCAGCTGCGGCAGCGGGATGTCGGCGAACTGAGGTACGCCGAAGTGATAGCTGCCCGCAGTGATGCCAGTGGCCGAACCGGCAAGGATGCCGATCATTTCCGAGGTGATATCGGCGCCCATCAGGCCGCCTGCCAGGCTGACACCCAGGCCGCCGAATGTCGCCCAGTCGCCGGCGTCCACACCGAGTTCGAACATGCTGCCGACTACGCCTGGCAGACGGCGGCAGACCACGTAGTCGCCCGAAGCCTGCAAGCCGTCATACGGCGGACTCGCCGTGCGCGCAACGCCGTCGGCACCGACGTATCCGTTGTCGACCAGCCACCAGGTGTCGTGCATGGTGCCGTCGGGCGCCATCACGGTGCCCCGACGCAGGAACAGCACTTCGTCGCCCGCCCGGGCGATGCCCGAGCCCTGCACGGGAATGGCCATCTGCAAGGGGTACTGGCTGGACGCCTGGCCGATGTCCAGATGGAACGCCCCCAGTGCTTGCAATACCGAGGGTGCCGGCGCGGCCATGCCGGTCGTTGCCTGCAGTGACTGTAGATCGATGCGCTGGATCGACACGGCGCTATCGGCCGCGAGCACGCCCGCGCCGATCATGACCGTTTCGCCGCTAGCGGCGGAAACCACGCCGCCTTCGTCCTTGTGGACCTGCACGCTTTGCGGCGTGGACGTCGAGTTGTCGTTGTCGACCACCTGCGCCACATCGACGTGCAGCACGATGTCGCGCTGGCCGATGGTCTGGTTGACGATATTGCCGAAGATGTCGGTTTCGCTGCGCAGGTAAACCACGCTGATGGTCACCACACCCGGATGCTGCGCGGTGATCAGGCCACCGGCGCTTACCGTGGCGATGTTGTCGTCACCAGAGAAATACAGGATCGCGCAGCCGGGCGGCAGTGGCTGGTTTGCGTCAATGGTCACGCCGGTGTCGGGGTTGCTGATGTGCACCTTCAACTGCCGAGTACCGTCGGCCTGCAAGGACAGGGTATCCGGATAGACGTCGGGAATGAGGATCGCCGGACCCGTCGGTACGTCGTCGCTGTTGTCGGTGTCGTCGGTATCCGTACTGTCGTCGTCCTGCGGATAGTCGACATTGACGGCCTGCTCGGTGCGCACCACGTGGCCGTTGGCGTCCTGGTGGCTGGCCTGCAGCAGGGCCGGGCCTGAGCCGTTGCAGATCAACAGGCCACGCGCCGCATCCAGGGTCACTGCCGCAGGTGAAGTCGCGCCCAGCGAAGCAAGGTCAGCCAGTGACAGGTTGAGATAGCCGAGGGCAGCGCTGATATCCACGCCGAGCTGATCCTCGAAGTCCACGGTAGCCTTGATGGCGTAAGCTTGGCCCGGCTCCAGCACATCGACAGGCTGCAAATGGATCGCAGTCAGACGAGCTGCACTGATCTGGACGTTGAGCTGGATTGGCGCGCTGCTGCCGAAGCCGTCGTCGGCACTGACGAAGATGCTCGCCGGGCCACTGTAGCCAGGCTCTGGTACGAAGATCACCGAGCGCCCATCGCTGCTCAATGTAGCCGTACCGTGGGTGGCGCCCAGCACGCGCCAGAACAGAGCGTCGCCCTCGTAGTCCTGCGCGACGCTGGCGAGCGCGATGCTGGCCGGCAGATCGGTGTGCGTGATCGTGGCCTGCAGGTCGGTCGCCGGCACGGGCGGCAGGTTGGCGCGCCAGCCGTAATTGGCGTAAAGCACCTGGCGATCGCTCTGGTCGACCATGCCGTCACCGTTGAGGTCACCGACCAGGTTACCGCTGGCGGCGTCCTGTGCCCAGGCGGTGCTGTCGATCCCGTCGATGCGGCCGTCGTCGTTGAGATCGCCAGCGATGGACACGCGCACCGTGGCATGCCCGCTACCACTCAAGCGCAGTAGCTTCAACCCGGCCTCGGTGACGCGTACCAGCAAGGTGCGTACACCGTTGAGCAGGGTCTGGCCGAGCAGGTCGCCACCGACCACCTGAATGTCGGACTGAGCTTGATCGAATTGCACGCTTATCGCCACGATCAGCGCGCCACTGGCACCCGGCACCTTGACGGTAGAGGCCAGCTCGCTGTCGCGGATCTGGAACGCCAGTGAGGTAGGTTGGCCGGCCTGAAGATCGCCGCTCCACTCGTTGGCGTTGGCATTGCCCATCCAGTTGGCGGCGGTGCCTAGGTTGGCAGTGACGGTGTCGGCGTAAGGCTTACCGTCGGTGCCGTAGCCATACGGCGTGCCCAGGCCGGCACTATCGAGCGCGCGGGCAAGCACCAGGTGGTTCTGGTTGTCGTAAGCATAGACCATGGTGCGCTGTCCGCCGACGTCGTCGAGCGGACCAGCGATACGCACGATGCGGCCTTGCGCATCGCGTACGATGCTCACGCGATCGGCATCGGTGCCACCGACCAGTGCGATGCCGGCGTCGGACACCAACCACTGCTTGCCATCAGCGAAGCTGACGCCATTGAGCTTGCCGCCGGCATCGAGGCTGTAGCGGGTACCGTCCGGACCGGTTAGTACGTAGCCGCCCGGCACCCAGGGCAGGCCAGTGAGCTGGTTATAGAGATGAGTGCCCTGGCGCTGCAGCGCGGTACCGTCTACCGTCTCCAACTGCCAACCCTGGTCGGCACCGAACACGGCGCTGTACACCACCGGGGCGCCCGGTCCGCCAGGCAATGGGGTGCCTGTTGTTCCGAGGGTGAAGCTGAGATAGCGCGTCGGCGCATTCGGGTCACCCAGGCTCCCCGGGATTTGCAACCAGACGCGGCTGCCCACGGTCCACGCGGCGGTGGCGCCGGCAGATGTGGTGGCAGCCTGATCGGTGGTCAGGTGCAGATCAAAGCCATCCAGCGCCCAGTTGCCGAAGTCGGCGCTGCCTTGCGCGGTGACGCTGCGGTCGATCGCGACGGCGTGACCGCCGAGCTGGAACACCACATCAGAGGCGCGTTGCTGGTCAAGGCTCTTCTGCTCGGTGTTGATGATGACTTGCGCGTCGAGTTCACTGGTGCGGCCGGCGAGGTCCCACGCAGTCAGCCGCAGGCGATAAACGCCGTTGGCGAACTGCGCCGGATCCAGGGTTGTCAGCGTCGCCGACAGTGAGACGCTGGTCGCCCCGAAGGACTGGCTGCCCAGCGTCTGCCATGCATCGCTGCCGGCGGCTGCGATCTGCAGGCGGTAGCCCATCAGCTGGAGATCCTGCAGCGCGGCCTGGATGGCAGCCGGGCCGGTCACTTCCACAGGACGGCCGGACGCATCGGCACCGGCCAGCAAGCCGTTCCAACCCAGTAGCGGCGCCTGCGCATCAGCCGGGTCGCGGATCAGCAGCTGGCTGTCGCCGGTGCCGCTGAAGCCGTCGGCATCGGTGGCAGTGGCACGTACTTCGATGATGCCCGGGTGCGTCGCCTGCAGGCGCAGGCGGCCACTAGCGTCCAGCGTCACGGTCTGCCACTGGTCGCTGCCCAGGCCAGTGCCGCGTACCTGCACTTGCAAGCCGGTAATAGCACTGAAGCCGCTTGCGCGCACCGTGATCAGCATGGTCTGCCCGGGCAAGGCAGGCGTGCTCGGCACGCTGTCGATCAGCACGCTGGGCGCATTGGCGGAGGCATCGGCGACGACGCGCAGGGTGAAAGTCTTCTGCACCGTGGTATGGCCGTCGCTGACTTGCGCAGTGACCACGAAGTCACCAACCTGGCCTGGGCCAGGCGTCCAGTTCAGGCGCATCGCCTGTGCGTCGTAGCTGGCGCCCTCCGGCAGCCCGTTGAAGCTGATGATCAACCCCTGGGTCTGCGCGCCGCCGTCCGGATCGTCGGCGTAGATGCCCTGCTTGCCGTCAACGCCGCCCAATTGGACCGGCAGGCTCACAGCCTGGCCCACGGTCAGGGCATGGCTGCTGACGGAAAGCGTCGGCGCACGGTTAACGTCGAAGACGCGTACCTGCACGGTCTGGGTGGTGACCAAGCTGCCGTCGGTCACCTTGAAGGTGAAGCTGAAGTTGCGGTTCCCCGCCACGGCGTTATCGACCACGCCGTAGCCCGGCGTCCATTCGAAGTGGCCGGTTACGTTGTCGAAGGTCACACTGGCCGGCGTGCTGTCGTCGTAGATCAGGCTCAGGTGGGTGGGATCGCCGTCGGCGTCGATCGCGTGCAGGTTGAACGACAGCGTGTCACCCTCGTTCACCAGCTGTAGTGGCATCGGCAGGATTTGCGGAGCCTGGTTCACGTTGGCGACGTGGACTTCGAAGCTGCGGGTGAAGCTGGCAGCGCCATCGCTGCCCGTGATGCTGAAGCGATAGGTGCCGGGGCTTGTGCCGTTAAGGTTGTCACTCTGCGCGGCAAACATGCCCGGGGTCCAGCTCAGCGTGGCTTGGCCGCCGTTGTTGGGGGCGGGGATGCTCAGGAGCATGCCTTGCGGCAGGCCGGTTGCGGTCCAGTTGATCAGGTCGGCGTCAGCGTCGCCTGCGAAAAGATCCAGGGTCAGCGGCGTCCCTTCATTGGCGCTGAGCACCACCGGCGTGGCCACATCGCTACTGTCGGCCACCGCATTGCCGTTTAAGCGCAGGCCCAACAACTGCGGCGCCGTGTCGGCCGCGCGCACCACGATGCGAATGGTGTGGCTGACCACATTTGGCACCGGATTGGCGGGGTTGGTGTAGCCCTGGTCCTGCGGGGGCAGACCGCTGTCAGTGACGGTCAGCACGATATCGTGCGGTCCGACATCATCGGCTGTGGGCGTCCAGGTCAGCAGCGCCTGGCCGTATTGGATCTGCTGGCTGAATTGAGCGCCCTGCGGCAGGCCGGCCGCGCTCAGGTGCAGCGCATCCTGGTCCACGTCGGTGATCCAGATGGGCAGGCTGATCGGCTGGCCGGCCACAGCAACGATCTGCTGTGGCAGGTTGAATACCGGCGGCTCGGTGACGGCGCGGGCGGTAACCACGAAGCTGACGGCCTGGGCCAGGACGCGATTCGGGTCACCGTTGCCATCGTCGTGGGCGGCGACGGAGATGGTGTAGTCACCGCGATCGTTGTCGCCCGGGGCCAGATGAATGGTGCCAGTCACATGGCCGTTGCCGCTGGACGGATTCTGGGTATAGACAGCGAACCGCGGCAGGCCGTTGATGACTACCGTGATGGGATCACCATCCACGTCGACGATGTCCACCGGGATGTCCAGCGTGCCGCCCTTGTCGATGGTGACATTGGAAATCGGCGCGATCACCGGCGCGCGGTTGGTGTTGGCCACTACGATCGGGATCACCACCTGTGTGACCGCCGGTGTGCCGGTGCCGTCGCCGTCGTCGGTTGCGATCACCGTCACCTGGTAGCTGCCGCTCTGGTCGTAGCCCGGCGTCCAGTTGATTTGTAGCGTATCCGGGTCGAAGGTCGCGCCACGTGGCAGCCCCAGTACCTGATAGCTGACACTGGCTGGTGCCGCCGAACCCTGGTCGACGGACTGGCCATCCTGGCCCAGGCGCGCCTTGGGCACGAAGCCCGGATTGTCAGGATCGAAGGCAAACACACTGATGCTGAGCGGCTGCCCTTCGAGGATGTTCCAGGCGTCGTCGATGTTGGCATCGAAGCGCGGCGCGCCGTTGGCGTTGAGCACGTTCAGCCGCAGCGTCTGCTGCACTGAGGTGACGATCTGTTCGCCGCTGGGTAAATCGTAGATCGCCGTCAGCGTCACCTGCACGACGTAATTGCCGTGCTGGTCATAGTCAGGCGTCCAGCTGAGCCAACCGGTGTCGCGGTTGAGCGTCATGCCGGCGGGTAGATTGGGCGCGCTGTAGCTCAGGCTGGCGGAGGTGCCATCAGCCAGCTGCTGGCCGCCAGGCAGGCTGCCGGCCAGCTGGAGTCCAAATGTATCGCCTTCGCGCAGCACCTGGTTGGCCACCGGGCCGAGTACCGGGCTGGTCCAGGCCTGGTTGACCACGATGTCGAAGCTTTCGCTGCTGGTCAGCTCGCCGTCGCTGGCACTGACGATCACGTGGTAGGTGCCGGCCTGGTTGTACGAAGGTGTCCAGTTCAGCGTGCCGTTGCGCGCATCGAACGAAGCGCCCGGCGGGAGATTGCCGATGCTATAGGTGAGCGTGTTGCCGTCGGCGTCGGAGGCGATCAGCGGAAGGGAAAGGGACTGGCCCTCGCTCAGGGTCACAGTGTCCTGCGGCGCAAGCACCGGAGCGCGGTTGCCGCCGGTGACAGGCAGATGGAAGGTGCGCAGGGCGACACCACCGCGGCTGTCCTGCACGCGCAATACCACGAGGTTGTCGGCGGATGCATTGATGCCCGGTGTCCAGCTGAGCGTGGCGGTCGAGCGGTAGATTCCGTCAGCGCCCGTGGTGTAACTGTCGGGCGGAGTCAGCACAAGACCGGCTGGTCCCTGCACCAACTGCCAGAAGAACGATGTGCCATCGCTGTCGCTGGCCTCGATCTCGGCGTTCCACAGCTGGCCCTTGGCGGCCGGCGCGAAAGTATCGGTTGAAACATCTGGAACGAGCCCGGATGAATCGCCGACATTGTTGCTCTGATCGTCGCCCGAATCGTCGCTGGGGTCGATCTGCGTGACCACACCGCTGCTGGAGATGGCCATAGACGGCGGCAGGTTCGCCTGGGGCACCGCATAAATACCATGCCCCAGGTTGAACTTCGCCAGATCCTGCAACCCGTCAGCACCGAAGTGACTGGCCGGCACCACGCTGATGGTCTGATTCGCGAGGGTGGCGCCCACCGCCAGCTTGCCTCCCAATGCTTGCAGCGCGCTCGTCAAGTCCAGCACCCACAAGTCGGACTGGTCGCCCGTACCCTGGGTGGCGCCATTGATGTTCATGCCGAAGTACGCACCTGGATCAAGCAACAACATCAACGGCCCCTGCAGATCATCGGTGCCGATGTTCTTCAGGCTCACGTCGTAACTGACCGCACCGGTACTCTGGTCCGAACGCGTATTGGTAAAGGTCAGCTGCACCTGCGTGCTCATATCCAGCAGCGCCGTAAACCCACTGATGGTGTCCTGGCCAACACGCAACTGCGCTGCACTGCGAAGATTGCCGTTGATGGTGAGCTGATAGTGCCCGGCGGGAAGGCCGGTGACGTCCAGGTACGCGGTATGCGTAGCGGCATCCCAACGCACGCTGTTGGGCGTGATGGTGGTGGCACCGATCAGCTGGAAGTTGTCGGCATCGAGCACGCTTGACGCATCCGTCAACGCGGACTGCGGGTCTGTACCCAACCACATATCCTGGTCGAACTGCACCGCAATCTGTCCCACCGGCAACGGAATCAAAGCCCCGTCCGGCACGCTGGTAGAAATCACCTTCGGCGCACGCGCCGGGGCAATCTCGTCGATATGGTGCGTTTCGGCGACCAGGATGCGGCCATCAGCCGTGGTAAGGATGGCTTCACCCTGCGTGCCGCCACCGGCAAGCTGCAACACGCGGCGCGTCGCCAGTTCGATGGTCCACACCGACGAACCGGTGGTGGTGTCGGCCACGCCCGCGACCTGCACATGCTGGGGCAGGGCGCCGGAGGCAACCAGCAGGCCGGCGAGCGGAGTACCCGCCGCACCGAACGCGATGCTGTTCACCACCCCGCGAATCCGATACTCCAACTCCGCTCGACCCAACGTAATCCCGCTCATCGGGAAGCTCACGATATCGGTCGTGCCATTGGGATTGGCGGCGGTAATGTCGCTACCAGTCCAGCGCACACCCCATAGGCGCCCGTCCGGCCCGAAGGCAAGATCACCCACACGGGTGTTGCTGAAGTGCTGCCAGGCCTTGTTTGGATCGGTCTCGTTCGGGTGGAACACCTCGATGCCGTCGCCGTCGGAGACATAGATGTCGCCGGTGCCCGGCTGGATCGCCAGGGCATGGGTCAGCGGCTGCTGGCTGGGGCCCTGCATGCGGCGCACGATAGCGCCGCTATTGGCATCGACCTGCAACAGTTCGTTGCCGGTCATCACCCACAGCTGGCCCAGCGAATCCACCGCCATGTCCAGCACGGGCGCATCGAGCACGAACAGCGGCGTGGTGCTGTGGCCGCCGTCCTTGCCGTAGCGGTACACCTCGTTGCGCTGCTGGCCGGCGCTGACCAGGATCGACTGATCCGGCAGCTGCACCATGGCCATGGCGCCGATATCAGCCGCACCCGTGGCAAAGCCGTCGGCAAAGCCACGCGCGGCGAACGGCGCGAGCACGTTCTTCAGGTCGCCAGCGTTCACGCTCGCCACCGCGCCCGGCAGCATCTGCGTGGCCTGTTGGAACAGCGGATTGCTGTCGTAGTTGCGGTCCTGCGGAGCCTGCGGCACTTCCGCGGTCTGGTCGACACCCGGCGTGACACCGAGGCCGTCGAGCACGTCCTGGCGCGCGCCGTCGTCCGGCAGCACGGCGTTGCTCACCGTAGCCGCCTCGCGGTTGCCGGCAAGGTCCGTGGCCACGGCCAGGAACTCATAGTGGTTGCCCGCCTCGCCTGTGAACACTGCCTCGTTCACGCCCGGGCCGACCTGGCGCTGCCAGATCTTGAAGTCGCCGCCATTGGTGGCCACGTAGACCGTGACGAAGCGGATGCCGCTGGCGTCGTCCTGCGCGTTCCACTTCACATCGTAGGTCGGCGCGCCCTGAGCGTTGTTGCCCAGCGAGGTGGCCGTGACCGTGGTGGTGGGCGCCTTGGCGTCCAGGGTGACGTCCAGCGAGGCGCTGTCGATCGGCGGCGTGTCGTCGAAGAACACGCGTGCCTGCATGGAGATCTTCGCACCGGATACCGCGCCCGGCGCCGCGGACACGGTGAAGCTGACGAAGCCGCCCAGGTTGGTGCCAGCCAGCAGGCCGCGCGCGGGGTCCTGCATCACTTCGCCGGTGATCGGATCGATTGCCTGCAACAGCCAGGTAGCGATGCCGGTTTCCGCGTCCACACCCGCGCTCACGCGCAGGATGAAGCCCTTGCTGCCGGTGAAATCGAAATCGCCCTGGAAGTTGGAGCGGTCGGCAGGAATGTGGATGTTGATGTCGCCGATCTTCAGGTCGCCCAGGCGCACCGAGCGCGGATCGAGGTCCGGATCAAGCGGCGAGACGATGCGGATCTGGCCCACGCCCTGGCCGGTCGGGTTGCTGAAGGCGAAGGTGTACGGCAACGGCGTGGCGGCCGGCACGTAGACACTGCCATCGGCGGCGGTCGCCTGGCCCTGCGGGCCCTGCACGCTGATCGCCGCATCGGTGACCCCGGCTTGCTGCGCAACGAGCTGCAGGTACTGGGTGAGGTTCAGGCTCTTGCCCGGCAATGGGTTGAACTTCTCGTCCAGCAGGCCCTGCGCGCGCAGGTATTCCAGCTCCGCCTGGCTGCCGACGAAGATCTGGAAGTTCTCGAATTGCAGGGTGCGACCCACGTGCTGGTCGTAATCGGCCGGGTTGGCCAGCGCAGGCACCGGCACCTGGACCTCGTCGCCCTCGTCGTCCTGGCGGGTTTCGTAGTGATCGATGGGACCTGTGGCGGCATTGGGGTCGCCGGCGTAGCTGGCGGTGTCGCCATACCACTGCTGCACCTTGGCGAAGAAGCCCAGGATGTCGGCCTGCGTACGGTAGCTGTCGCCACCCTTGGACATCAGGATGCCGGCAGCCAGCGTGGCGTTGAGACTGACCACCTGCGGGTTGGTGGTAATCGGCGGTGCCTGGTCGGCCGGCAGCAACATGCCGGCGGATTCAAGCGCGGCCAGCCAACCGTTGACCCATTGTGAAGGGTCGGCCGCGAGCGCGGCCAGGTTGCTTGGCGCCGTGGAGTCGGCCAGTACCGCGCCGCGCAGCTTCAGGGCATAGGCGGTCTGTTCGGCGATGAACTCGTCGCGGGTGAGCGCGGTGGCGGAGGCCACCACGTTCATCTGGAACGACTCGGACAGCATTTCGATCTTGTAGAGAATGTCCTCCGGATCGGTGGACAGGAAGCGTGCGGTCAGGCCTTGGGAAATCGTGTCCAGGCCGCTGACGCCGCCATCGAGGATGCCTTGTGCCTTCCAGTCCGGATGGACGGCGTACAGCGCGTCGCGCAAGCCGTTGAAGTCGCGATTGATCCAGGCGGTGAGGCCCGGGTAGGTCTGCAGGCGGAAGCTCATGCCCACGAAGCCGTGTGCGGCCACGTCGAAGGCATAGCCCGGTGCCAGGTTGAAGCCGTTGGTGTTGAGCGTACCGTCCAGCGATGCCCACGGGATGTCGGTGCGCGGCAGCATGGAGCCGGTCTGGCCATAAGCCTGGTCGTTGGCCGGCGAGCCGCTGATATCGCCGAAGGGCGAGCCACCGACGTTCGAGCCGAAGATCGCGTAGGGTAGGTTGAGCCCATCGATCAGGTACTGGTTGTAGCCCATCTCCACCGCGCCGATATCGAAGCGCACATACGGCGTATCGACGTTGGTCAGGCTCTGCAGCGAAACGCTGTAGGTCGCCGCATCACCTGGCTCCAGGTTGCGCGGGCCGCCGATGCCGATGGTGACATCGTCTTCGATACCACGTTCCACCAGGTAACGGCTGGCCTCGGTGATGCTCTGGCCGTTGGGATTGATGACGGTGACGTCATACAGGCCCAGCGGGAAGTTGCGTGTGTCGAAGATGGCGCGGATGTGCGTGGCGTCCAGCACCTGCCAGCGGTCAGGCTCGGCTTCGTACACGCCCGGGCGGGTGAGCTTGACAATGGCGCCGGCCTGGAAGGCCGAGCCGTGGATGTCCAGCGTGACCCAGCGATGGTCGTCGTCGCTGACGCCGCCGTTGTCCGGCGTCACCTTGGTGATGGACAGCGGCAGCAGGTCGGCGCGCAGGGTCGCAGGCACGGCGTTGCCGCTGCGCGAGCGCACCAGGATGTAATAGTCGCCCGCCAGGGTGCTGGGGATCAGCACCTGCTGGTCGGCCGCAGAGGCATCGGAGTACGCCGCGTCGTAGGCGTAGGTCGTCGGGATGTCGCCGTAGCGGATGTACAGCTCGTTGTCGCCACTGGCGGCCATGGAATCGAGCAGCACTCGCAGCGTCTGGCCGGCGGCCACGCTCACCTTGTACAGCTGCACGTCGCCGCTGGAGAGCGTGGTCTGCAGCGGGCTGGCGATGGCCAGCGGCGGCACCTGGGTCTGGATGGTGGCGGCGGAAGCGGTGAGGTTGTTGGCCTCGCCCGGCGCCATCACCAGGCCGTTCGGGCCATAGCTGATGCCTCCTTCATAGACCTCGTTGTACAGGTCCGGACGCACCACGATGCGCCAGCTGCCGTCCTTCAGCGGGGGCAGGTTGGCGGTGAGCGTGCCGCTGTAGCTGACGCCACCGGCCAGGTCGCCGTTGTGGACGACCTTGCCCAGCAGGATGTCGTCCAGCCCCCAGACGTTGTCCATCGACAGATAGATCGCATCGGTCCACGTCCCGTAGGCCGGGTTGGTCGAGTCGTTGACGACGGTGTAGGTCACCGTCACCGAATCGCCCACCTTGGCCTGTGGCGGCACGGTGACATCGGTGACCTTCAGGTCGGCCGGCGGCGGCGTCTGCACCAGCATCGGCTGAGGCGCGGCCGTGGCGTTGTTCTGGTCGTTGCCGAATTCCAGCACCTTGCCGTACGGGCCGGCGCCGAAGGCGCGGGCCGGGTCGGTGATGATGAAGACGTAGTACGGGCCGTCGAGGTCGCGCGGGGCGGTGACGGTGAAGCTGCCGTCATAGCCGCCGCCGGCAGCCAGGCCGCCGGTATGGCCAAGGTAGCCGAGGTACCGATCCTGGTTGACGTCCAGGAAGCGATCGCGCGAAAGGTAGATCAGGTCGTTCCACTGCGTCTGGTCGCTGGGCGTGTCGCCGCCGGCGTTGGTCACGTGGTAGTCGACGGTGAAGCTTTGGCCCGCCACCACCGTCGGCGGCGCCGTGACCAGGCTTACCTGCAGGTCGGGCGGCGTGGCCAGGGTGATCGGCAGCGCGATCGAGGACACGTTGTTGCCTTCGTCCTGGAATTCCAGCACGGAACCCGCGCCGTTGCCGGCGACCACGTCCAGGCCATCACGGATCGAGCTCGGCTCGCTGTAGTACCAGTCCTTGGTGGTGGCGGTATCCGCCTTGACGATGATGTTGAAGTTGCCGCTGATCGATTGCGGCAGATGGAACGTCGCCGACATCGTGTACGACTCGCCCGGCAGCAGGAACCGCGGCTTGCCATCGGCGTCGTACAGCGCTACCGGCTGCACCCGCCCCGGATTGCTGTAGAGCGAACCTTCCACCAGCGGATAGTCGGTGGGATCGAGCGAGTCGTCATTGGACAGGTACACGCCGTCGTTCCACTGGCTCACGCGCGTGGCGCGGGTGCCGCGGTTGGTTACGGTCCAGGTCACGGTGATCTGGTCACCGGACTTCGGCGCCGGGTTGGAGACCTGGATGGCGTCGATCTGCAGGTCGGCTTCGCGGTAGGTGATGTCCAGCGGGCTTCCGCCGAGGTTGTTGGTGTTGTTGACACCCTCGTAGACCGACGTACCGTAGAAATTCAGCGACACGTCGTTGTAGCCACCGGCATTGATCTCATCCGCGGCGCGCGGGGGAAGGCCCTGCGAGCTGCGCGCGCTGTCGGTGATCACATAGATGTAATACCGCCCATTGGTGCCCGCGGGCAGCGCCACGTTCACCGTGGTGGTGTAGCTGGCGCCGGCGGCCAGGCCATTGGTGTTCTGGTGCTCGAAGGCCCCCAGGGCGATGGCGCGGCTGGGGATAAAGGTCGGATCGGTGCTGATGAACACCGAGTCCTGCCAGCTCACGGTGCCGGGCCATACCGTTTCACCGCGGTTGGTCACGGTCCACGAGATCGGGGTCAATTCGCCGGAGTAGTTCTGTGGCTGCACCTGCACCGCGGTCACCTGCAGGTCGGCCGGATGCGGGATCACCGCCGACGCCAACGGCGTGGCGTTGTTGTTCTCGTTGAGCTCGCGCACCTGGCTGAGCGCGTCGGTCTTGACGATGATGAAGCCGCCGCTGATGTCCGGCGCCAGCTGCAGAGTCTGGTTGACCGTGTACTTCTCGCCGTTATTGAGCGTGCGGTTCTGCGTATAGCTGCCGATGGTCCAGATGTGCGTGGCCTTGGTGAGGTCCGCGTTGTCGGCCACGTAGATGGTGTCGGTCCAACCGCCGGTGAACAGGTCACCCTGGTTCTGCACGGTATAGCTGAAGCTGACATTGGTGCCGGCGTCGATGGTGGCTGGCGCGTTGACCTGGGTCACCACAAGGTCGGGCGGGGTGATGCCCAGCACGCTGATGGGGCGACCCTTGTAGTCGTTGTTGTTGACCTGGTTCGCGTCGTCCGGATTGATGTTGGACGCCAGCGTGTCTTCCAGGATGGTGTCGTAGGTGTTGGTCCAGACGGTGATGTAGTACTGGCCGCTGAGCGTGCCGTCGGGGATGGTGACCTGCAGGTCGCCCAGGTAATCCTCGCCCACGGCGAGATTGCCCGTGTGGGTGACCGACGTCAGCAGGACGTCGCCCTTGTTGGCACCCGGGCGTTTCGGGTCCTTGGCCAGCCATACCGTGTCGGTCCAGCTGTTGACGTCGGCGGTAACGCCGCGCGTGGTGGCGCTGCCGAGGTTGCTTACCTTGTAGCGCACGTCGATGGTACCGCCATGCACGGCCTGGTCCGGCGCCGTGATGTTGCTGGTGACAAGATCCGAGAACGGTACCGGGTCGATGTAGAAATGCACCGCCTTGGCGTTGTTGACGTCGTTCGGGTACTCATCCACCGCGTTGTCGGCGTCGGCCACCACGATCAGGTAGGCGTCGCCGGGGGAGCGGATCGGGATGCTGATCGACCCGGTGATGTTGGAATAGCTTTCTGTCGGCCCCAGCGCGCTGCCGTTGTCGAAGGTGCCGACCAGCTGGTCGTCGCCGCTGAGCGTACCGTCGAGCGACAGGTACACCTTGTCTTTCCAATGGCCGCTGGCGGGTACGGACCCTAAGTTGGTGACGGTGTACTGGATGCCGACGTTGGTGCCGGCGGTGACATGGTCGGGAATCGTGATGGCTCCCACCTGCAGGTCGGGACGCGGCTGCAGGGCGATCTTGGTCGCATCGCTGGCGATCAGCACGTTGTTGGCGGCTGCCGCGCCGTATTCGTAGACCTGAGCGCCACTGCCGCCGCCGTTGGCGTTGGTGATCACCTCCACGCGGTACAGCCCCTCGATCTTCGAGGGCAGGCGCAGCTGTTCGGTGCGCTTGTAGTTCTCGCCGGCCGCCAGCGGCCGGTCGTAGGTAAAGGTACCCAGGACGATGGGCGTGCCGCCATCGACGGGCACCAGCTTCACCGTATCCACCCACGGGCCGGTGGCAACGGCCTGGCCTTGGTTGCTCACGATCCACGTCACGTCGGCGAGGGTGCCTTCGAGCAGGCCACCGCCCTGCGCTTCGCTGTCCGGCGAAGAAGGCGCGATCGTGGCCGACTGCACCACCAGGTCTGGCGAAGGCGCCAGCGTGACCGGGATGGCCAGGCTGTGGCCGGTGTCGTTGTTGCCGTAGACGAACTCGAACGGTCCGCCAGTGCGCACATTGACGTAGTAATTGCCCTGGATGCCGTTGGGCAGGGTGACGGTGATGCTGCGTGTGTAGTTGTCGTTGACTGCCAGCTGGCCGATGTGGCTGGCGCTGCCGAACTGCGCGATGACGCCGGTGCCATCGGGGTTGGAGCTCAACCACACCTGGTCGGACCATTCGGAAGTATCGGTGATGCCGATGCCCTGGTTGGTCACTGTCCAGGTCAGCGTCAGCGGCTGGCCGCTCACGGCCGTGCCCTGTGCTGAGACGGATTGCACCTGCAGATCGGCGTAAGGCTTGGGCATCACGTCGACGTCGTGGCCGAGCAGGGCTGCGTCGTTCGCGGTGTTGCCGTGCTGGTACACCAGGCCCGTGGCATCGGTGACCACGAACAGCTTGTAACGGCCGGTGGTGCCCGGCGGCAGCATCACGCTGAGCGCGCCGTCGTAGCTGGCGTTCGCGGCGAGCGCGCCATTGTGCGCCACCTCGCCGATCACGCGGTCGTTACCATTGCCGAGCACGCCATCGGTGGACAGGATCACGCGGTCCACCCATTGCGAGCTGGTGCCCGCGCCGGTGCCGTTGTTGGTCACCGTCCAGTGCACGTCGATCGTGGCCGGGTCGGCGATCAGCGTGGACGGCGCCTGCACGGCGCTCACCGCAAGGTCGGCGTAGGGCGCCAATTGCACGGTGAGGTCCCGCTGCGCGGTGTTGTTGGTGCGGCCATGATCGTCCACGACATTGGCGGCGTCGGTGACCACGACGATCTCGTAATCGCCATTGGCGTCCAGCGGAAGCTGGATGTCGGCCGAGGCGTCATAGCTGCCGTTGGTGGCAAGGGGACCTGCGTGCACCAGTTCGGCGACCTTGGTCAGCGTGCCGTTGAACGAAAGGTAGACGCGATCGAGCCAGTTGCCGGTGGCCACGCCGCCGCTGTTGGTGACGGTCCACTGCACGTGCAGCGTGCTGCCCGACAACACCAGGGTGGGGCCGCTGATGCTGCTGACGGCCAGATCCGGGCGCGCCACCACGACCGGTGCCGCGGCCGAGGCGGTGTTGTCGTTCTCGCCGTCACGCTCGTACACCGTATTGTCGGTGTCGGTACGCACGACGAAGGTATAGCTGCCTTCGGTGAAGCCCGTGGGCAGGGTGAAACTGATCGTGCGCGCGACGCTTGAACCTGCGACCAGGCCGTCGGTGAAGAACTGGTTGGCCACTTCGATCTGGTGGCCCTGGCCATCGTCCAGGTAAACACGGTCGCGCCACACGCCGGTGGCGTCGCCGGTGCCGGGATTGTGCGCGATGTAGCTCACGCTCACGGCGTCGCCCGGTCGTACGGTAGCTGGGCCGGTGACGTCACTCACCGTGAGATTGGGCGAGGGGGAAAGCGCGATGTGCACCGGGACCGCGGTGGCCTTGGCATTGTTGCCGGTATGGCCGTTCTCGTAGACGGTGTTGTTGAGGTTGCTGACCACCAGGATGTAGTAGTCGCCCACTAGGTCGCGCGGCAGGGTCAGCGTAGCGCTGGCGGTATAGCTGTCGCCGTTGGCGAGCACGCCGGCGTGGGTCACCGAGCCCGCCAGCACGATATCGTCCGCCGAGGGCACGCCGGTGCGGGAAAGCACCACACGGTCGTTCCACAGGGCCAGATTGGTCGGCGCGTTGCCGGTGTTGCTGACTGTCCAGCTCACCAACACGTTGTCGCCGCTCTGCGCCGTCGTTGGCGCGTTCACCGTCACCACGCCCAGGTCCGCATAGGCCGCCGCCACATTGATGGCCTTGGCCGCGCTGTTGTTGTTGCCGCGCGTATCGGGCTCGAGCACCTCCGACTGCGCATCAACGCGCACGCCAAGGTAGTAGCGCCCATCGGTAAGCAGCGGCAAGTTGACCGTTGCCGATTGAGTATAGGTGCCGTCCACGGCGAGCGCGCCGGTGCGGCGCACCGAGCCGATCACCACGTCGTCGGCGTTGCCGATGATCGCGTCGGTGCTCAGCACGATTTCGTCGGTCCAGGCGTCGCCCGTGGCTGCCTGGCCATGGTTGCCCACCGTCCAGCTGACCGTGACCGGCTGGCCGCCGATGCCCGATGCAGACGTGGTGATGCTGTCCACGCGCAGATCCGCATACGGCACGGCAGCGGAAACCACCGCCGTGGCGGCGCTGTTGTTGCTCTCGGCATCCTGGGTGAGGTTGGTCTCGTACAGCACGCCCACGCCTGCGGCATTCTGGTCGGCGGTGACGGCGATGCTGATATTGCCGGTACCACGCAGGCCGTCGGGCAGGCGGAAGGTAAAGCTGCGCACGCGGTGTTCACCCGAGCCGATCGGGCCGTTGACCTGGCCGTCGACGAGCGCCGACGGATCGTAGACCAGGCTGGTGTCCAGCAACGTCATGCCATTGTCGACACGGCTGATGGTGATGCGATCGTTGAATGGCACGCCGGTGGCGCTGGCACCCTGGTTCCAGTCTTCCCAGGTGATGGTGACCAGGCCGCCGGCCTGGACGGTGGTGCTGATCACCTGCAGGTTCTTCACCGTCAGATCCGGCCCGACCGCCTGGTCGATTTCGGCGACGTTGTTGCTTTCACCGCTGCCATCGGCGTTGGCCTCGGGGATTTCGCCCAGGCTGTCGGCGATCACGCGGATGGCGAAGTTGCCCGATGCATCCAGGCCGGTCGGCCAGATGAAGCTGGCATTGCGCTGGCGCGTAGAGCCCGCAGCCAGCGGGCCCTGGTCGAGCAGGTCGCGCAGGGTGACGGTAGCCACCACCTTGCCGGTGGAGAGATTGCGCACCTCCAGCGTCTCGCTCCACGGCAGGGCCACGGCCACGTTGCCCTGGTTGCCCACGTTCCAGCTGACGTTGACGGTCTGGCCGGGCTGGTAGCCGCCCGACGGCTGCAGGGTAAGGTCCTGCACGGTAAGGTCGGCGTACGGCGACAGCACCACCGTGGCGGTGACGCTGCCGGCGTTGTTGCTTTCCGCATTGCCGCCGGCGTTGCTCTCCTTGACCACGTTGTCGGAATCGGTCAGCACGGTGATGCTGATATCCCCTGCCGCAAACGAACCATCAGGCAGGCGGACCTGCATGTGGCGCGTGCGTGCATCACCCACGCCGATCGGGCCGTTGGCCGCGTCGCTGGCGTTATAGGGCACGGTAATGTCGGCCAGCACCACGCCCGTGGCGATATTGCGCACCACGATGCGATCGTTCCAGTTGCCGCTGGTGGGTAACACGCCCTGGTTTTCCACCACCCACTGCACATCGATAGTCTGGCCGGTCTGCAGCGTGCCGGAAGGCGATACATTCACTGAGGTGACGGTGAGATCCGGCGCCGGGGTGACCACCAGGGTGTCGAGCACGGTAGGCGGTACGTCGGGGACCTGGACCACATTGAACGAGACGTTGGCCACCGGGCCGGAATTGGGGTAGTTGGACATCTCCAATACCAGCGTATAGTGGCCACCCACCAGCAGCCGGCCCAGGTCGATGCCGCTACCATTGAACTGGTAGTTGTAGCTGCTGCCATTCCAGACGCTGGACTCGCTGCCCATCGACTGCTGGTAGAACACCGTGCGGCCGAGCGGGTCGAGCAGGGTCCAGTTCGGCACCATGCCATAGGTGGGCGAAGCCATGCCCTGCAGCGCGTCGAGGAAGTAGTGCCCGTCCGCGGGCACGTCAAAGGTGAACAGCTGCGTGCCGCGCGTCGAATCGATCGTGGTGCTGACGGGTGTCCCCGGCGTCACCGCCGTGGCGCTGGCGGAGCTGAGCATGCGGAAGCTGAAGGGATTGTCGGTGGTGCTGTTGCTCCACACCGTGAGCACATAGTCGCCCGCGGCAAGCAGGCCGGTGTAATCGTTGCTGTAGTTCGAGTAGTAGTAATAGCCGACCTGCTGGTTGAACAGCTGCTGGCCACTGGTGTTGGTCAGCTTCCAGTAGGCGTTGTTGGCCACGCTGAGCCCGTCGAAGGCAACGATCGAGTCCTTGTCCAGGTGCACTGTGTACTGCACCGGCACGCCGGTGCCAGGCGCGGTGCCGTTGATGACGGTGTTCGGGTGCAGGGCCGCGTAGCCGGCCTTGATCGCGAAACTGTAGGCGATCGCGTTGGACGGCACGTAACCCGGGTTATCGATGATCAGGTAGTACTGGCCCGCAGCCAGCGGCAGCGAGCCGCTCTGGTAGTACAGCGAGCCGGAAGTTACCTCCGTGCCATAGGGCGAGATCAGATGCCAGTTGAGATAGCTGGTCTGGCTTGAGGTTGACAACGGGTCGAACCAGAACAGGCTGGCCTGGGTCAGGTTGAGCTTGAAGATCTGCGGACCCTGCTGCGCGTTGTAGGTACCGTTGATGCGTGTATCCGGCTGCAGCGCCGGCACGGTGCCCAGGTCCACCGCGGCGAAGTTGATCCAGCGCGTCCCGGTATTTCCGTTCAGATCGACGAAGCGGAAGGTGTAGCTGCCCGCGGAGGGCAGGATCACCGCGCGGTTACCGCTGTGCGGGTTGAAGGAATACAGCAAACTACCCTGGCTGTCATAGACGTCCAGGCGCACGTTCGGATCGGACGGCGTGGTGATCCACAGCGAGGACGCCTGAGTCACCTGCACCTGGTAAGCCAGGCTGCCGTTCTGCAGCATGCCTTGCACGGGCTGGCCGATCGGCAGCGCCGGCAAGTCGTGCGAGGTGGTCACGGTGAAAGCGTAGTCCTGTGCCGGGGCGGTGCCGTCGTCGTCCTGGGTCTCGCGAACCAGGTAGTAGGTTCCGCTGCGCGGCAGGTTGGCGATGGTTCCGGCGCCCTGCACCTGCTGCAGGAAATTGCCGAATTCGTCGTAGAGCGACCAGCCGAAGTTGAAGTCGTCGCTGTCGAGCGTGATTGTGTCGCCGCTATTGGCAGTGAAGAGGAAGAGCTCCGCGGCACCGGCGGTGGTGCTGCCGGTGGCCGCTGTGCCCGGCGTCAGTTCGGCGGCGGCGCCCAGGTCCAGCAGGCGCAGGCGGGCGTTGTCGTAGCCGTACGGGATGTTGTCGATGACCAGCTGATAGTCGCCGCCATCGAGGTCGAAGGTGGTGTTGTCCTGGCCGTTGTCCCACGTGTTTGCGCTGAAGACCGTCTCGCCATGGCGCACGATGCGCCAGTTGACATAGCCGTAATTGAGGAAGCCCGGGTCCAGCAGCAAGTGCGTGGCGTGGTCGAGATGGAAGTCGTAGACCGTGGGCCCCGTGGGGCGCAGCCAGTCGCCCACGGTGACCTGCGGACGGCTCAGCTCGAACTGGAAGCTTGCCGGTGCCGTGTCGCCGGTAGCGTCGGTCTTGTATACCAGCAGGTAGCGCCCGTCGGCATTGAGCGTGAGGTCGGCGGCGCTGCCCAGGTCGCCACTGGCTGCCTGGTTGCCGTCCGGACCGATCAGGACCCATTGGCCACTAAGCGTACCGCTGTCGATCGGCGCGAAATGCAACCGGTCGCCGTTGAAGCCATCGAAGGCGTAGACCCTGGATTGCCCGGGAGCAACGCTGTCGTTGAGCGGCGTATCAAGTACCAGCGGCGCGGCCACGGCGGCATCGGTAAGCGCGAGCGACAGATGGCTCACGTCGGCCCCCTTCGCCCGGACGGTAAGCCGATACGTTCCCGCGGTCAGCGTGACTGCCTGCACGGCACTGTCGCCCGGCTGCCAGCTACCCCAGCCGAGGTAGTTTTCATCCTGGGTGATCTGCCACTCGTAGCCATCGCCACTGTTGGCCAGCGCATTGAGCAGCAGGCGCGTCGGGCCGGACACGGTTAGCGTGTAGTAGTCGGTATCAGTCCCACCCTGGGTGTCGATTTCAAGCGTGTCGCCGACGTTCGCCGTGGCGGTCGCGGCCGGTTGCGCGGTGGCGATGGCGAAGCCGTAGCTCTCCGTCGCCACGGCATCCGTGGCGCTCGACCACACCAGGTAATACGTGCCATTCGCTGCGAATACCGGCAGTGCATCGTTGCTGGAAGAAGTGTCACCGTACAGGTACTGGCCCTGCGCGTCGTACACCTCCCACGCGCCATTGCTGGTGCTGCCAGCTTGCGGCACGAAGTAGAGCCGCTGCCCGGCCTGCGCCTGGAAGGCGTAGACCTGCACCTGGCCAGGATCCAGCGTCACGGTAGCCGGCGCGTCGAGCGGCAGGGCGGTGGCGTCGTCCATGCGGCCGAATGCCAGCGCATAGCTGTAGTCGCTCGAGTCGTCTTGGGGGCTCATGGCGGCGAAGGACTCGCCGGACTCACCCCCGCTGCCGCCGTCGTTGCCCTGGGCGCTGACCTGGATCACGTAGTGACCCTTGGGCATGAACACGGTGGTGTAGTAGCTGCCCAGGGTGTAGTTCGAGCCGGCAATCTCGACAGACGCCGTGATATCGCCAGAGCCCTGGGGCATCTGCAGATAAACCAGCTGGTCGTGGTCCAGGTCGATGCTGTAGAAGTTCACGCCGCCATCAGCGGGCAGGCTGCCCCCCGTAATCAGGCCAGCGGCCAGCGGCGTGGGCGCCGTGACATTAAGCGCGGTCGTGTCGGCATCGACCTGGTCGACGCTGGTAAGGACGACGTACCAAGTGCCGCTCGTATCGGCGTGCACGTGGTAGAAATCAGTGGGGTTGTAGAACCCGCGCGAGTCGATGCGGTTCAGGTGGGCATCGTAGATCACCACGTTGCTGTAGCGCGCGCCGGTGATGTAGTAATCCTGTCCTGCCACCACCTGGAAGGCGTACAGGCCGGGGATGGCGGGCGCGGTCAGAGCGCCGGCCGCAACGGTCGCCTGTGCCTGGGTCGTGACGCTGAAGTCCAGGTTCGCCGAGCCATCGAGCGAAGCACTGATCAACAACGTGTAGTCGCCCGCGCCCAGCAGCGACGGATCGGGGAAGTTGCCTTCGTAAGTATTGAAATAGCCGGACGCAACTTCCCCGCTGGCACTGAGCAGTTGCCAATGCATGCCGTAGGCGTTGCCGATGCCGGAGACCGAAACCAGCGACGCCTGGTCAAGCGTGAAGGTGTAGGCGCGCGCGTCGTTGTTGGTCAGCGTGATGCTGCTCGTCTGACCGAGCGCGATCGGAGCAGTCGGAACGGCGGGCTGGTCGGTGTGGTCGACTAGCGTGGTGCCGAAGGTCGCCGTGACGGCGGCGTTGGCATAGGTGATGACCACCGCGTAATTACCGTCATCGGGCAGGTCGAACGAGATCTGGTTGGTACTGGCGCCGGCGTAGCCCGAGCGCAGGGCGTTGCCATCGGGGCCGACCACATACCAGTACACCTGCGGCGAGGTGGTCTGCGCACTGCTCACCAGCGTGGACAGGTCGATCGTATCGCCGGCGTGGCCGGTGAAGTGCCAGGCCTGTGCGTCGCTGTACTGGGTGAGGTCCGCCGAGGCGGTCGTACCGGGGGACAGGTCGGCACCGGCATCAAGGTCAATCAGGCGGAAGGCTGGTGCCGGGGTTCCCTCGTCCGTCGATTCGCCAACGGGCTGGTACGCAAACACGTGCAAGGTGAAGCTGCCCTTCGGCAGCTGGATCACCTGCGTCTGGCTGTTCGGCAGATACATGTTGCCGTTGGTCCACTCGTGACCGTCCGCATCGACGATGTCGTAGTAGGCGGACACACTTTGCAATCCCGTGGAGGCCACGATGAAGCGGCCTGGGGTTGCCAGGTCGAAGGTGTAGTCGGCCTGGAAGTTGGATGCATCGTCCAGCACCAGCGGCTGCGTCGCACCCACCGTGAGCACGGTGCTCGGGACGGGGAGCGGTGCGGCCGAGACGTCGTAGGCGAAGGTATCCACCTCGTTGCTGTAGACGAGCAGCGTGTAGGTTCCCGAGGACAGCGTCTGGCGGTTGATGTTGTTGTTGCCCGACGTGACCTGATTGCCGTCGGCGTCATAGACGATCCACGAGAGATCGTGCTCGCCATCGCCATTGTCGCCATCGACAACGGCACCGAGATCAAGCGTGGCCTGGCCATCGCTATTGAAGGTGTAGGCGACGCCGCCGTGGGTGGCGTCAAACTGCCCCTGCGAGGCTCCAGTGGTGCCGAGCGCCTGCGCCTGCGTCAGATCGACCAGCAGGTAACCGAAGGATTCACCGGCGTTCGATCCGACCACGCGGATGTCGTAGTCGCCGGCGGGAAGGAAAAACTGGCCGCCGTTGCCCTGGCTATCGTACGCATAGCCATTGCGATAAATGGCGTACTGGACCCAGCCGTCGCTGTACAGGCTCCTCAGCAGGATGGTGGCGTCATGGTCCAGGCTGAGGTGGTAGCCCGTCGCGGTATTGGGGTTGTCACCCAATGACCCTTCGACGATCTGACCTGGCTGGACGACAGGAAGCGTAGCCTGCGCCGTGGAGACCTCGTAGGTCACGTCATTGCCATTGGGGTCCTGTGCCTTGAGGACCAGCAGGTAGTTGCCCGCGGGCAATGTGGCGATATCGGTGTCCGCGCCCGTGGGTTCTTCCGCGACCACGTTGCCGTTGCCGTCGAGCAGGCTCCAGCGCAGCGTTGATGCATCCGCCACGCCGAAGCCAAGATGTAGCGCGGTAGGCGCGGTGAGCGAGAGACGGTAGACAGTCGCGGTGTTGCCGCTGGCGAGGGTGCCTTGCGCGCCCGCGGCGGGCAGGGCGGGGGCATCGAGCAGGCTCAGCAACTGCAGGGCGAAATGCTCGCCCGGGCTGTCGCTACGGATCCACAGCTCGTACGTACCGGCGGTGAACCGCTGCGTGGACGGCGAACCGTTTTCGGCGTCGGTACCGCCCTCGCCATTGGAGTTCAGATACGAGAGCGAAGGTACGGAGCCCGCCAGGGCGATGCCCCACTGGACGTCGCCGTCCGAATCCAGGTTGTGGAACTGCAGCAGTGCGTCGTAATCGAGCGTGATTCGGTAGACCGTGAACCCGGTGTCCGGATCCGTGCTCCCCGTCAGCGTATCGCCCGGATGCGCGGCTGGCGGCATCACGGCGTCGGCATGCAGCGTGAACGAGGCATCCGCATTGCCGTTACGCGCTACCAGCAGCCGGTACGAACCGGTGGCGAGCACGGGAGTATCCACCGAGGAACCTGCTGCGCCGGTGGCGACCAGCATGCCGTATTCGTCGTACAGCGACCATGACGCCGAGCTGTCGTCGGCGCTGTCCAGCAGCAGATGCAAGGCGCCCGATGTCGAGGCCTCGTAGCGGTAAACCACCGCTGCTTGTCCAGCGGCGAGATGGCCGTTCGTGGTACCCGCATTCAGGGCCGCGGCGGCGGATGTGTCCACGGTCTGGAAGGTATAGCTGGCCTGGTCCGTCGTGGCGGTGATGGTCAGCACGTAGTCGCCAGCGGTCGGCAGCGACGCGTAGGCGTCCGGATTCTCGTCCTGCCACGGGCCTTCGCTGGAAGCGCCGGCCGGCGTCAGGCGCCAGTGCACGCCGTGCGAGCCGAGATCGCGCAGCAGCGCGTTGACCGTGAGCGCCTGCGTGTAATCCATGGTCACCAGATAACGCGCGCTATCGCCGACAAAGGCGAGCACGCCGCTGACCGAGCCACCCCAGGCAAGCGGCGGCGCGGGAGGCGCCTGCGTCTGGCTGGAGGTCACGGTGTAATCGGCCGCTGGGCCGTCGATCACCAGGTAGCGCTGCGTGCCGGCGGCGACGCTCTGCGCGATGAGGGTGGAGGCAAGCTCGCCGTTGCCCGAGGCCACCAGATGGCCGCCCGCATCGTATACGCGGATGGTCGCGCCGTTGGCCTGGCCCGTGGCGACGGCCAGCTGGATGGCGGCCAGGTCCGTGGTGGCGGTAAGTCGATAGACCTGCGCACGGCTATCCGTCGTGGTCACGACCGACTGCCCGATGGCGAGGTCCGCTGCGGCGCTCATATCCGAGATGCGCACGCCGTAAGCGCCCAACTGCGCCGCGTTGTCGGCGAGCACTTCCAGGGTATAGATGCCGGGGCCAAGCAGGCACGCGGAAGGTGCACCGGTGGTGCCCGATTGCACGAGACTTCCGTTGGCCGCACGGATGTTCCAGCGCTGTCCTGCATCGCCGGAGCCGTCGACCAGCACCAGAGTCGGTGCCGCGATGGCGAAGCCGTAGCTGTCGGGCACGCCCGTCGTGGTCGTATGGCCCTGTACGTCCGTGCCAAGCGTGAGGCTTGCGTGCGACGGTGTCGTCAGGGAGGCGGCGTAAGCCAGGTCGACTTCTCCAGCATCACTGACGCCATCGAGCACGAGCTGATAGCGGCCGTCGCGCGGCAGTACCACGACGATATCCTGGCCCAGGGCCAGCGAGCCGAAGTCCATCACGGCATTGCCGTTGGCATCGAGCAGGCGTGCGGAGACGCTGCTGCCCGTAATGCTGTCGACGTGCAGTTTCAGGTAATCGCCCGCTTCGCCCTGGACGCCGTAAACCGTGGCGGAACCGGCCGGTACGCTTGCGGTCTGGCCGGTGCCAAGGCCCAGCGCCGGGGTGCCGGCGAAATCGAAGAGATTGAACGCAAACGACTCGGCCACCATGCCGTTCGGGATGATGGTGAGGCGGTAGTCGCCCGCCGCGTTCAGCGCAAACAGCTGATCGCTCAGGTTGTCCAGATCCTGGCCGTTGACGATGTAGCCGGTGGGGCCTTGCAGCTGCCAGCTGATGTCGGAGCGGCTGAAGATGCTGCGGAACAGCGCCATCGTGGGCGCGGCGAGCGAGAAGTCATATTCGTAGCGCTGGCCCGGCGAGGTGATGGTGCCTGTCACTGCCGTACCTGGTACCAGCGGCAGCACGGTGGTGACGACCTTGCGCAGGGTGAAGTTCGCCGTGGTGTCGGCGCTGGCGTACCAGGCGTTCTGCCAGGTGAGCACGTAGTTGCCGGAGGCGAGGTGGAACAGGGCCGGATTGTTGGTGTTGCTGCCGCCGCTGGCGATCACCTGGCCTTGCGCGTTCTGCACCTGCCATTGGTCGTAATCGCCGTTAAGCGGCGTTTCCACCCGATAGTCACCATCGGCTGCGACGCTGAACCGGTAGGGTGCCGGCAGGCCGGCCACGGGCAGCGCGACGGTCGTGGGCGTATCGACGGCCACGACGGGCATCGACGACTGGTCCAACAGGCTGAAATGGAAGTCGCCAGTGGAGAGGTCACCGTAGCTCACCGTCAGCACATAGGTGCCGGCAGGCAGGTTCAGCAGGTTCTGGCTGGAATAGCTGAAGTCGCGCTGGGATACCTCGTTGCCTCGCGGCCCAACCAGGCTCCAGCGCAGATTCGAGTTGTTGTTGACCGGCGTGCTCATCAGCACCGACGTGGGCGCGTTCAGCGTGAAGCTGTACTGGATGCTCTGGCCCGGCTGCGTGATGCTGCCGGCGATGTCGCTGCCGAGCGTGAGCGCGGCGTTCTGGGTGCTGCGGCGTCCCAGGGTAAAGGTCAATGGTTCCGACTTCGGCGCGGCATTGCCCACATAGGGCGACACCACCAGCAGGTATTCGCCGGTATAGGTCGCGGCGATGTCGGCGACGTCACTCCAGTTGTACATCGAGCCGGACGCAATGACGCTGCCACCGGGCGCGATGATCCGCCAGTCGGCGCCGTTGGATGGCGAGCTCCTGTCGGTCTGCATGTAGAAGTGTTCGCCGGCGTTCGCGTTGAAGCGGTAGATCTGCGTGTGATCGGTGACCAGCGTGGTCTGCACGGCCGTACCCGGCTGCAGGTCCTGAGCGATGTCGCGATCGAGCATCCGGAACGAAAGGTCCGTGGGCGTGTCGTTGCTGTTGCGGAACAACAGCGTGTACTGACCAGGAGGAAGCAGCTGGGCGGTGCCCTGGTCATAGCTCAGGCTTGACCAGTAGGTAAGGGTGCCAGCCGTGGAGCGCAGCATCCATTGCAGGTTGCCGGGGTTGCCATTGGGTCCGGCCAGCACGTCGAGCGCCACGACCTTGGCCTGGTCCAGGTTGAAGGTGTACTGGGCGATGGACTGGCGGCCAGCCAGCGTCGTGCCTTCGATGTCGTTGAACGATAATGGCGCAGTGCAGGTAGCCACGGCGCTGAGCGAGAAGGTGTCGCGGTCGGTGGCGTAGTTGTCGTAGTAGTAGCCCAGGTCCAGCAGCGTGTAGGTGCCGTCCGCGGGAATGCTGAAGAGATTGCCGATGTTGTCGCCCGACTGGGCCTGCAGCACCTGCCCCTGCGGGCCGATCAGCCGCCAAGTGGGCTGGTAGCCCGTCACGGAATCCACATTGAGCAGCAGGGTCTGGCCCGCGCTGGCCTGCACGCGGAAGCCTGTCGCTGCGCTGCCGGGAGAGCGCGCGGCAACGGTCTGCTGACCCAATTGAAGGTCGGACAGGGTGGACAGGTCCACGGCGGTGAAGGCGTAACCGCCCGCGCTGTAACCGCTGGATGGTGCGCCCTGGACGGTCAGCGCGTAGTCGCCGGCGGGTAGCGTGAGCACCTGGTCGCCGCTGGAAACCCACGTGTTGAATTCGGTACCGCGTGGGCCTTGCAGCATCCAGTAGGTATTGCCCGACTGCTGCGCGTCCAGCAGCAGCTGGGTGGTCGCGCCGAGGGTGAAGCGATAGGTCTTGGTGGTGTTCCACGTCGCCAGCGTGCCGGCGGTCGTGCTGCCAAAGGCCAGCGGATCGCCGGCAGGCAGGGGCGTGGGCGCCGTGTTGCCGGTGTTGTCCAGGTTCGCCTGGAAGTTGACCGGCGCACTGTTGCCGACACTACCCTCGATCAGCAGCGTATAAGTGCCCGCATTGGCCAGGCTGACCGCCGCGCCGTTACCGGAGAATGCGCCCGAACCAACGGTACGTCCGAACATATCCACGATGCGCCAGCTGGCGCTGCCACCCGTCGCGCTGGCCGCGTGTACCGCGACACTGTCGCCGGCCGCCGCACTGAACTGGAAAGCGGTGCTGCTGTTGCCCGGCGAAAGCGTGCCGGACAGGGGTGCACCCTGCGTGATCGCCGCGGCCCCGGACAGGTTCAGCAGGTTGAAGGCGAAATTGCCCGTGGCCGTACCCACGCCCTGTACGGTGAGCGTGTAGTCGCCTGCCGGGAGCGCCAGGATGTCCAGTCCCGAATTGCCGTCGGAAGCGTTCAGCGTATTGCGGTCGATTTCCTGACCGCGCGGCCCGGTCAGCGACCATACGATGTCATTGCGGTTGGACAGCGCGTCGAAGGCCAGCTGCGTCGCTGCCGCCAGGTGGAACGAATAGTTCACCGACTGGCCGGCCAGGCCGATCGAATCGTTCACCGCCGTGCCAACGCTCAAGGTGGCGGCGATGTCGGGCACCAGGTTGAGCTGGAACGTGTAGCCCACCGTGGCGGTGGACGCGTTGCCGGTGGAACCGTCCAGCACCAACCAGTAATCGCCCGCGGCTGCGACAGTGAACGGGTTGGCGTTCTGTCCGAGCGTGCCGGTGGACACGGCGTTGCCGAACGGATCGACCAGGCGCCACGCCACGCTGCCGCCGGTGGGCGACTGGCTGCCGAAATAGATTTGCTGGCCCTGCGCCAGCGAAACCTTGTAGATCTGCGAGCCGCTGGACTGGTCCAGCGTGCCGGCGATCTGCGTATTGGTCGTCAACGTATGCGCGGAAGCTTCGGTAAGCATGCGGAAGGCGTACGTGCCCGCCTGTCCGCTATAGCCACGAATCGCCAGCGTATACGTGCCGGCGGACAGGTCGAGCGCGTTGGTCGTTTCCGAAGTGTCATGCGGCTGTACGACCTGGCCGGTCGGGCCGGTGAGCCCCCAGTTGAAGTTGTGGCTCAGGCTGTCGAACAGCACCTGCGTATCCGCATTGAGCGTGAAGCTGTAGTAGTTGGTCTGGCCGAACTGGGTGGTGGCCGTGGTGGCCTGGTCCATGGTCAGCGGAAGCTGCGGATTGACGACCGGATTAAGCGTGAAGCTGTAGCTCACCGGCGCGGTGTTGGTAGGCGCGCCCTCCACCAGCAACAGGTATTCGCCATTGCTGGGAACGGTGAACGTATCCAGGTCGCTGCCGAGATAATTGTGGCCGCCGACCTGGCGACCGTAGGGATCGATCAGCCGCCAGTACGCCGAGCCTCCGGTGACGCCATTGTTCTTGAAGGAGAACTGCTGCCCGGCACTGGCGTCGAACTTGTAGACACTGGTTTCGCTGCCCTGGACCAGCGTGTCGGACACCGCCGTGCCGGGTGTCAGGTCGGCTGCGGCCGTGGCGTCGACGATACGCATGGCATAGCTGCCGACGGCATCGGATGACCCGGCGACGGTGAGCGTGTAGGTCCCGCTGCCCAGGTCGAAGGCCGGTGTGCTGCTGCCGGAGTTGCCGTCATCGGAAAACTGCCGGTTGTTGACCACGCTGCCGTTCGGTCCGGCCAGCGACCAGTTGATGTCCGAGCGGTTGGTCAGGCTGTCGAAGACAACCCGCTTGGTGTCCTGCAAGGTGAACTGGTATTGCTTCTGCTGCCCGGGCGCATCCAACGAACCATTGATCGAAAGGGCGGCGGGATTCACGTCGCCGGAGAGCAATACGCGCGGCTCCAGCGCTTCAAAGCGGATGGCGGGGGCCCCGGCTGCGGCAGGCGCCGCGTCGGGCTGCTCCGTCGAAAGGGTTTCGTTAGCGAGGTTACCGTTGCCGTTGCTGTGCGACTGTTCCATGTTGCCCTCTTGGCTGGCCGCCGCGTTTGCGCGGCGACCGATCGACGTTGAAATGAGTTGAGTTGCGTCCGAAGCTGCTTGCCGGCGCCGCAATGGCGTCGCCGTGGGAATCCGGCCTTACTTGCCCAGCGTTGCCTTGCACTTCACGCCCGACGGAATGTCGAGCTTGGGATTGGGCAGATCCATGAACACCACGAAGGTGCCGCTGGCCGCATCGACGATGCGGTCGACGCTGGCGACCTTGGCGCTGTAGTTCTTGCCCGCAGGAATTTCGGGCGCGATGCTGGCCTGCGTGCCAGGCGCGGGATCGCCGAAGGCGCGCATGGGCATCACCACGCGCACGCGGAGCGGGTTGAGCTGCGCGACCTTGAGCACCGCGTGCTTGGTGGCGCCAGGCTCGAAGATTTCGCCCGGCCACATCATCTGGTCCACCACCACGCCATCGAAGGGGCTGCGAATGGTGCGCAGGGCGAGCTGGCTGCTTTGCTGGACATACTCCAGGTGCGCCACCTCGCGGTTTTCCTTGGCAGTCACTAGTTCCGCCTGGGCCTGTTTCAGTTCGGCCTCGGCATCGTCGCTGTCCTGGCGGGACATCAGTTTTTCCGCCGCCATGTCGCTGCGGCGGCTGAACTTGCGCTGGGAAAATTCAATCTTGGTCTGCGCCAGTTGCGTGGGCCCGGCAAGCTGCGACTTGTAGCGCGCAAGATCCGCCGCCGCCTGTTCGGCATGCGATTCCAGCGACGCGAGCACCTGGTTGCGCGTCACCAGGTCGCCGCGCTTAACCAGCACGCGGTCGATCAGCCCGCTCACCGGCGCACCCAGCTCGACCATCTGCGTGGGCTCGATCAGGCAGTCATAAGTGTTCGCGGGAGTGGCGGCCTGTGCCGTGCCGGCAGCCGGTGCCAGCAGCGTGCAGAGCCAGAGGAAAGAGCGGTAGTGGAGTTTGCGGTGACGCGCATCGACCCGCGCGCGTTCACTGCGCAGTCGGCCCCATGACCGGCAGCGGCCCGAAGGCACGGCCGTAAGAGTCATTCCATTGTCCCCTTGAAGGCGAGTGCCGATGGCCCCCTGTGAACCATCTAAGCGAGCACGCCCTCGTAAAAAATAGCGACTTGATCTTGCGTCGGCAAGAGGCGATTGAGCGCAAGTTCTTGCGCTTTTCGTCGCTTTGAGCGATGTATCTGAAAGGCTTGGATTTGTCTTTCAGGTGCGCGAAAGGGTCATGCAGAGTGAGCCACAGGATTTGCCGATTTTGCGTAATTTCTCGACGCCGGCGAAGCTGACGGCGACTGCATTTTAGGTTGTATCAACAATGCGATGAATTGCATGGAGATTCACAAAATGAAATCTACAAATGGAAAGAAATCCAAGGGATTTACCGAAGAAGAGCGAGCCGCGATGGCGGAACGCGCCGACGAACTGAAGACCGCTGCGCGCCGTGGCTCGCGCGCAAGCAAGGCAGACGGCGAGAAGGACGTGCTGGCGAAGATCGCCCAGATGCCGGAACCGGATCGGGGCATGGCCGAGGGCATCCACGCCATCATCAAGGCCAATGCACCGCACCTTTCGCCGAGAACCTGGTACGGCATGCCTGCGTATGAGAAGGACGGCCATGTCCTGTGCTTTTTCCAAAGCGCGCAGAAGTTCAAGTCGAGGTACTCGACGCTTGGCTTCAGCGACAAGGCGAACCTCGATGATGGCCAGATGTGGCCGACCGCCTTCGCCCTCAGGAAGTTGGGCACGGCGGAGCAGGCCCGGATCTGCGCGCTGGTGAAGCAGGCGGCTGGTTGAGTCTGCGCTAAAGATTAGTGTTGACTAATCAATAAGCATTGACTAATGTGTCTGCCCATGACCCAAGCCGCCGCCATCACCACTGTCATGCGCGCCCTGGCCGACCCGACCCGGCGTGCCGTATTCGAGCGGGTCGTCGGGGCCGACGAAATCAGCGTTGCCGAACTCACCCGCGGAAGCGGCGTGACGCAGGGCGCGATTTCCCAGCACCTGAAATCGCTCAAGCAGGCGGGGCTGGTGGTTGAGCGTCCCGAAGGACGCAACGTCTATTACCGGGCGCAGCCGGACGGCCTTACGCCGCTGGTCGACTGGATGAGCCACTACGGCGTCTTCTGGCGCGAGCGCTTCGCCAACCTCCGCACGCTTCTGAAGGACATCGATCCATGAACAACCTCGCGCTGCAGCCCGACACCCAGGCCATCGTGGTCGACGAAGTCTTTCCGCATGCACCGGAAACCATCTGGAAGGCGCTGACCACCGGTGACTTGATCGGCCGCTGGTTGATGGCGCCTAAGGGATTCGAGCCCATGGTGGGTAACCGCTTCACTTTCCAGACGACACCGGCAGGGGAGTGGGATGGCGTCATCCATTGCCAGGTATTGGAAGTAGTGCCTGGCGAACGCTTCGTCTACGGCTGGCAGGGTGGTCACCAGAGCAACCATGGCTACGGCGCGCCGCTGGATACCGTGGTGACGTGGACATTGACGCGGGTGGACAACGGTACGCGTGTGCGCCTGACGCATGCAGGATTCGTTCTGCCGAAGAACGACACCGCCTACCGCAACATGAGCGAAGGCTGGAAGAAGGTGGTCCGCAACCTGGACGACGTTGCGGGCGAACAGGGGGACAAGGCATGAGCCAGGCGTATACCGGCGGCTGTGCCTGCGGCTCCATCCGTTACGAAATCAACGGCGAGCCGATCTTCATGAACCACTGCCAGTGCCGTGACTGCCAGCGCAAAAGCGGCACCGGTCACGGGTCGTACCTGACCTTTCCGCGCGACGGCGTGAAACTCGAAGGCAACGCGACGCATTGGGACATCATCGGCGACAGTGGCAACGTCAAGACGCGCGCGTTCTGCCCCACCTGCGGCTCGCCGGTCTACATGACCTTCGCCGCCATGCCCGATGTGTTCACCATACACGCCGCGAGCCTGGACGATCCGGGCCGCTACCAGCCGCAGGCAGTGACGTATGCGATGCGTGGATACGCCTGGGATCATCTGGATCCGGCGATCGTGAAGTTCGAAAAGATGCCCACGGGCTGAGCGTCCCCGCATGCGCCTTCTCCTGCATACTTGTAGGCTACGGGAAACAAGCATGCGAGGGGGTTTCATGGAATCGAGCTTTCGGGCGCGGATCGCAACAGCCATCGCGTTGCTAATGGCTGCCTCGGCAACTGGCGTACATGCCAGTCCAACTGTCGACATCACGGTTCATGCCGACCGTCCTGGGGCGCTGATCCATCCGGAGATCTATGGCCAGTTCGCCGAGCAGCTCGGGCACGGCATTTATGGCGGGATCTGGGTCGGGGAGAACTCACCCATTCCCAATATCAAGGGATACCGCAAGGACGTCGTCGAGGCACTGAAGGCAATCAAGGTGCCTGTCATCCGCTGGCCCGGAGGCTGTTTTGCCGATCAATACGACTGGCGCGATGGCGTGGGCCCCCGCAACAAGCGCCCTGTGCGCATGAACGGCTCCTGGGGCGGCGAAGACGACAACCAGTTCGGCACGCACGAGTTCATGGATTTCGCCGAGCTGATCGGCGCCAAGGCTTATGTCAGCATCAACGTCGGCACGGGCTCGCCGCGCGACATGAGCCAGTGGATCGAGTACATCACGGCGGACGGCCACTCCAGCCTGGTACAGGAGCGCCGTGCGAACGGACGCGACAAGCCATGGAAGCTAGACTATGTAGGCATCGGCAACGAAATGTGGGGCTGCGGCGGTTCGATGCGTCCGCAGTTCTATGCGGATGTCTATCGTCAATACGCCACGTTCGTGCATGCATCGCCGAATGCGCCGATCACGCGCATCGCCAGTGGCGCGAACGCCGACGACGTGCAGTGGACCGATACCCTGATGGCAGCGGCAGGCAGCCAGATCGATGCCATAAGCCTGCACAACTACAGCATCCCCACCGGCGACTGGAAACACAAAGGTTCCGCCACGCAATTCGGCGAGGACCAGTGGATATCCATCATGCAGGGTGCGCTCCACATGGACGACCTCATCACCCGGCATAGCCAGGTGATGGACAAATACGATCCGAAGAAACGCGTGGCCCTGGCCGTGGACGAATGGGGCAACTGGACGGACCAGGATCCCGACGCGGGCGATGCGGTGCTATACCAGCAGAACAGCCTCCGCGATGCGCTCTCGGCGGCCATCACCCTGGATATCTTCCAGGCTCATGCGGACCGCGTGCGCATGGCCAATATCGCGCAGATGGTGAACGTGCTGCAGGCGATGATCCTTACCGACAAGGCCAGGATGGTGCTGACGCCTACGTACTACGTATTTGATATGTACAAGGTATTCCAGGGCGCGACGAATTTGCCGATTGAAATGCGGCCCCCGGCATATAGCTATGGCAACACCAAGGTGCCAGGCATCCACGCCGCGGCCGGTCGGGATGCCTCGGGCGTACTGCACGTGGCATTGGTGAACCTCGATCCACATCACGCTACGACGGTCCACGTCCGCCTGGCCGGCCCCCACGGCGCCAACCTGCAAGGAAAAATGCTCACCGCACCGGACATGACTTCAGTCAACACATTCAGCCGCCCCCATGAGGTCAAACCGGTACCGTTCGAACACGCGGTGCTGAAAGACGATGTCATCGCGGCTGACATGCCTGCCAAATCGGTCGTGGTGCTGGAGATCCGCTAAGGCCTGTATACGCGGCGGTAAGCAGCTGGCGTTTGCCCCATCTGTCTGGCGAACGCTTTGCCGAAAGCCGCTTCCGACCGGTATCCGACGCGCTCCGCCACCTCGCCAATCGGCAACTTACCGCGGAGCAGCAGGTCGCTGGCCATGCGCATGCGCAGGAGGGTGAGCAGTTCCCAGGGAGAGCAATTCCCCTTCGCGGCGAAATGGCGTGCAAAGCTTGCCCGCGACATGGCCGCGTGTTCGGCCAGCGATTCCACCGTCCAGGCCTGCTCGGGATGGCGCAGCATCGCCTGCACCGCGGCGCCCAGGCGTGCGTCGGCCAGCAACAGCAACAGGGATGCCGGCACGTCGGCTCGCTTGGTGTAGGCGCGCACGGCGAGGACGAACAAAGCCTGGCTGAGCGCAGTCACCACCGCTGCCGAGCCTGGTGCCATCTCGGCAACCTCCGTGCGCAGCATCGCCACCACGCTACGCAGGATGTCCATGCCGCCATGGTCGGCCAGGGACACATGCAGCACGTCGGGCAGGGCCGCCATCACCATGTCGGCAGCGCCCGGGGCATAGGTGAACCGCCCACAGAGCAGATCAAGTTCAATGTCGCTGTCCGTGTTGCTGCGGACAGGCAAAGCGTTGGACGCATCGAATGTCATGGCGCCGGTCCCTTTCCGGGCGCCTTGCGCATTGCGCATGACGTGGGCGCTGCCACGAGGCAACAGGAGCAGGTCGCCTTCCTGCAGCTGCACGATGGCGCCATCCGGCACCTGCACCTGAGCGCGCCCCGACAGCACCAGGTGGTACGGCGCTTCGCCTGCCGGAACCAGATCGTGAGGGATGGCGAATTGACCAGAGAGCAAGCAGCGCAGGTCCGGCGCGCCCTTCACATCGGACAGTTCAAGCACGCGGCTAAGCGCATCCATGAGACGATCTCGCTAAATATCGAGACTTACAAGTATTCATCGACTCAGGACCTTGCGCAACACTATCTACACGGTCCAGCGGGCGCTGGCTCGGCAAAATCCTGATCGAAGGACATTCCCATGTTGGATTGGCTGCAATACCGAAAGGAACTGGGCACACGCATCGGCGAGCTGGGCAAGCTGACCCCGGACACGCTGGCTGGGTACCAGACGCTTTCCAAAGCGGGTTCGAAGACGGGCCATCTCGATGCGAAAACGCGGGAGCTGATCGCGCTGGCCGTCTCGGTAACCACGCGCTGCGATGGCTGTATCACCGTGCATACTGGCGAAGCCATGAAACACGGGGCAACGCGCGAGGAAGTGGCCGAAGCTCTCGGCGTGGCCGTGGCCCTGAACGCTGGCGCGGCGATGGTTTACTCCGCTCGCGTCATGGACGCCATGAACGCCCACGCCAACGGAGCGTGAGACATTCCCATCAGGTACCCACCATGAGCAACCACCACTCCACCATGCAGGCTGCCATCGTCGAGACTGTCGACGGACCATTTGTGTTGAAAGAGATACCACGCCCGGTACCAGGCAAAGGCGAGGTGCTGGTGAGGGTGCACGCCAGCGGCATCAACCCGCTGGACCTGAAGATCCGAGCGGGCAAGGCCGATCACGCAAGGCACCCGTTGCCCGCCGTGCTGGGTATCGACCTGGCCGGCGTGGTGGAAGCGGTGGGTGCCGATGTTTCTGGTTTTGTCGAGGGCGATGAGGTCTTCGGGATGACCGGTGGTGTCGGCGGCATCCAAGGCTCCCTGGCGCAATACGCGGCCGTGGATGCATCGCTCCTGGCGCACAAGCCGGCGGCACTGGACATGCGAGAAGCGGCGTCGATACCGCTGGCGTTCATCACGGCCTGGGAAGGGCTGGTGGATCGAGCGCACGTGGCGAAGGACATGCGAGTGCTTGTGCACGGTGGCGCCGGCGGCGTGGGGTACATGTCCATCCAGATTGCCCGCGCCCTGGGTGCACAGGTGTACAGCACGGTATCGGCTGCCGATGCCGACTTGATAAGGGATCGCGGCGCCACGCCGATCGACCGCCACAAGGAATCGGTGGAAGCCTATGTGGAAACCCACACGGAAGGAAAGGGATTCGACCTGGTGGTGGATACCGTGGGTGGTGAAGTGCTCGATGCATCATTCAAAGCCATCGCGCGCTTCGGTCACGTCGTGAGTGCGCTGGGCTGGGGCACGCATGCTCTGGCGCCACTTTCATTCCGGGGCGGCACTTATTCCGGCGTGTTCACCCTGTTGCCGCTGCTCACCGGCGAGGGCAGGGCGCATCACGGTCATATCCTTCGCGAGGCTACGCGCCTGGTTGATGCCGGCAAGTTGGTAGCGCGTGTCGATGCCGCGACATTCAGCCTGGCCACCGTTGGGGATGCACACCAACATGTCGGTTTTGCGATGAACGCGGGCAAGGTCGTTGTCAACGTAATCGAAGCACGGCGATAAAGCCATACGTCGCAATGTGGTGATCAGCAAAGAGTGCACATATTCGGCGCGAAGTTTTGGCCGCGAATCGAAGCGTGACTTTCGGGCTAGATCGATCTGTGATCTGCGTCCAAGGTTGACATTGGTTGCCCTGTTAGCATTTGCAAAATGAATTGGTTTTGCGCGCTGCGCGAAACTGGAACGTGAATGCCATCGATAGCCGACAGGGGGCGATTCGTGGTGGCTGATGATGGTTTTATGTCCGCGGATATCGCCGAGGCCGAGGAGCCCAGCGAGGTCCACTCCGAGGTGGCGCGCCGTGGCTCGAAACGAGCGCGGGTCGTTGCGTCGCTCGCTGTGCAAGGCGATCTTGATCATTATCGCCTCCATCTTGTGACCTCCGGCGCGCTTCACGGCAACTTCAATGGAGCGGAACTTCTTGCGGGGGTGGGTGACATCTGCATCCTTGATCTTGCGCTGGTCGCCAAACAGCAGATCCAGGCAGGGTCGACGATGTCGGTGGCCTTGCCACGGCAGGCGCTTGAGGCCATCGCCGGTAAGCGAAACCTGCATGGCGCGGTGCTGAAAGCGCAATGGCCGATGACGCGGTTGATTGCTTCGTATGTGCGTGAGTTGTGCCTGCTCGACGCGCCGTTGCCGGACGCGCAGGCCGTGGCGGTGCAGGAAGCCGTGCTCACGCTGCTCTCGGCGGCGCTGAAAGACCATGGGTCCACCGAAATCGCTCGTGCTTCCTCGATGGGCGCGGGCCTGCATCAGCGCATCGTGGAGTTCATGGCGCGCAATATCTACCTTTTGGATCTGTCGCCGGATTTTCTCTGCCGCCGCTTCAACGTGTCGCGCGCGCATCTGTACCGCGCCTTCGCGGAGGACGGAGGCGTGGCGAAGGTATTGCGGGATATGCGCCTGGACGCCGTGTACAACGAACTGACGCAAACGGACCACGTACCACGCTCGATCACGGAGCTGGCATACACCCTGGGCTTTTCCAGCAGCAATCAATTGTTGCGAAGCTTCCGCGCCCGCTTCGGCATGACGCCAAGCGAAGCCAGGACGCATGGCGTAAGAATGCCCGATCTTGCACAGGTAGCTGCGGACCTGCAGGCCTGGATCGCGCGCCTGTCAGGCGGAGCGATATTGCCCTGACGCAGCACGGCGTTCGAAAGAGACGCCATGCCGAACGAAAGGAGACGTCACGCCGATTCCCCCGGCCGTTGGTTGCATACCCTTTCGCCTGTCTTTCTTGTAGGACGCCGCGGGCGGGCACAAGGCACCGACCTGTGCCTGCCAGCGGTCATTTGGCCGGAGAACCCCCTCCGGTCCTTGACAGGGGAAATTGATGAACCGCGTATTTCGCATCGTCTGGTCCAGCGCTTTGAACACATGGATGGTGGCTTCCGAGCTCACCGGGAAGCACGGCAAGGGACGAGGACGCGCAGCGGCGCGGGCGGTCGACGAGCGATCTACATCGGCCCGAACATCGCATAGCGCGAGGATGCTTCGCTTTGGCGTGCTCATGGGATTAGCTTCGCTGTATGCGGCGCCAGCGCTATCCACCGATCGCTACTGGGACGTCAACGGCGGATCGGCCGGCAGTGGCGGTACCGGTACCTGGGACACCATGTCGGTGTACTGGAACGCTGCCAACGACGGCGTGGCCGGCCCCTTCGGCGCCTGGAACAACGCGGGCTTGGACAACGCCATATTCGCCGGCACGCCGGGTACGGTGACGCTGTCGACGCCGATCACCGTCAACGCGCTCACTTTCGCAGTGAACGGCTACATCCTCAGCGGTAGCACGCTCACGCTGGCCGGTACGACGCCCAGCATTTCGGGCAACGCTACGATTAACTCCGTTATTGCTGGCAATGCGGGGCTTGTTAAAAACGCGGCCGGCATATTGATCCTGAATGGGGCTAACACCTTCAGCGGTGGCGTCACCGTGAACCAGGGGCAGCTCACGTTAGGAAGCGATGCCGCCCTGGGTGCCGCCAGCAACGGTCTCACCATGGCAGATGGCACTCAGCTCAACGCCAGTGCGCTGGCCCCCCTGGCCGCCAGCCGTGTGATCACTCTGGGCGGCGCCGTCAACATCGTGGGTGCCGGCGTCGGATCAGCACGCTTCACCGGAACCGGTGGTGTGGTGGCGAGCTCTGGCGTCACGATGACCAACAACGCCAACGATTACACCGGCGTGACGACCTTTGGCGGCGGTGGCAGCTTGAGTTTTTCCTCCATCGGCAACCTGGGGCAGGCTAGCGCGCTCGGCGCCCCGACGACTGCCGCCAACGGCGTGGTGAACGTCGTGGCGGGCAGCGGCAGTTACACCACCTTGAACTACACCGGCAGTGGCAGCACCACCAATCGCAACTTTGCATTTGGCAATACTTTTACCACTGGCACGGCACTCACGAACATCGGTACCGGCACCCTGGAACTGGACGGCAACATTTTGATGTCCGGCTCCAATCCACCGTCCCAGACCTTCGCCGCCTGGAACGCCGACATGAAACTGCTGGGCGTGATCAGCAGCCCCACATCGACGCGTGCTATCAGCTACACCGGTTCAGCGGGCCGGACCATCACGTTGGCTGGTGCCAACACCTACACCGGTGCCAGCGGCATCACTGCGATCACGGTGGTTGCACCCGTTCTGGCCGATACCGGCACGAGCAGTTCCTTCGGCACGGGTACCGCTGGCGGTATCAACTTTCAATCCGGCACGCTGAGCTACACGGGCGGTGCGGCATCGTCGAATCGCGTGTTCCAGTTCGACGGTGCCAGCACCATCGCCAATAACAGCTCTACGGGCGGACTGACGCTCACCGGCGCTGGCAGTTTTGTCGCAGGCGGCACTGATACGATCACGCTGGGCGGCAGCTACACCGGCAGCAATACATACGCCGGCATCATCAGCACCGTCGGCAATGTAGCGATGAATAGCGCCGGCACGTGGGTACTGGGCGGTGCCAACACCTACGCCGGTACCACGACCGTGCAGGCCGGTACGTTGGTCGCCGGCACGGCCCAGGCCTTCGGTGCTTCGAAAGGCCTGGTCGTTAATGGCGGTACATTGGACATTAACGACCAAGCCATTGCCGCGCCGTCGCTGGCGGGAACAGGCGGCACGGTGGATCTGGGTAGCGGGACGCTGACGCTCAACGCCGTCTCGGGCAGCACTTCCTACGCCGGCAGCGTCGTCGGCACCGGTGGCCTGGCCAAGCTCGGTGCAGGTACGCAGACGCTCAGTGGCGCCAACACGTACAGCGGCGCTACCACCATCAACGGCGGCACGCTGGCGCTGGACTACTCCGTCGCGGGTGCGCCTGCAAGCAGCATCATCAGCAGCAGTTCGACGCTCAACCTGGACGGCGGCACGCTTTCCATCAAGGGCGCGGCTGCGGCGAATACGCAGACCTTCAATGGTCTCAACATTACAGGCGGCAATAACCGCATCAGCGCCACTGCCGGTTCGGGTGGTTCGCTGTCGGTCTCGCTGGGTGCGATTAACCGCAGCGCCGGCCTCGTCGATTTTGCGTTCAATACCGGGACGACGATCGGTACCACGAATGCGGACGGTGCGCTCGGTGGTTGGGCCACGGTCAACCAGTCCGACTATGCTCAGGTGACCGGTGGTGTCATTACTGCCTTCACCAACTACGCGGACAAGGATGACGCTAGCACCTGGGTGAACGGCGACATCGTCAGCGACGAAGGCGGCAACGCCAATACCCCGTACTTCGGTACGGTCAATGGCAATGTCGCATTGGGCGGCATGAAAGTCGCCGCGGCGGCAACATCAATCGTTAAAGTCGGCACCGGCAATACGCTGAGCGTCGACGGCAGCATCATCGTGTCGCCGACGGCAGCCAGTGCCACGGAAACGATCCAGGGCGGTTCGCTGACCGGCGGCGCCGGCGGGAGCCCATTGGGCGTACTGCAGAATAGTTCCGGCAACTTCAATATCAGCTCGACCATCGTCGACAACGGTGGGCCCACCAGCTTCTCCTTGAATGGCCTGGGCACAGGTGCGGTGACGCTCTTCGGCGCCAACACGTATACCGGCTCGACCACGGTGAGCGGCGCTACGCTGGGGTTCAACAGCGTCGCCAATGGCGGTGCGGCGAGCGCGATCGGCGCTTCGTCCGCCAACCCGTCGAACCTTGTGCTGGAGAACGGCACGCTGCACTACACCGGCGCGACCAGCAGCACGGATCGCGGCTTCACCCTGGTCGACAACGGCCCTTCGCGGACGATCCAGGTAGATGGCACCACCAACCTGACATTCAGCGGCGTGGTCACCAGTCCCGACGATGCCGGCTTCACCAAGACGGGCGCCGGCACGTTGACGCTGTCGAATGCGGCCAATGATTTCGTCGGCCCGGTAACGGTGAGTGCCGGCCTGCTGTCGACCGGCACGCTGGCCAACGGTGGCCTGGCAAGCGGCATCGGCGCAGGCAGCAATGCCTCGGCCAACCTGGTGCTGCAGACCGGCGGTGGCCTGGAATACTCCGGCGCCACCACGTCGACCGACCGTGGCTTCACGCTCGCCGCGGGTCAGGGCCATGTCCAGGTCGACCAGGCGGCCACCACGCTGACCGATAGCGGCACCGTGGTTGGCGCCGGCAATCTGTACAAGGACGGCGACGGCACGTTGGTGTTGTCCGGTGCTAATACCTATACCGGTGGCACGACGATCACGGCGGGCACCTTGCGCGCCGGTTCCGCCACGGCCTTCGGCGCCAACGGCCCGATGACGGTCAACGCCGGCGCCACGCTGGATGCGGCCACCTTCCCGGTCAACATCGGCGCGTTGAACGGCGCGGGCAATGTCACTCTTGGCGCGGGCAGCGGGTTGACCATCAACGGCAACGGCGTATGGACGGGCGCCATCAGCGGTGCGGGTGGTGTAACGATTGCCAGCGGACGCACCCAGATCATGACCGGTTGCGGCAACAGCTATACCGGTCCCACCACGATCTCGTCCAGCACGCTCACCACCGATTGCCTGGCCAACGGCGGCCAGGCCAGCGGTATCGGCGCTTCCAGCAGCGCACCCGCCAACCTCCTGCTGGGCGGCACGCTTATCTACACGGGCGCCAGCGTTGCTATCGACCGTGGCTTTCAACTTATCGCCAATTCCGCCATCAACGTCAGCAATGCCGGCACCACGTTGGGTATAAGCGGCCCGATCCTGGCCAATGGACAGATCCAGAAGCAGGGGCCGGGTACCCTCGTGCTGAGCGGCAGTAACGCCAATATCGTTGGCACCTATGTCCGTGGTGGCATATTGCGCGCCGGTACCACCAACGCGTTCGGCAGCGGCTACCTGGTGACGGACAACCTTGCGGGCCTGTCGGTGGACCTCAACGGCTTCAACACCAATGCAAGCTATCTGGCTGGCGGCGGTACCGCGGGCGGCAATATCAATCTCGGCAGCAGCACGCTGACGGTCACCAGCGGAAGCGGCTTGGCAGCTCAAGCAACTTATGCCGGCGCCATCACCGGAACAGGCAGCTTCGTCAAGAACGGCGGGAATATCGAATATCTCAGCGGCGGCGCCAGTACCTACACCGGCACCACGACCATCGGCAGCCTCGCGGCGACCGGCGGCACGCTCGAGGTGAACGTGCTCACCGATGGTGGCACGGCCAGTTCCATCGGTTCATCGAGCAACGTGGCCAGCAACCTCGTGCTCAACAACGGCACGCTGCAGTACCTGGGGGCAGGCAATAGCACCGATCGTCTGTTCACACTGGGGCCCGCCAGCGCGCTGGATGCGTCCGGCACCGGCGCTGTGCAGTTCACCAATACCGGAGCGATTGCGTTCAGCGGCGCCGCCAACTCGGCGCAAGCCGTCACGCTCACCGGCACCAGCACCGCCAACAACAGCCTTGCCTTGCAGGTCACCGACAACGGTACCGGCAAGACGTCGCTCAGCAAGACAGGCACCGGCACCTGGATCCTCCGCAACGCTGCCAGCACGTATACCGGTATCACCACGATCACCGGAGGCGTGCTTGGCGTGGACCATCTCAACAATGGCGGTCAGGCGAGCAGTATCGGTTCCTCATCGAATGCCGCCGGCAACCTGGTGATTGGCAATGGCGCGACCTTGCGCTATACCGGCGCGGGCGATACGACCGACCGCCTGTTTACATTGTCGGCCGGCACCAGCGTGATCGAATCATCCGGCACGGGCGCGATCGTCTTCAGCAACACCGGTTCAGCGGCCTATTCCGGCAGCGGCAACCGTACGCTGGGCCTCGGCGGCACCAATACCGGCAGCAACACCATGGGCGGCTCCATCATCGACGGCCCCGGTGGCATCACCACCGTGGGCAAGAATGATGCGGGTACCTGGCTGCTGACCGGCAACAATACCTATACCGGCAACACTGTCATCAACAACGGTTTGCTGCAACTGGGCAATGGCGGCACCACCGGATCGATTGCCAGCCCTACCATCATCGTGGACACGGCTGGAACGCTTGGCTTCAACCGCTCCGATACGATGACGCTGAACGGCACCATCTCCGGCGCGGGCAACGTGGCGCAGTCCGGGACCGGCACGACGGTGCTGACCGCCACCGAGACCTACACCGGCGGCACGACGATCAATGCCGGCACGTTGCAGTTGGGCAACGGTGGTGCCAACGGCAGCATCGTCGGCAACGTGACGGACAACGGTACGCTCGCCTTCAATCGTTCGGACATCTACACCTTCGGCGGCCTGGTCTCCGGTATCGGCGGCCTGACGCAGGACGGTAGCGGTACGACAGTGCTCACCTCTGCCAATACTTACAAGGGTGCAACTACCGTCGCCGAGGGCACGCTGCTGGTCAATGCGGACCAGACTGCCGCGACCGGCGATACCACCGTGCAGAACGGCGCTGTACTGGGCGGCAACGGCATCCTCGGCGGCAACGTGACAGTCGCGCAGGGTGGCGCGCTCAATCCGGGCGCTTCCGACGGCGCGGCCGGTACGCTCACTGTCAATGGCAACCTGTCGTTGGCTAGCGGTTCGGCGATGAACTACCAGTTCGGGCAGGCCAATGTGGTTGGAGGCCCGCTCAACGACCTGACAGTGGTGCATGGCAACCTGAGCCTGGACGGCACGATCAATGTGTCGGCCACGCCGGGCGGCAGCTTTGGTCCGGGCCTGTATCGCATCATCAGCTACGACGGCACGCTTAGCGGCCCTGGCCTGGGCTTGGGTACGACACCGTCCGGCACGTACCAGGTGCAGACCTCGGTGGCGAAGCAGGTTAACCTGCTCAACAGCAACGGCTTGGCGCTTAACTTCTGGGACGGTCCCACGGGCCACGCAAACAACACCATCAATGGTGGCACCGGTGTCTGGCAAGGCACGGGTGGCAACGACAACTGGGCCGACCAGACCGGCCAGTTCAACGCGCCCTACGCCAACGGCCAGTTCGCCATCTTCACGGGCACGCCGGGCACGGTCACCGTGGACAACAGCCAGGGCGTGGTGACCAGTTCTGGCATGCAGTTCGCCGTGGATGGCTACCACGTAACAGGCGGCAACATCGCACTGACCACCGGGCAGGTGATTATCCGGGTGGGCGACGGTACCGCCGCGGGGGCGGGCATGACGGCGACCATCGATTCGTCGATGACCGGCACCAACGTCGCGTTGGTAAAGGAAGATCTCGGCACGCTAGTGCTTACCAACAGCAACGCTTTCACGGGTAGCACTGCGATCAATGGCGGCGTGGTTCAGGTTACAAACAATTCCTTCCTTGGCGGCGCCGCGGCCACTCTAAGTTTCGATGGCGGCACGCTGCGGAACACAGCGGCGTTTACTCTCGCTCGCACCACCACGATCAACCAGGGCGGCGGAACGTTCGATACACAGGCTGATCTGACTTCCAATCGCGTCATCTCCGGCGCCGGCGCGCTTACCAAGATCGGCGCGGGCACCTTGACGCTGGCATGCACCAACACGTATGCCGGCGGTACCACCATCAATGCCGGCCGCATCGCCGTGAGCAGTGACGCCAACCTGGGTAACGCGAGCGGCGCATTGACGTTCAACAACGGCACGCTGGAGAACACCGCGGCCTTCACCTCCGGGCGCACGGTGACGTTGAACAGTCCGGGAGGCCAGTTCCTGACGGATGCCGACCTTACTCTCACCGGTAGCATTGGCGGTGCAGGTTCGCTGACGAAGGAAGGCGGCGGAGCGTTGGTGCTCGCCGCCGACAACAGCTACAGCGGTGGCACCTTGATCCAGACAGGCACGCTGCAACTTGGCAGCGGTGGGACCAGCGGCTGGATCCAGGGGGCCGTGCAGAACAACGGCACGCTGGTCTTCGATCGGTCCGACAGCATGTCTTTTGCCGGCCTGATTTCCGGTACCGGCTCGGTGGAACAGCAGGGTAATGGCACCACGGTGCTCAGCGCTGCCAACACCTACACCGGTCCCACCGCGGTGCGTGCCGGCAGCCTGATCATCAACGGCGACCAGACGGCGGCGACGGGTTCGACCTCGGTCGATGGCGGCGGCACGCTCGGCGGCAAGGGCACCATCGGTGGCGACGTCAGCATTGCCGATGGCGGCACGCTCAGCCCGGGGGACGTGGGTGCGGCGCCGGGCACGCTGTCCATCAAGGGCAGCCTGGCGATGAGCGACACGTCCAACCTCAACGTCAACCTGGGGCAGGCCAATGTGGTCGGCGGTCCACTCAACGACCTGGTGCAGACGAACGGTGACCTCACGCTCGATGGCACGCTGAACGTTTCGGTGCCCTCCGGCGGCACGTTCGATCCGGGCATCTATCGCATCATCGGTTATACCGGCGCGCTCACCGACAACGGCCTGAACATCGGCTCGGTACCGTCGCCGAACTACTTCCTGCAGACCTCGATTGCCCAGCAGGTGAACCTGGTCAATACGAACGGCCTGGCGGTGAATTTCTGGGACGGCAACGGCGCGCGTGGCGACGGGCAGGTACAGGGCGGCGATGGCGTCTGGCAGAACGCAACAGGCAATGACAACTGGACGATACTCGACGGCTCGGTCAATGCGCCGTACCAGGACAGCACGTTCGCCATCTTCGCTGGAGCGGCGGGCACGGTGACGACCGATGCGAGCCTGGGTGCCATCAATACCTCGGGCATGCAGTTCGCCACCGACGGCTATCGCGTCCAGGGCGATTCGATCGCGCTGACGGGTTCCGCGCCGGTCATTCGCGTCGGCGACGGCACCACGGCCGGCACGGGCATGACAGCGACCATCGCTTCCGTGCTCACCGGCAACAGTGGCATGACCAAGTCGGACCTTGGCACGCTGGTGTTGGCCGGCGACAACACCTATACCGGCGGGACGACCATCACCGATGGCACGTTGCAGCTGGGCGAGGGTGGCACGACCGGTTCGATTCTCGGTGACGTAGTCAATAACGGCACGTTGGCCTTCAATCATTCTGATAGCCCTACGTTCGGCGGCCAGATCTCGGGCTCAGGCGGCGTGACACAGCTCGGCAGCGGCACGACCACACTCACCGGCAGCAACAGCTACACCGGCGCCACGACCGTGCAGAGCGGCACGCTGCTCGTCAACGGCGACCAGTCCGCAGCCACCGGCGCCACCAACGTATTGAGCGGCGGTACGCTGGGAGGCACGGGCACCATCGGCGGCAACGTCACGGTAGCTGACGGCGGCACGCTCAGCCCCGGCGCGTCGGCGGGCACGCTCACCGTCAATGGCAACCTCACCCTGGGCGCCAACGCGATGCTCGACTACCAGCTGGGCCAGGCGGGTACGGCAGGCGGTGCGCTCAACGACCTCACCGTGGTGCACGGCAATCTCACCCTGGACGGCACGCTCAACGTGTCGACCACACCGGGTGGCACGTTCGGCGCGGGCGTGTATCGCCTCTTCAGCTACGACGGCAGCCTGACCGACAACGGCCTGGCCCTCGGCACGCTACCCAGCACGGACGCCTTCGTGCAGACCTCGCTGGCCAACCAGGTGAACCTGGTCAACACCCAGGGCCTGACGCTCAGCTTCTGGGACGGCCCGGGTCATGCGAACGATGGCGCCGTCACGGGCGGAACCGGCACCTGGCGTCTTGCCGACAACGACTACTGGACCGACATCACCGGCTCGCTCAATGCCCCCTATACGAACGGCAGCTTCGCCGTGTTCGGGGGAACCAGTGGCACCGTGACGGTGGACAACGCGAACGGGCAGGTCAGTGCCTCGGGCATGCAGTTCGAGACCGACGGCTATCACCTTACCGGTGGCGCCGTTCAACTGACGGGCGGCGCTTCCACCATCCGCGTGGGCGATGGCACCGCGGCCGGCGTGGGCATGACCGCCACCATCGACTCCGCCCTCACCGGTGGCAGCATGCTGGTGAAGGACGACCTGGGTACCCTCGTGCTCACCGGCGCCAACACCTATGGCGGCGGCACCACGGTGCACGCCGGTACGCTGCAGGTGGCCAACGACGGCAACCTCGGTCTATCCACGGGCAGTCTGTCGATCGACGATGCGACGCTGCACACCACGGGAAGCTTCCTGAGTGCACGCACGGTGGGCCTGGGCGGCGCGGCGACCATCGACACCGACGACGGCACCACGCTGAATTTGAGCAGCGGCATAGGGGGCAGCGGCAGCCTCACCAAGACCGGCACCGGCACGCTCATCCTGGGCGGCACCTCGAACTACGGCGGCGCCACCACTGTCGCGGCGGGTACGCTGGCTGCCGCGGCGGCCAATGCATTCAATGCCTCGTCCGCGCTCTCCGTACAGGGCAACGGCACACTCGACCTGGCGGGCTTCTCGCAACACACAGGTGCGCTCACCAACGCAGGCAGCATCCATTTCGGCACCGCGCCAGGCACCACGCTGACCGTGCAGGGCGACTACACCGGCCAGGGCGGCACGCTGAACTTCAACAGCGCACTGGGTGGCGATTCATCGGCCACGGATCAGCTGGTCGTCACCGGTGGTACGTCAGGTACCGCCACGGTGCAGGTCGCCAATGTCGGGGGAGCTGGCGCGGCGACCACGCAAGGCATCAAGCTGATCGACGTGCAGGGTGCATCCAACGGTGTCTTCGCGCTGAAGGGCGACTATGTGTTCCAGGGCGACCAGGCGGTCGTGGCCGGTGCGTATGCCTATCGCCTCTACAAAGGCACAGACGCGAATCCGAGCGACGGCGACTGGTACCTTCGCTCGGCCCTGACCAATCCGCCGGGCAATCCGGGTGACCCGGGTACCGGCAGCAATCCGCCGCCGCTGTACCAGCCGGGCGTGCCGCTGTACGAGGCCTACGCGGGCATCCTGCAGCAGGCGAACACGCTCGACACACTGTTCCAGCGCACCGGCGATCGCCAGTGGGCCGGTGCGCAGACTTCCGACGGCATGAAGCCGGGCGAGGGCGTCTGGGTGCGCGTGCAGGGCGGCAACCAGACCGTGAAGCCCGAGACCACGACCAGCGGCACCCATTACGACATTTCCAGTGGGACTTCGCAGGTGGGCATTGACTCTACGCTTGCCGACGCTGGCGGCGGCAAGCTGATCGGCAGCGCCTCGCTGCAGGTGGGCCATTACAGCTCCGATGTGCATTCAGCCTATGGCGACGGCCGCATCAATACCCATAACTACGGGGTGGACGTGGCGCTGACCTGGTATGCCGACAATGGCTTCTACGCCGATGGTCAGGCGCGCTGGCTGCGGCTGAAGTCCGACCTGCATTCCACCACGCTTGGGCAAATCCTTGGCGACGACAACAAGGCCAACGGCTACGCCGCGGGCGTGGAAGTGGGCCAGCGTGTCTCCCTGGGCGACGCGTGGTCCATCGTGCCGCAGGCCCAGGTGTCCTGGGGCAACACGTCGTTCGATAGCTTCAACGATGCGTTCGGCGCGCGAGTGTCACAGCAGTCCGGGACGGCCGCCACCGCCCGTGCTGGTACCACTCTCGATTACAGAAGCACGCACCAGGGCGCATCTGGCCCGGTCGTCACGCACGTGTACGCCATCGCCAACGTCTACGACCACTTCAAGGATGGGGCAACAGTGAACGTGGCCGGCACCGACTTCACCACCCGCAACGAGCGCTGGTGGGGCGGCGTAGGCGTGGGTGGCGCGCTTGACTGGGCAGGCGGGCGGTATTCGATCTACGGGGAAGTGCAGGCGCAGACAGGGTTGTCGCATTACGGTAATTCGCATGCGGTGAACGGCACGCTGGGTTTCCGTATGCGTTGGTAACCTAGTGCAGTAACCGCAGGTCGACTGCTTCGGCCATCGCCTGCATCCCGGCCGCATTGGGATGCAGGTGGTCGCCTGAGTCATATTTCGGTCGTAGCACCTGATGATCGGATGGATCGCGAACCGCCCGTTCGAAATCGACCACGCCATCGAAGGCGCCACTGTGTCGTATCCATTGATTGCAGGCCTGCCGGATCGCATCCCTGGCGGGTGAGTAATACCCGGCTCCCTTGAACGGCAACATCGTGCCGCCAAGGATGCGGAGCCCCGCGCCGTGTGCTTTTGCAATCAGTTGCCGATAGCCGTCGATCATTGCCTGCGCGGTCAACGGTGTGTCATCGGGCCCGGCATCGTTGCCAATATCGTTGATGCCTTCCATCAGGATCACCGTGCGGGCCCCGGCCTGATCAAGTGCGTCATGCCTGAATCGTTTGATGGCACTGACACCTTGGAAGAGGTTCGGCACATCGCTCAGCACGCGGTTGCCGCCGATGCCGGCATCGACCACCCCCATCGGCTGCTGGTTTTCGGCGAGCCTGCGGGCCAGGTCGTCGGGCCAGCGCTCGTAGGCGCCGTGAGGTGTGTCATAGCCGTCGGTGATCGAATCGCCGAAGGCCACCACGGCACCGCGGGCGTCGGTACGCACGTCGAGGCCTGATACGTAGTACCACGACGTGGTCGACTTGCCATAAGCGCCGTCGTCGACGTCGTCCGCGTGATCGGACTCAGCCAGGTAAGTGGTATCGAACGCGTCCGAATGCCAGGTCGAAGCTTCGGTTGCCCGTGGCAAATAGAGAGAGACCAGCAGGTTCTGGCCTGCCTCAACGCTTACCGGAATCGGGTCGCTTACCACCTCCGCGCCGGCGGGAATGGTAAAAGTGGCAGTCTGCGCTACGGTAACCGCATGCCGCGAGTCGGCTACCTCAACCGCTCCATGGTCCTGCGTTGCCAGGCTCACCTTGCCCACGAGCAAAGGCGTACTGCTGCGCAGGTTGGACAGATGCAGGCGCAGCGACGTGCCGCCAACGCTGGCATGCACCACCATGCGCAGGGTCTGGTCATGGAAGCTCGGCCCGCCCGCACTCATGCTCGGCGACCAGGCGGCTACGTAATGATCACCGGTGACCTGGGCCGTTGCTGGCATGATGCTGGCCAGCAATAACAAACCTGGCAGCCAGCGCCGGGAAATCATGAAGACCCCGGCGTGACGGTGATCGACTCGCCCGCCCGCAGTGTGATCGCCTTTGACCACCCGCCATGCTTCAACGTGGTTTTCGTGCCGCCGACGCTGTGTACGGTCGCAGTGCTGACATGGCCATCGCGCCAGGCCAGGTCGATCCGGAAACCACCACGTGCACCGATCCCCGTGACACGCCCGGCGGCTGCCCACGCCGCGGGCAGGGCAGGAAGGAACTCGATCACTCCCGGGCGTGAATACAGCAGCATTTCCAGCATCGCCGTCGGCGTGCCGTAGTTGGCATCGATCTGGAACGCGTCGGTATCCGCGGTCAGCTGGTAGAAATCGAAGAAATTCTGCGTGGTGCCGTTGCTGTGGTTTTGCGCCGGCGTGAGATTGGTCAGCAACAGCTGGTAGGCATTGTCGGCGTTCTTCAGGCGCGCCCAACAGATGGATCGCCAGGCACAGCCCCAGCCGTAACCAGTCATGCCACGGGCTTGCAGTAGCTTGGTTACGCCGTCGATCAAGTCCCGCGGGCTGTTATCGGCACGAATCCGGTCACCGGGGAAGAAGCCGATCAAGGGTGAAAGATGGCGGTGCGTGGTCTCGCCCAGGTTATCGGGCGACATCCATTCTTCCAGCCATCCGCTCTTTTCGCTCACGCGTGGCAGATAAAGCCGCGCCTGCATCTTCGCGATCTTCGCCGCATAGTCGGCATCGCGGCCGAGCAGGGTGCTTGCCTGTCGATAATTCTCGAACAGATCCCAGACCAGCTCCTGCGCATAGGTATTGCCCCGGGTGTTCTTCGGGCCTTGTTCCGGCGACCAGTCGGCGTCGTCGATCAATACTTCCTTCTTCAATCCGGTGGAGGAGTCGGTCACGCTGATGGTGAGCAACCGGGCTTCCCAGAATTCGCAGGCGCCCTTGAGCAGAGGGTAGATGCGGGCCAGGTACCCCTGGTCCATGACATATTGATAGTGCTGCCACAAACTGTTGCACAGCCAAGCATTGCTAGCTGGATGCCACCACCAGCCGTTGCCGCCATAGATATTGGTGGAAAACGCCACCGTCCAGCCGGCGAGCTTTCCCGAGCTATTTCGAAAACCGTTGCTGGGGTCGTTGAAAAAGCGCTGGGTAATCGCGGTCCATGAGTCGAGCTGATCCAGGCAGTAATTTGTCAGCGCATCGAAGCATGACGACAGCCCGGCCCGGTCCGGGAGCCAGTAGTTCATCTGTATGTTGATGTCACTGTGGTAGTCGCCCATCCACGGCGGCGCATTGTCGCCCAGCCACAAGCCCTGCAGGCCCGTGGGTAGTTTGTCGCGGGAGCCTGCAATGGTGAGGTAGCGGCCGAACTGCAGGTAGCTGGCTTCAAGCTCCGGATCGGCGCCTGCACCAGGTTGCGCGCGCGCCTGCAAACGCTTCCATGTGTCCATGGCGCGCTGCCCATCACTTGATGCGCCAAGATCCACGCTCATCGTGTCGAACAATGCCCGGTGATCCGTCACGTGGGTATGCAACAGCGTGGATGCCGAAACCTTGGCGGCGGCCTCGATTTTCTCCCGCGAGCGGAGCGCAGGATCCAGTGCCTTGTCCCGATACCCTGTGGCCAGGCTCGGCGCGTAGTTGGTTCCTCCGCAGAAGATCACGGTCAGGCTTTCGCAGGCATCGAAACGCAGTGTCGAGCCATGGACCTTCACCGCCCCCGACGAGGCAACGGCACGCGCCTGCGCCGCGTACTTCAAGCCATTGTCGAGGGTGCCGTCGAAACGCAGATAGGCGCCATCGCCTTGCGTGGCCTCCGCGTGTGCGCCGGCAAGCTCGATGCTGCCGCCGTGCTTGCCGCCGCCGCTCTGCGACAGGTGCATCACGATCACATCATCAGGATGGCTGGCGAAAATCTCGCGCAGATACCGGATGTGTCCCTTGCGGTAGGAAATACGGATGTAGCCCTGGGCCAGATCCAGCTCCCGCCGGTAGTCCGTGATGTTCGCAAACTCGTGGCCTTCCACGTCGACGTACAGCTTCGCCAGCATCACCAGGCTGCCGAAATCCGCGGTGGTGTAGTTGAACTGGCCTTCTTTGTCCAACGTGTCGTTAAGCCCGCCCAGCCACATCGAGCCATCGGTAAGGTAGAGAAATTCGCGGGCGGGATCGCCGCCCGCCAGGGCGCCCAGTCGGCCGTTGCCGATGGGCAGGCCCTCGCGCAGCACATTCGCTTCGACGGCCGGCGAGTCGTACCAAAGGCTGGGCTTGCCGACGGGACCAGGGGGAGGGAAGCCCTCTGGTCGCCATACGGGTCCGGGCGCCGCAAACACAGGCAACCCCATCAGCGGCAACATGGCCGAGAGGGCGCCGGCCCCTTTCAGGAACCGGCGGCGTGCATGCATATCAGAGCGTCGTTGACTCACTGTCTCCCACACGTCTGGGTTGCATGGTCATACGACCACGGCGCATCGACCAGCGGCGCCACGACGATGCGATCAAGGTCCGGAGCATAGCCGGTGGCATTGCCGAACTCGAGGGTGTTGACCCCGGCTTTCAGTGCCACCTGGATCACCTTGGGCACGGGATCATCGAAGGTGCTTCCGTTCAAGTCCAGCGAGCGCGGCGACTGGTTGTTGACGGTCATCACCAAGGTGCGCACGCCACTGGTGAAGTAGTCGATTTCCAGCTGGTACACGCCTGCCGTCGGCACCGTGACATTGCTGAAGGTTACCGTGTTCGCTGCGCCGCCGCCGATATTGCCGGCCTTGGAAAGCCCCGAAGCGTAGTTGCTGAAGCCCGCGGTGACCGTGCCACTCAGCGTGGCGGCTTCCGCCTCGTAGCTGGTGGTCGGCGGCAACGGTGTATCGCCATTGCCGCTGACGACGATGCGGTCCAGATCCGGCGGATAGCTGGTGGGGTTGCCGAACTGGATGGCATTGAAGCCCGCCTTCAGGCACACCGGCACCGTGCTTGCCGAAGGCAGCTGGAAGCTGGCGCCGCCGGAGTTGAAGGTCTGGAAGCGGCCGTCACCCACCTTGTACAGGTAGGAACGCAAGCCGAGCACCAGCGAGTCGATCTGCATCTGATACACGCCGGTACGACGCACGTAGACGTTGTTGAAAGTCACCGTGTTGCCGGCGCCCAACCCCAGGCCGCCGACCTTGTTGCCGCCAGAACATCCGGCGCATCCGTAGACAGCAGCGGAACCTGCCAGCGTGGCGGCTTCGGCTTCATAACTGGCCGAGGGTACCGGCGGAGCATGGCCCACGGTTGGCCACACCTTCAGCAGTTGCACGCCATGGCCTTCCAGGCGCGTGCTGTACTCGCCCACCGAGCGACCCAACTCCCGGTGAGTCCACAGGTCGCGCACCTGTCTTGCACCAAGAAGCCCGATCTGGCGCCACGGCAAGGTGGCGATGGTCGGCGTTGCATTCATGTTGAACAACGCCACGACATAACTGCCGTCGCCCTGGTCGGAGACCCATACTTGCTGATCGCCACCGATGACCTGCTTGGCCGGCTTGCCGGACTGATTCACAGCAAGTACTTCATCGTTGGTCGCCAGTTGCTTGCCGAAGGCATCGAGCTTGGTAAGGTCGCCACCGAGGTAGATCGGGGCATTGGCGATCGACCATAGCGTCATGGCCGAACGCTTCTCGTCGTTGGTCAGGCCATCTAGCGCGCCATCGCCGATATCCAGCGAATCCAGGTCGTTCCAGCCCAGCTTGGGCCCGGCCGCGTCCTGCCACGCGGGCAGGTCCCTGAAACGCTTGTAGATGCGTGGCCAGTCGGTAAGCGTGGCGCAACGCCCTTCGCATTCCACGTCGTCGTCGATACGGCGTGCATTGGAGTATTGCTGCCAGGTGCCGAGGTAGTCCTGGTCCAGCGCCCATGAAATCGTCAACCAGATCGGGCGACCGCTCTTGGCGATCGCCTTGGACCACGCCTGCACGTCGGCCAGGTTGTTGATGCTCAGGTCGTCGGTATAGGAGCCGGGCGACACGCCATCGAGCTTGATGAAATCCACGCCCCAGGATGCGTACAGGGCCACCACGGAGTCCATGTATTCCTGGGCACCGGGCTTGGAGAAGTCGATCTTGTAGTGGTACGGCGATGTCGAATTGGGCGTGCCGAAGGCATTGCCGGCGGTGTAGGGCACCGCCAGGATGTCCTGGATGTGATACGGCGTACCCAGGATCGGCGAATTCGCCAGCACTGCCGGTTCCTCGACGCCGGGAATCCAGTAGATGCCCGCTTTCTGGCCGTTATGGTGGATGTGATCGATCAGGGCCTTGATGTCGGGGAACTTGACCGTGTCCGGAATCGGCCGCCCATTGGCATCGAAACTGCCCTGCCAGCCCGAATCCATGTTGATGTAGTTGTAGCCGTGGGCACCCAGGCCCGAAGAGACCATCGCGTCGGACTGCTTGATGACGTTGGCCTGGGTGAAGAAGTCGTTGTCGATCGTCTGCTGGCTGAAAGTGCTCCAGCCCAGATAAGGCCTTTGCGCTACGCCGTTGAATTGCGCGCCGGCGACCGAGGCCACGGCGAGAAGTCCACAGGCCAGCGCACAGCGCGGCAACAGGGACCTGATATTGGCATCCATTGAGAATGTACCCCTTGAGCGGTGATCACGCGCGGGAATGGACGCTCATCGAATCGCAGCAGCGTCCGTGTTGGCGACGTCATATAATATGACAATTGGAAAGTACGCCTGAGCGTTCGCCCCAGTCAAGACGGCTCGACGACGAGCAGGTCACAGTTCTGATGGATCACGGCGCGGGATCCGGTGACTCGCCTACGTTGACGAAGCAATAGTATGTTATAACATTACGAATCACTCTTCGGCGCTGCTCCCTTGGCCTATTCGTTGACGGACGTCCTCCTGGCCTCCTTCTCTATCGCCATGACCTCCGTCGCCTCGCGTCTGTTGGTCTGGCTGCCTCTGGGATCGCTGGCTCGCATACTTCCCTGGCTGCAACCGGTAGCGGTGGGGCTGCTGGTAGGCGATGCCTTGTTGCACGTATTGCCCGAATCACTCGAGACGGGCCTTTCCACGAACGCCGCCTTCAAATGCGTGGCGATCGGCGCAGCGCTACTTGTCGCCGTCGAATGTTTCGTGCGGCCGCGAGCCAGATCCACCGGGGCCCCCGGGCCCGAGGCGTTCGCGCGCATGAACCTCGCGGGCGATTTTCTCCATCATCTGGTGGATGGCGTGGTGGTCGGGGTGAGCTTTCTCGCCGGCAGCGCGTCAGGATTTGCCGTGATGCTCGCCATCATCGCGCATGAGATCCCAAGGGAAGTGGGGAGCGCGGGTGTACTGGTGGCCGGCGGCTATCCGCCGCGCAAGGCGTTCTGGCTGTCACTGGCCATGGCCTCGGCCGTTCCCGTCGGCGCGCTGTTGATGCTTGCCGCTCCGCTGCACGACGGCACCCTGGGAGTCGCCCTCGCATTGGCCGCCGGCACGGTGCTCTACGTGGCACTTGCCGATGTGTTGCCGGCCGCCTGGAGCCGGATCGGAACCACCCATCGCATCGCGCCATTCATCGGCGTGGTGGCTGGGTTGGCCTTCATGTGGATGGCGGCCGGATGGGAGGCTCGATGAAGAACGAAATGGAAAAGCCGACGTGGCTCGTGCAACTGGTTGCCGGTGGGTTCGTGCTTGGCGCGGCACTGGGATTCGGACTGGGCGACTTCGCCATGCAGGTCGTGGCCGTGGCCTTGCTGCTTGGTGCAACCGGACTTTGCAACGAACTGGTGGTGTCCCAGGTGCGGCGCCGTCCTTCGACCTGGGTGAGCCCATCGCGCGCGATGGTCTATCCGCGGCTTCCCGCCCATCCATTGATCGCGCGCGTGCTGGCCGGTTCACGTGAACTGCGGCGGCGCTTCGATGCCATCGACTGGATCGCCGATTGGCTGCCGGCCATCCTGGCACTGGCAGGATCGGCCCTGGCCCTGTGGCTGACGACGGGATTGCTCCATAGGCTTGCGGGCGATGACGGCTCCGCCTCGGTGACAACCGCGGCGGTGCTGCTGGGTGCCACCATCCCTCTACTTATCGTGCAACGCCTGTTCATGCCAGACAGGGCGCGAGGGCCCAGCCTCGATGGCACGGCCAGGCTTGCCCTGCTCGCATCGCTCCTCATGGGTGCAGCCAGCCTGTTCGGCGCGCTTGGCTACGCCTGGACAAAATGGTTCGCCCTGCCAGTGCTGATTATCGCGGGCGTCGTGGCACTGGAAGTGATGGTGCGCACGTGCGCAGCGTGGCTCAGTCCTCCCATCGCGTTTGTGCAGCGTCGTTCCTCGGCGCTTACCTGGACCGCCAGTCTTTTGCGTCTGCAGCGACCGCGGCTTGATCGGGCGAGTGCCTGGCTCACCTCGGCCTATGGCATTGACCTCTCACGCAGCTGGGTGGCCGCCTTCGCCACGCGCGCCGTGCTGCCGGTGGCAGGTGCGCTGGGTATCGTGGCGTGGTTGGCCAGTGGTATCTCGATCGTGCGGATGGATGAGCGCGCCATCGTTGAACACATGGGCGCGCCGCGTGATGTCGTCGGTCCGGGTCTGCATGTGCATGCGCCCTGGCCATTCGCCACCGTCCGGCGGGTTGAGTTGGGCGTGGTGCACGAGCTACCCATTGTCTTTTCGCAAAGTGGCGATGGCCAGCTCCTGGCCGAACTGGCCACGGCGGGGCAAGCCGACGCCGCCGGCGCCACCGCGGCGGAAGCCATTCCCGACCCGCCTGCCGACCGGTTGTGGGACGGCAGCCACCCGGGCGAGGCCAGCTATCTCATCGCCAGCAGTTCGGGAGGCCGGGAAGGCTTCCAGATCGTCAACGTGGATCTGCGCGTTGTCTATCGCGTGGACGGTACTGATGAGGCGGCCCGGGCCTCCGCCTACGGCGCTTTCGAACCGGCGAGCATGATCCGGGCCTCGGCCGGACGCCTGCTTGTTTCGCACTTCGCCATCTCTACCCTGGACGGCATTCTCGGCGAGAGCCGAGCGGCATTCGTCGATCGCTTCCGCCTGGATCTGCAGCACGACATGGATGCTTATCACGCAGGGATAGCCGTGCTCGATGTGGTGGTGGAGGCGATCCATCCGCCCGCCGGTGCCGCGCGGGCGTACCACAACGTGCAGGCCACCGAAATCCAGGCCGATGCGATGCGCTTCCAAAGCCGCGCGCGCGCCCTGGCCGTGAATAGCGCGGCGGCCGAAGAAGCCCTGCAGAACATCAACCGGTCCCGGGCCGAGGCAGCCGAGGCACTGGCCGCCGCCAACGCCACGCGCATCACCTTTGGCGCCGATGCGCGCAGTCATGCGGCGGGCCCCAATGTGTTCCTGTTTGAAAGTTGGCTTTCGCACCTTCGGGACGATCTGTCCAAGGCGCGAGTGACCATTGTCGATCACCGCCTCGAGGGGGCCACGAGCACCCTTGATCTGCGCGCCATCGCGCCAGGCAGTTCCGGAGGATATCCATGAGTGTCGCCGCTGAGAACCCGGAAGAAGCATCGTCGCCATCGGGGCGAGGCAACGGGATGAGATGGCTGCGCTGGAGTGCGGCGGCCCTGGTGCTGTTGCTGGCCGCGCTTGCTGCCTCGCTCGTGGTGGTGAGCCCCGGTACCGGCGTCGTGATCACCCGGTTAGGCCGCCCGGTGCGCGTCTTGCTGGCGCCAGGCGGTGCATTGAAGTGGCCCGCGCCCGTGGAGAACACCGTTGATGTGGATCTGCGTCTTCGAACGACGTCCAGTGGTTTGCAGGACGTGGGTACGAAGGACGGACTGCGCGTGCTTGTGCAGGCCTTCGTCGTCTGGCGGGTACCGGCCGACCCGGAGGGAGTGCAGCTGTATTTGCGAGCGGTGCAGAACCAGCCGGACGTCGCTGCCGCCCAGCTACGAAGCTTGATGGCTTCGTCGCTGGAAATTACCGCGAGCAGTTTCGATCTGGCGAACCTGGTCAATACCGATCCGAAGAAGGTGCGCCTTGATGAATTTGAAGCGCGCCTTCGTGCCCGTATCGACGCCCAGGCCCGCCGCGTCTACGGTGTGGAGGTCCAGCAAGCGGGCATTGAACGGTTGACGCTGTCGAGCGAGGCGTTGCAGGCAACCATCGAGCGGATGAAGGCCGAGCGCGACACGGCGGCCGCCCAGCGCTCGGCGGAAGGTCAGCGGCAAGCCGCGCAGATTACCTCCGAAGCCGAGCGCGACGCGCGCATCCAGCTAGCCCAGGCCAAGGCCGACGCGGCGGCCATCGAAGCCGAAGCGCAGGTCAAGTCGGCGACGATTTACCAACAGGCTTACAACACCGATCCGGCGCTCTATACCACGCTCCGGTCGTTCGACACGCTTGATGCCGTGGTCAACCCCAACACCCGGTTGATCCTGCGCACGGACGCAGCCCCATTCCGGATCCTGGTTGACGGCCCGGGCGACGGAGGAGTGGCGAAGAGAGGCAAGCCATGAAACAGGGCGAGCGTCAAAACGGATTGTTGGACGATGTGCTCACCTGGTCATTCCGCCTGCTTTTCGCCCTGGTGGCACTGCTCATGCTTGCCTGGGGCGCCACTGGCATATCTCGCGTCAGTCCCGGCAACCAGGCCGTCGTTACACGCTTTGGCCAGATCGCCCGGGTGCAGGGTCCAGGTTTGCTCCTGACGTGGCCTGCGCCCGTGGAACATGTGACCTTGCTGCCATCAGGCAGTCGCCAGGTTCAGTTCTCGCCCGAATCGCTCGAACAGGATCGCTCCCAGGTTCGTTCGGAGGCGGATTCCGCCACTTATGGCTTCGACGTTAGCGATGACGCGCGACAGAACACCTGGTTCTTCATGACCGGCGATGGCGGCCTGGTGCACCTTAAGGTGATGGTCTTCTACCAGATCACCGATGCTGCCGCATGGCTCACCGCCGCTGACCATATCGAGCCCGCGCTGCGCCGCGCGGTGATTGCCGCGGCGGTGCGTACGTGCGCCAGCCGCGATCTTGATGGCATCCTGGTCGCTCGTCCCGAGCGCGCGGGCGAGATGCTGCTTGTTGCCAAGCGAGAATCGTTCCGTACCGACCTGGTGTCGTTGATCAACGCCCGTCTTGCCACGAACGGCGGGGCAGGCCTTGGTATCCGGGTGGCCCGCGCGGATGTGGTAGCTAGCATTCCCTCTGGCGCCAAGGCGGCGTTCGACAACGTACTGAGCGTCTCCCAGCAGGTCGAGCGAATCGTCGCCCAGGCACGTACCGCGGCCGAACTGAGTCGCCAGGCATCTGTCCAGTCCAGGGAGAACGCACTCGATCAGGCACGTGCGCACGCCCAGGAAACCGTCAACACCGCCGAGGCAAAGTCAGCGTTCGTCCGCGCCCTGGGCAACCAGCCGGGCATGAGCCGGCAGACGGTGCTGAACCAGCTTTACCGCGAGCGCGCGGGATCCGTGCTTGGCCTGGTCGACAAGGTCGACGTGGTCCCGGTCCACGCCACCTCGATCCTTTATTCGGTGACTTCGCCATGAACGCTTCGTCGATTCCTGTATCGTCCGCCAGCGCTGCCTTGCTGACGCGCCGTGAGCGCCGGGCCTGGCGCGTGCGCGTGGTGATCGTGCTGTTCGCTCTGGGTCTGCTGGCACTCTCCTGGCTGGGCGCGTGGCTTTCACCAGACAGCCTCTCGGGTGTGCTCCTTTTACAGGCGGCGGCAGCAGTGCTGGTAGCCGGTCCCGTGATGCGTGCGGCTTTTCGCAGCTTGCGCAAACCCGACCTGCACGGGGTGGTCGATCAACTCGTTGCCCTTGCCGTGCTTGCGTGCTGGGTCTCCAATGATTTCGTTACCGCGACCCTGTTACCCGCGGTGATGATGGTCGGCCGCGTGCTGGAGGAGCGATCGCTGCTCGGCTCACGGGAAGCGGTCGAAGCACTCTCCCGGCTCACTACGGCGACAGCAAGGCAGGTTAGGTCCGACGGCACGGTGAGTATCGTGCCGGCAAGCCGCCTGCAAGTGGACGACCGGGTGGAAATACGCGCCGGCGACAAGGTTCCCGCCGACGGCACGGTGCTCGAAGGCCATGCAAGCCTGGACACGGCTTCACTGACAGGAGAATCCTTGCCCGTCGAGGCAACGGTCGGCACGCTGGTATTGGGCGGTTCCATCAGCCTCAATGGCCTGTTGATCGTGCAGGTCAGCCGGGTCGGTGCCCAGACCGCGCTGGGACGCGTGGTATCCCTGATGCAAGAGGCCGAGCAGAGCAAGCCCGCGGTGACGCGCCTGCTCGAGCGCTACGCGGGACGTTACCTGCTGTTGGTGTTGCTGATCGCATGCATGGTGTGGTTTTCCACATTGAACGTTGCGGCGGTGCTGGCACTGCTTGTCGCTGCCTGTCCATCGGCCATGGTGCTGGCGGCCCCATCCACCGCCCTGGCGGCGGTCAGCGTGGCCGCCCGCCACGGCATCTTGCTCAAGAGCAGCATGTTCCTTGAGCGTCTGGCCGATGCCAACGCGCTCGTCGTCGACAAAACCGGCACGGTCACGACCGGTGTACTCACGCTTGCCTATGTGCATCCGGAAGGAGGCGCTGACGCCGGCCACCTTCTGCGTGTCGCCGGTGCCATGGGGCGGGCCAGCAGCCACCCGGTGGGCCTTGCGCTGGCGCGGACAGCGACGCTGGAAAATCCGATGGCGCTCGATGAGGTTCGGGAACTGGCAGGCTTCGGCATGACGGCGCGAAGCGGGCAGGGCACGGTGCTTTTTGGCCGTCGCGAGCTTTTCGAAAACCATGGCGTTGAAGTGTCGATGCCGCCCGCTCACCAGGGCCCGGTCGTCGGTATTGCCCAGGGCGGTAAATTCCTCGGCTGGATCCTCCTTTCCGATGAAATTCGCCCACGCGTACACGCCACCTTGCGAGCGCTTGCGACGCTTGGCCTGGATCGGCAGAGCCTGTTGACCGGCGATCGCGTCGAGGAAGCGCACCGGGTGGCTTCGGCGGTGGGCCTGGACGAGGTCGTCGCCGGCGTCCTGCCGCACGAAAAAATGGCCTTCGTCCAGAGCCAGGTGGCGGCTGGCCTCCGGCCGATCGTGGTGGGCGATGGCATCAATGATGCGCTCGCACTGCGCGCGGGCTCCGTGGGTATCGCGATGGGCGCACAGGGAAGTGACATCGCCATGGCGTCGGCTGACGTCGTGCTCACGGGCAACGACTTTGCGCGCCTGGGGACATGCGTGCGGTTGGGGAGGCGGTCGCGACGGACGTTGCAGATGAACCTGGGCATCAGCGCGGCATGGACGCTGGTACTGGTGATCTTCGCCCTTGCCGGGGGATGGCGCTCGGGCGGTGCACTGACGGCAGCGGTCCTGCAGAATCTGGGAGCCTTCGTCGTGCTGGCCAATGCCGGCCGCCTGCTTAAATTCCACGAAGATTGACTGCCCGTTCCATGGTCACCGACCTCATTGGCAGACGACCGGTAAAGTCGATTTGAGTTGGTGGACTGCCAAAGCCAGACGCTGTTGTGCGCCGTCATCGGCGAGACTGGCCGGGCAAAGGTCGGCAATGACATGGCTGCGTGCCGCGTGTCGGGCGGCGGCGCACTGCCATGAATCGTCCGGTGCCGCCGGAAAGGTGGCAAACGCCACCTCGACACATGGGCTATCGGCGTGGGCAAGCAGGGACGGCCCCTGGCTCTGCGTCACCTCAGGATGAAAGTAGGTTTCCGGAAAGCCGCTGGTATAAGCCTGCAGTGACACGGCCAGCGCGTGTGAGCCCACCTGCCAGACCACTTGATCGGCCCCGCATGGCAACGCGAGCGCGGCGTCACGCACACCGTCGTACAAGGCATGGGCGATCGCCGGAGCCTGGGTAAGGAGCACGGTTGAGGCCTTGAGCACGGGCAAATGGGCGCGTGTCGCCAGATGGGCGAGCGCCGTGCCATCGCCGGCATGGCAGCGCCGGGCATGCGCGGCCGCAAGCAGGAAAACGGCGTCGCGTTCGAGCGCGGGATCGGCTTCCAGGGCCTCTGACAAGGGTCCGGCCGCCGCCGGTGCCGCGTGCACGACTGCCGCGATGACCGGCGGCCGGATCGGACGAAGCGGAGCATGGGCCGGCTGCTGTGGCATCGATGCGCTTGGCTTGCCCGTAAACCACCATGCGGCTACCAGGGCGGCAACGAGCAGGATGCCGACAATGACGGCCGGCGAGTACGCCTTACTCGAAATGAGTATCGGGCGCGGCGGCATTGGAGTACGGCAGCAACTGCGCATCGGTCATGGAATAGGCGCTGGCCGCCACCGCGTTGTGTTGAGGCTGGCTGACCAGCGTGCCGCGAAGCCAGAAAGGATCCCAGATTTGCGGCGTATCGATCGGGGCCGTCAGTTTGACATCGACAAGCATGTTCGGCGGCGGTGGTGGCACGTGGATACATGCGCCATAGAAGGGGACGAAGAGGAACTCCATCATCTGCCCCTGGGCATTGGTATCGAGCGGTACGACGTAGCCCATCAGGCGGACCTTCTTTCCCGACAATGCTTCTACCGTATGCAGCGTACCGAATTGCTTGCCCTGCTTGTTGCCCACGTGGACCACGGGCGGCGCGTCCTTGAGCAAGCGCAAGTCTTCCGGCGGCACCATGTGCGTCCAGTCCAGTTCGGCAAATCCTTCCGCATCCGGTTGGCCAAGCAAACCTGCCGGTGCGATCTGCGGTGGCGTGCCCGAACGCCGTGCGGCATCGGCTGCCTGTTCGGCCTTCTGCACGTCCGACAAAGGCGCTGGGGGAGGGGAGGGTGAGCATGCCGCAAGGCCGGTGAGAGCGAGCAGGAAAACGGAACGAAGGAAGGTCATAGGCGGGCCTGCAAGCCATCGGCAAGCGTACGGCGGTACGCGACAAGTGCGGGGACACAGCCCGCGATGAACGCACTGGCCATGACAAGGACAAGCAGTGCCCATTCCGCCGCATCCGGCGCTGCGAGCGTCAGACGCAAGCCCGCCGTCTGTGCAAGCCAGGGCCCGGCGATCGCGAGGGCGGCATACAGCAGGGCGAGTCCCAGGACGCAACTGCCCAGTCCCACGAGCAGCGCCTCGGCGACCATCAGGGCAAACACGGTGGCGGGGCTGGCACCCACGGCACGGAGCACGGCCATTTCCCTTCGCCGCTCGTTGAGCATGCTCAGCAAGGTCGTCACCAACCCGCACAGGCCAATGGCCACCACCAGGTAGCCAATGGCACGGATGGCCTGTTCGGCGACACCGACGATGGACCACAACTGTTGCAGCGCCACGCCCGGCAACACGGCCAGGAGCGCTTCGTCGGGATAGTCGTTGATGGCCCGCTGGAACGAAAACGCGGAAAGGCGCGAATGGAGCCCGACGAAGAACGCGGTGATGGTCTTGGGCGTCAGGTCCGCACGGCGAGCCTCTTCAGCGGAAACCGACTGGCCCGGCAGGCGCATGCCCGATTGCCAGTCGACATGGATGGCCTCGATACCATCCAGGCCGACGAACACGCTGTCGTCGAATGGCGTGCCGGTCGGCGCCAGGATGCCGGTCACCACGAAGGGCTTGTCGGCGTGCTGCTGGGTCGCCATCTGCCCCGTGCCATGCGTGAGCACCAGGCTGGTCCCGACGCCATAACCCAGCGCTCGCGCCACGCGTGCGCCAAGCACCGCGTCGTAGACATCGCCAAAGGCGTGCCCCGAGGCAAAATGCATGGCTTGCTGGTCGCCAAAGCGCAAGTGATCGAAGAAGCCAGTAGTGGTGCCCACCACACGGAACCCACGATGCGAGTCGCCCAGGGATATCGGCACCGTCCATGCCACTTCAGGACTGGTGGCCACATCCTGGTAACTCTTCCACGACACGTTGTTGGTGGCATCGCCGACATGGAACACGGCGTAGAGGAGCAAGCTGACCGGTCCTGAGCGTGCTCCCACCAGCAGATCGGTACCGCTCACCGTGCTTGCGAAGCTCGAACGCGCATCGCGTCCGAGCCGGTGAACGCAGAGCACCAGGCCCACCGACAAGCCCAGGGTCAGCACGGTGAGCAGGGCGCTGGTACGACGGTGCCAGAGGCTGCGAAGGGCAAGTGATAACAGGGCGCGTGGATTCATGAGCCGAGCCTTACCGCATCATCGAAATGCCTGGCCAAGGAAAGATCGTGGCTGACGAACACGGTGGAGATCCCGCGCATGGCGCACTCGCCCTGCAGCAACTGGATGAAGGCATCCCGCGAGTCGGCATCGAGGGCAGACGTCGGCTCGTCCGCGAGCAGCAAGCCCGGCGAGCCGATCAAGGCACGGGCCGCTGCAACGCGCTGCTGCTGTCCTACGCTCAGTTGCGCTACCACGCGTCCCCGAATCAAGGCCGGTTCAAGCGCCAAAGCCGCGAGCAACCGGTCGACCTCGCCATCGAGATTTCCTGCTTGCATGGCCGCATCGCGCCGACGCCGGGACAGACGGCAGGGCAGCTTCACGTTGTCGGCCACGGAGAGATAAGGCAGGAGGTTGAACTGCTGGAAGATGTACCCGACACCGTCGGCACGGATCCGGTCGCGGCCTGGCTGGCTGGCTGGCAACAGCTTCTCGCCGATGCGTATCCTGCCGGTCTTCGGCGACACCACGCCGGCCAGCAGGCCCAACACCGTGCTTTTGCCACATCCGCTGGGTCCGTGGACGAAGAGGCTTTGCCCGCGCAGAAGACGGATGTCAGGAAAACGAAGATCCGGCTGTCCCTTCCATGCGAAGGACACGTCCCTGGTTTCCAGGATGGTGCTTGCGCGGTTCAAGGGGAGGCACCGGGCACCGGAACATGGGATTGGCTGGCGTCGACGGTGGCCTGACCCTGGCCCGAGGGTGTGACAAGGTCGACGTTCACCTTGACCGTGTGAGGGAAAGCGCGGAGCAGACCGACATCGAAGCCGGTGAGGGCATCCGCCTTGGCGCAGGTAAACCGATAATGCGCGCTGACGTCCATGTGGCCATCCTCGTCAGGCTTGCCGCCATCGGCGACCTTGGCCGATGCCAGCGTGCAACGGGCCGCCTCGGGAAACACAAGCCAGGAAGTGGGCTGCTGCAGAGTGCGGGTGGCATCGGCAAGCGCCTGTTTCTCCTGGTCGGTACGCGGCGCGTGCTCGAACCCGACGAAGTTGATGCCGGGACCATGGATGTCGACCTCCACCACACCTTTTTCGATGGCAACATCAAGGTCGGACACCCCATGCACGTGTGCACCATGATGGCGAACCTCGAAAGCCTTGGCCGGCGCGGTTCCCACCGCGAGGAAAATCCATGCCAGTACCAACGGCACAGGACGAAGGCTGGAACCAGGCATAGGATGCTCCTATCATTCGGGAATGTTATAACATAACATTCTTAGCTCAACTTGCAATGCCTGCCCAGGGGAAAAACGATGAAGCGACTGCTCCAGACTCTGACGGTGACTACTCTTGCCATGGCTACCACGGCCGCCTTCGCCGACGAAGGCATGTGGACGCTGGACCACCTGCCCATCAAGCAAATGCAGGAGCGCTACGGCTTCACGCCGTCCGCGGAGTGGATTGCCCATGTGCAGAAGGCGTCGGTGCGCCTGGCCGAGGGCTGCTCTGGATCCTTCGTCTCGTCGAGCGGGTTGGTCATGACCAACCACCACTGCGCCAATGCCTGCCTGTCGCAGCTTTCCAAGACCGCCAACTACATGGAGAACGGCTTCTCGGCCGCGCGCCGCGAGGACGAGCCCAAGTGCCCGGAAGTGGAGCTTAACCAGCTGGATACCATCACCGACGTCACCGACCAGGTGCTCGGTGCCACGCGCGGGAAGACGGGCGGGGACCGCATCAAGGCCGAACGCGCGATCAACAGTTCGCTTGAGCAGAAATGCGTGGGCGGGGACGCGAAGACGTGGCGTTGTGACGTCGTCACGCTGTACCACGGCGGCCGCTACGCGATGTACAAGTACCGTCGTTACCAGGACGTGCGCCTGGTGTTCGCGCCCGAGCAGTCGATCGCCTTCTTCGGTGGCGATCCGGACAATTTCAATTTCCCGCGTTACGACCTGGACGTGACCTTCTTCCGCGCCTATGTCGACGGCAAGCCAGCCAACACGCCCGACTACCTTCCGTTCGACGTGGCCGGCCCTAAGGCCGGCGACATGACGTTCGTGATCGGCAACCCCGGTTCCACCCAGCGCGATACGCCGTGGGTGCAGCTGCAGGACATGCGCGACCACAAGCTGACACCGTTCTTCGGCTTCCTGTCGGAACTGCGCGGCGTGCTCTGGCAGTACAGCCGCGCCGATGTCTCGCAGGCCAAGGAAGCCCAGGACGTGCTTTTCGGCATCGACAATTCATTGAAGGTCTACAAGGGCTGGCTGGAAACCCTGAGCGACGCGACGTTTGCCGCGCGCAAGACCAGGGACGACGACGGGCTGCGCCAGTGGATTGCCGCGGATGCCGGCCGGAAGGCCAAGTACGGCGACCCCTGGGCAGACCTGGCGCACGCCCAGGCGCGTTCGGCAGAACTGCAGGAGCGCTATGCGATCATCGAAGGCGGCCGCGGCTTCGGCGTGGGCGGCATCCTGTTCGGCCAGGCGCGCACCTTGGTCCGTGCAGCCGCCGAGCGCAGCAAGCCTGATGGCGAACGCCTGCCGGCTTACCGCGATGCCAACCTGCCGGCGCTGGAACAGGAAGCCTTGTCCAACGCACCGGTATATCCCCGCTTCGAGAAAACCATGATCACCTGGTCGATCGAAAAAATGCGCCAGAGCCTGGGCGCCGATGATGCCTTCGTGCACCAGGTATTGGGCAGGCAATCGCCCGAGCAGATGGCCGATGGGTTGGTCGACGGCACCAAGCTCGCCGATCCTGCCGTGCGCAAGCAGCTGTGGGATGGAGGAGAGGCGGCCATCAAGGCGTCGAAGGATCCGATGATCGTGCTGGCACGGAACATCGACCCGGAAGCCCGCCGCTTGCGCAAGACATACGAAGACGAAGTCACGGCGCCCATTTCGCGTGCGGAAGAAAATATCGCCCAGGCCCGCTTTGCAAGGGATGGCGACAGCAGCTATCCCGATGCCACCTTCACCCCGCGCCTGTCATTCGGCAAGGTGGTTGGCTGGAAAGAAAAGGGCCAGGACGTGCCGCCATTCACCGACTTCGCCGGCGCATACAACCGCGCCACGGGCGCCGATCCGTTCAAGCTGCCCGACAGCTGGTTGAAGGCCAAGCCCAGCCTTGCCCTCAAGACGCATTTCGACTTCGTCACCGACAACGACATCATCGGCGGCAATTCAGGTAGCCCAGTCATCAATCGCGAAGGCCATGCGGTGGGCCTGATCTTCGACGGCAACATTCACTCGTTGGGTGGTGACTTCACCTTCGACGAGACCTCGAACCGTGCCGTGGCGGTCGACACGGCGGCGTTGTTGGCCGCGGTGCGCACCGTCTACAAGCTGCCGGGTCTGGCCGACGAGCTGGCCGGCAAGTCGGCATCCAGCAAATAGGTCAAGCCCGCCGCAGGAATCGCACCATCAGCACTTCGTCGGAATACCCCGCTACCTCCTTGAGTGAGCGGGGTTCGATGCCGTAGGTGACGAAACCACTATCTTCGTACAGTGCGATCGCACTGGTGTTTTGCCGCACCACGGTCAACGTGAGCTGCTCGACGATGTCGTGGGCGGCGTCCATGAGCGCAACGATCAAAGCCTTGCCCACACCATGCTTTCGGTAGTCGGGTCGCACATAGAAACCCCAGACGAAAGCCTTGTGGGAATCCTTCGGTCCTTCCTTCTGCTTCAGGCCGATCATCGCGACGATCTGCGCCCCGTCATAGGCAGCAAAGATCACCGACGAGGTCAGCCTTTCGGCGAAATGGGCCAGGGGCCGGTCCACCTCCACGGCGTGCATGGAGCCGAATGCCTCTGGTGAGTCCAGCAACGCCTCCAGACGGATGCTGCGGTAGTCGTGGGCGTTGTCGAGCCGGCGAATCTCCAAACCGGGCATGTTCATGGGTGTCTCCAGACCATGCTGTGGCCATAGCTTCCTTCGATTCGTCCGTTTCGGATGAAATCGCGCATCATCTTGAAATAGCCCTCTGGATTGCGGGTGGAGACGCGCTCGCCATTGGCCGCGGTCTCATATTCGTAGATGCCGTGACCGGCGTGGGGAAATACCGCCAGCGTGATCGGCCGGCCATGTCCGATGAGTCCGCGCAAACGCTGCGCCGTCACTGCGCTCGGAGCCTCGCTGTCGTCTTCACCAAGGATCCATAGTTGCTGGGTATCGAGGTTGCCTAGCACCGGCATCGGGTCGTAGTCCGCCGGTACGCCGGCCAGCAGGGGAGGTCCCTTCTGGCGCAGTTCGGCTTCGGGTGTGTCCAGGATAAACAAGCTGATATCGCCGCGCACGTGCTTGAACCAAGGTTCATGGGCATAGGAGGCGCGCACTGCGGCCGGCCAGTCCCTCGAGCATCGCCCCCGCCTTGCTATTTTAAATCCCGCGGCGCAGAACCCAACCGGCATATCGATCTCGCCTGCAACATTGCGAAGCATCCTGGATATCGCCGAGCGCGCCGATTTCCTGATCTTCGAAGACGACGTCTACGTTGACTTGTGCCGCACGCCGGTGACGCGATTGGCGCCGGCCGATAAACTGCGTCGTGTCATCTATGCCTCCAGTTTCTCAAAGACCATTGCCGCCAATATCCGCGTGGGATACATCGCATGCTCGCCGGAGATCGCCGAGTCCATAGCCGATACGAAGATACTCAGCGGCTTTACCACGCCGGAAGTCAATGAGCGGCTTGTGCACAAATTGCTTGTTGAAGGTCGATACGACCGTCAGGTACGCCGCGACGACGCGGATAGTGCAGATCACTCCAGGCAAAGGCCCTTCGGTTGCCAGTCCGGATTGCGGATGACGACCGGCTGGGTGGCGTCATGCAACACCAGAACCAAAGCTCGCCGGGTCTTGTCGCCTGCGCCGTAGAGTTTCATCGGAACGCCGCCGGCCACGGCCTGGCCTTCGCCGGCTTTCAATGTCTGCTTGCCGTTTGGCGTCTCCAGGCATTGGGCGCCTTCCACGACATAGAAGACCTCGGGGCCGGCATGGCTATGCGGTGCGGAATCCATGTTCGCATCCGTCGTCGCCACCATGAAGCTGGCCGTTTGCGGGCCGTGGGTCAGCGGCATGAACGGGCCGATCGAGGCGACGTGTTGTCCGCCCTTGGGACGCCAGTGTTCGTCCGCGACGGTCAGTAGCCAGGTGCGGCCATAAGCCTCCACCACGCTGCCGTTCGCGCCGCGGGCGGCTTGGGCCGTGGCGGTGTCGGCGAACGTATCAAGATGCCAGTAGAGGCGGCCGGCTGGCAGGGCAGCCATCGCTTCCTGCGCGACGATGTAGCAACCGATGTCGCCCACCCGGTGCGTGCCAAGCGGCTGGCAGCCGTTCGGCACCATGGTGCGGTGATCGTGCTGCGTTGCATCGCCGGCCGCCTGTTGCGCCATGCATGGCACGCCCACCAGGTTCGCTAGAGCAAGGACTGCGAAGGAGATGTTCAGTCGCATCGTTCGTATACCTGGTAGTGGTTGCGGCCAGGGGATGCTGCATGTCTGGCCGATGACATCGCCAACAGTAGCAACAGCTGATCCCATCTCGGCGCCTACTTTCGACATAGGGCGTTTGGTTCCCATGTTTTCCGCGACCGGAGACAATCGTCTCGGTTACGATTCTCCCGGGGCGCTACTACAACGGGGAAGGGCCATGACCAGCATTGACGCGACCGCTCGCGCGGCCAGCAGGACGCGACCGGCGTTTTATCTGATCCTGTCGCTGGTGATGGCTGCCGTGATCATCGGGGGATTCTCCCGCACCGTTCCGGATGACTTCCGTGCATCACCCAGCCTGCCCGTGCTTCTTTTCATCCACGGCGTGGTCTTTTCATTGTGGGTCGTGCTGCTGGTGGTGCAGCCGACGCTGGTCTTTCGCGGATCGATCAGGCTTCATCGACGCCTGGGCGTCGCGGGCGCGGTCCTTGCCGCGGCCATGGTGGTCATGGCCCTGACCGCGACCTATCTTTCCATCCACGACAACCTGGTGCCGTCATTTTTTCCGCCGGCCATCTTCCTTGCCATGAATACCCTTGGCATCGTCGTGTTCGGCGCCTTGGTAACGGCCGGCGTGAGACTTCGCCGCAAGGCCGACTGGCATCGCCGGCTGATGATATGCGCCACCGTATCGATCCTCGGGCCTGGCATTGGCCGGCTGCTACCGATGGACTCGTTCGGGCGCGCCGCGCCGCTGGTGATGTTCGGGGTGATCATGCTGTTTGGCCTGGCGGGGCCCGTGTATGACCTTTTTACCCGCCGCCGTGTGCATCCGGCCTATCTGTGGGGCGTTGGCATCATCATGGTAAGCATGCTGGTGACAGGACCCGTCGCGTTCTCGCCGCCGACGCAGGCGCTGCTGGCATGGATCCATTCGACGTAAGTCCGGCACCGGGCGGCGGTTCGCCGCACTGATCTACCGCTCCGCCGCAGACTGGCGCCATGCCACCCAAAGCGCGGCTTCAACGACATTGAAGAGCCCGGGTTTAAATGACCTGGCTCAGCTGCCTTTACGCAAATTCGGCATGAAAGGACTCCGCAGCCATCGGGACGCGAAGTCGATCTTGCGACTCCGCTACCCCGTCGGTACCCTCCGATTGCACGCGAGGGCACCTGGGGGGCCACGGTGACAGCGACGACAGATGTGCAGCTATTGCTGCGACGCGCCGATGAAATTTCCCGGCGCGAAAGCGCGCGTGGCACCTGTGCCGTCGTCGTTGCGGATACTGGGGGCGCGATTGTCTTCGCCAACGCGCGTGCACAAACGCTTCTTGGCAAGGTGCGTATCGGCGCCGGGGTGGACGACTACAGCTGCATGCATGGGATCTTCACCGAAGATGGGCGGCCATACCCCGCGCCAGATCTTCCGCTAGCCCGCGCCGTCCTTGATCGTGAAACCGTTTCTGGCGCGCGCATGGAGGTTCGCCGCTGTGACGGGACCACCTCAATCATTTCAGTGGACGCGCAACCCTTGTTCGGAAGCGGCGGGGAGCAGATTGGCGGCGTCGCCATCTTCGATGAAGTGGGCGCGATTAAACCGAAGCCTATCGTACGAGAGAACTCACCTCGTGAGCACGTCTCTCTCGAAGAAACACCGGAAGATCGGTCGTAGGCGGAAAGACGGCGCAATGGTAGAGCATGTCCGCTACGTGGCCGCGGTGATAGGTTGTGTGATTTGCCACATGCAGCAAGATGTCGCCGCGTGACATCGCGCCATGACCGCCACCAATGAACTCGAACTCCACGATCTCGCCCAGTGCTTCCGTATCCAGTGCATCGGCATAGGTCACATACCAGGCATCCATGGCCAGTTGCATCTCGTGCAACACGGCAAATGATGGCGGGTTATCAGGATTGCGTGTTGTATAACCATGAGCCTCGCCCAGCAGATGCGCCTGCCATACCCGATCCATGGCATAGGAGTGGTGGAGGGTGCGGAGCATATTGCCGAAGATGATGGGCTGCGGCGCAACAAGCTGTGCTTCGGAAAGTTGCGCCACCTTCGCCAGGAAGAGTTCGTCGGCCCAGGCCTTGTAGCGCATCATGGTCTTTACGTCACTCATGGTTGAACGTGTTCCTCAATCGACAATAAAGAGCTTTGCGCCAATGTGTGCTCCGTTCGCTCGATCTTTGACCAGTCAGTAGTGCCGAATGGAAAGCCTGAAATTTGCACGTTTTGCTTCTCTGCTTATTTGGGTTGCTTGAACGCCCACATGGCTCACACCGAAAACGGAGCATCGCCCTCCAGCATCTTCTGTTCCATCGTTGGTCGCTCGCCCTTCTTCCAGGCCGGCGTGCGGTGCGCCACGCGATAGCGGAGCGGACCGCCATCATTACCACTGGCGCGTTCGATGGGCCGCTGGATGCAAACGAACTCCGTTTCAAGCGCTTCCCGGCTCGCCTTCACCACGGCGTAGCCATGGCCACCCATGTCGACGAAGGAGAGATGAGGCGCGTTGTCCGGGTTCGATGCCGCTCGCGCCTTGGTTATATCTGCGCTCTTGGCGTATTCAAGGCAGCTGCGCACGCCGTGGTGCAACAACATGTTCACGGCCGGGCCGGGCTTGGCTGTGCCTGCGTTGTCGGCAAGGAACAACGGGCGCAAGGGATGTTCCTTGGGGAAGTTGTGCTCCAAAGCCTCGACCATCCCCGGCGCCGAGATCGACCCGACCACGAAGGCCACGCCAACGGGCTCGAACTTCTGCGGCGGTAACGCCTTGGCGGCCAGGCCTGCCCAGAAGCTGTGCCGGTCGCCGGCGACGGTGGCAAAACCGGTGATGCCTTCGCGTTCGACGAAATCGTAAATCTCGGCGCGCTCCACATAGGCGCTGCTATGGTCGCCGCCGCCGAAGCCGGCATAGCCGGCGCCTGGCCAGGGCTTGGTAAGGCCCGTGGGCAAGTTTTGCGGATCGGCGCGCATGTCCAGCGTGGCCGTGGTGTTGCCCCATATCTTCCAGGTGGCCTTCGACGCCTTGAGCTGCTGCAGGAACCATGCTTGTTGCACGGCGCCGAGGATCACCTTGCGCGGTTTGTCACGCGTGAAATTGGGCAGGTCCTGGTCGCCCCAGCGGATCGTCGCCGGCGGCTTGCCATGGTTATAGCTGCGCCCGGCGTCGAGGATCTCCTGCGCTTCCTGTGGCACGAGCTCAGGAAATTCCTTGGCGGTGAAAGCGTCCGCCTCGGCAAGGTCGAGCGGATCTTCCGAGCGGTAGCTGCGCTGGTCGGTGATGATCAGGTCGACATTCGCGCCCCAGCGCAGGGTGCGGTAACCGGTGAGGCTGGCCAGGGCGGCCAGGTTGTTGGGTTCCTGGCCCATCCCGGCGTCGTCGAAATGGTCGATCGGCGTATCCACCACGTGCGGCGGGTTGAACTGATCCCGCGAGCCGCTCGGTGTCTTGATCCGTGCCGGATGCACTTCGAACCAGGCCTGGTTGGCCGCCACCTTGCGTGTCTGGCGAGGGTGGTTCTTGCCGTCGAATCGTTGCTGGCTCTGCCATCCCTGCCAGCTGAATTCGTGGTTGTCCCACATGGCGACGAACGGGAAACGAGCCCGTGCGTCCTGGATGTCCGGATCGTGCAGATAGGCGTGGTAGACGGCGCGATAATCGTCCACCGTGGTGGGGATATGAAAATCGCTGATCTTCTCGCCGTTGGCATACCGCACGATGTCGCGGATGCTCCGGTCGTACATGCCCTTGGGCCGGTCCTCCGGATACCAGACGAGTTCGTAGATGAAGTCGCCCAGGTGCAGGACGAAGCCAAGGCGATCCTCCGGCGCGGCGCGCTCGTCTTCGAAGATCATGCGGCGGTAGGCGTTCTGCGCACCGAAGTTGGCGTTCTGGCAGGAAACGAAGGCAAAGCGGACAGGGCGGTCGTCGCCTTGCGCCGGCGCGGTAAGCGTGCGGCCAACGCGGCTGCCATTGCCTTCGGCATCGGTGAATCGATACCAGTACTCGTGTGCCGGCTTCAGGCCGCCGATCAGTGCCCGGCAGGTCCAATCCGCGGCACTGGAAACCCGGGCCACGCCATGGGCGACCACGCGCTGGAAGCCGGGATCCTCCGCCACCTCGACGTTGAGCGCGGCGACCTTGCCAAGATCCTTCAGCGGGTAGCGCGTCCACAGCATCACGCCATCGGCGGTGGGGTCGCCCGAGGCGACCCCTTCGGGGTACAGATCCCGGCGTTCACGCCAGGCAATGCGGGACAAGGCATGCAGCGGCTTGCCCCAGATGGCGGCAGCGCCAAAGGCGGCAGCCATGGCGAGGAACTGGCGTCGGGTGAGTGGCATCGGGCAGGGCGTCCCAGGGGGTACGGCAAACATAGCCCGGCGAAGCGGGCGATGACACCCAACTAATGGCGCACTACATCTGCTCCGGACGTGTGCCGCGACGCAGCAAGGCCACGAAGTCACCGAGGCGGCAGACATCCGATCCCTGCATCTTGCACGCATCGATCACCAGCCTCTGTATGACGGGTGGCTGCGTACGCGACAACGGAGTCAACTGGCGAAGCTGCTCCAACGTCTGCGCCTGGTAGAACGGGCGAACATAGCGCTCGCCGGTCTTCGGATCACGCAGCACCTCCAGCCCGAAAGCGCCGCCGGGCGGTGGATCGTCATAGCCATAACCCTCGATATGGAAGTCCACGCCGAGCAAGCTGGTGAGCGCGGCAATGTTGTTATCGCTGGCGACCATCACGTTCAGGCGAGGGCCATCGGTACGGGCGAGCATGGCCAGCACGTGCTGCCCCATGGGGCCTGCAATACGGCGAGCCATGTAATCCGGACGGGCATGGATGTCGAACAGCAGCGCATGCAGTCGGGAGATTTCGGCAATCCGTTCGCGCGTGGCCCTTCCCCAGCCGACCTGATCCAGGGGCATGCCTTCGGCGTACTGCAGCAGGAACACTTGCGCGGTACCTGAGGTGATGGCAATGGGCCCTTTGAGATTCATGCTCCTGTCGTCACCGCTGGGGGTCAGCGATGATGGCGTTGCGGCGATATCGCAGCCCGCAGCGTGGCAATCCAGGATCGATTCCATGGACCGGATCGCGTCACCATAAGGCGCCGTCAGCTTCGCCGGACCTCCGGTCTGCGCAATCACCTCGCGCAACGCTTCCTTTGCATCGAAAGGCACAGCGTGAGCCTCGATCGGATGGAACAGCGGGTCGTCGCTGCCCATCGGCTGATGGCCCACTACCAGGTGACAGTTCGGCGCCAGGCCTTCGGCCAGCGCCTGGCCGCTGGCTATGGTGCGTTGTTCGGTGTTGGTCCAGATCGAAACGCTGCCGTCTGCCGGACAGCCGGTATTTGGCAATAGCCCGAGCGCGCTGTATCGCTCACGATCGTAGATCCCGAGCAGACGCATGCCTTCGCGCCCGTGCGGGGTCAGGACGCTTGCCGGTGTACTCCATGTCGGCCATGGCTGACGCGCAAGTTCCATGGCGCCGATCTCGCCCACCAGTGGCGCGCGCACGCCGTGGCGGAAGAGCATGATTACTTGTTCGACACGCCACGTGTCGGGGTAGGGTGGGCTGGCGCTATCTGCTTTTGCGGCAAAAGCTAGGAGGCAAGTGACAAGCAAGCCGGCAAGGCGATAGTGCATTCGGAGGCTACCCCTAATAGATTTTACATGATATATAGATCATAACTATATGATATATAACACTACGAAGTTAGGATAGTCTACGCGATCGTCAATAAAGACGCCGACCGAAGCGATACGGACATGATGCCGTTCGAGTTCAACGACTCTCTCCGGCTTTGACTTTTCCGCTGAGTTTGGCTGGCCCTCGCGTCAACGAGCGCAGGCGTTCTCCGGCGTCGGCGGCTTGTAGCGACGCCAGGCGATCATCGAAACGACGGCGAAGCATGTCTAGTGACGCCTCGTTCTTCAATCTTGCGTCGCGCACAGCCTGCATGATTGCGCCGTATTCCTCTATTGAAATGACAGCCTCGGTCTCGTTGTGATTGGTTACCACCACTTTCCATCCCAGTAGAGAGGCAGGGATAGGACGCCAAAAGCTCGTTGAAGTGGAGCAGGGTAATCAGGCGTTGCACTCGCCAAGATGGATCGATAAAACTTCAGGTTTATTTGGTATCTATATGATATGTAGCAACTATGTGGGAACGGCTAGCGTGGCTTCTGATGCTGAAATGATCTCCCGGGCTCAAACCGAGGTGCTCGAGAACGCTATATGGCTTACTGCCGTGCAAGTGGCAGAGCTGGCCAACCTCAGTACGGTAAGCACCAATGAGCAACTAAGCCGCTGGAAGCAAGAAGCGCGGATTTTTTCGATCAAGCCCGCGGGCAGTGCCGAGTTGTTTCCAGCGTACGGCTTTGATGCCTCGAGCAGCTTTCGCCCAATTGAGGAACTTGCCGACGTCATCACGATTCTGACTGCTCGAAAAGATGGTTGGGGATTGGCTTACTGGTTCGCGTCGGTTAACGGCTTCCTGGGCGGCAGACGTCCGCAGGAGTTATTGGCTGTCTTACCTCGTGAAGTCGTAGCTGCCGCGAACGATGAGGCATCGGGTGTCACGCATGGTTAGGCCGGCACGACTACCGATCCACGATGCGGCCGGCGTTGGCGGGGGAGTCGGTTTCGCCGGTAGCAACAACTGGTATACGAGAAAGGTATTCGGCGAATGAAAATCAAACCCGACTACAAGGTCTTCACATTCAAAAGGGTGCCTCTCTTCATAGAAGATGACGCAGGCGGCGGTAGATCTCGTATCAGACCGTCCATCAAGGTGGCTGTTGGACTCACCTTTTTAATTGTTGTGATCTTCATCATATGGACGAAGATGTTTTAGGGGCCGGTTAGCCCATCACAACCGAAGGCTCTCAGGATCCAACCGAGGACCATTCTCGGCGAAATCGTACGAAGGCACACCCCGGGGAACTCCGCGCATTTGACCTGGCTCAAGAAGCAGCTATGGCGAAGCTCCAGGAACTCCTCAGAGGAGACGAGCCACGGACGTGGCCGACGACGCTTCACAGATGTCCTAGGCGCACCCCGTACTTCGCATAATGTATATTATGTCAAATCTAGATTAGTCACCTTTGACCTTTAAAGGACCTTCAGAACTCGGGGTAAAACTAAACGCATAAACTCCGCGCTCGTATAGGACGCATAGTCCTGCCAACCGTCGGACTTCTCGGCATCGGCAAAATCGCAGACAGACTTAATCACGATCGATGGAACGTTAAATGCTTCAGCCGCCGCCATTACTCCGTAACCTTCCATTTCCACCGCGATCACATCTCGATTCTGAGGAATTATCACGTCATTCACGACTCTCACATTTGCTAGCACACTTGCACCAGAAGCCATCGGGCCAGTACGAACAGCGAGCTCGCCCTCGGGAACCTTGCCTTCCCAATTCGCTCGTAGCGTCCTTATAGTGCTCGCATCTTCAGCCACGTCATTGATTATCTCAATGAGTTCCGGCTTGGACGCGGATTGCAAGGCTCCAGATCTAAACACGACAGAGCCATCCGTGCCCTCGACGTGCTTGCCGCTCCCCCAATCCCAAGTAGGCGAAGCGATAACAACATCTCCAATGCCTGTCTTTTTTCGAACACCTGCGCAAATCCCTACCATAAATACTACACGCGGCTTTGTTCTAGAAATTAGCTTTGAAGTCAGTGCGGCAGAGGCAGAAAGCCCTTTCTTCATCGCTGACGCCGCCACAACTTTGATGTTGGAGCCTCCGATTTGAGCCGTGCCGAAATGATAAGAGGTCGGATCACCTTCAAATCTTTCACGATGCCAATTAAATGGTAGTCGTAACACAGCTTCAAGTTCGGGCTGACGCATCGCTGTAACCAGAGCAACATCAACGTTGGTATCTTTCTCTGAAGAAACTCTCTTTGATATGCGCTTACAGACGGCACTTAGATACCTCTTCCAAGAATCTTCCGATGCACTAATCGAACATAGATGAATTCCTCTCGTGTCGGCCTTGGCGCGCGCTTCATTTATCAAATCTTCGCGCTCAGTAACAAAAAGTATTTCACTCGGGCTCACAGACTCGTGATCCATGAGCCACAAATCGTAGAACTCAAAGCCACCCTCACTAGCGGGTTCTCGATCTGACGCTTCGGGAAGATTTACATCGATTAGTAGAATATCGAAATGCGCGCGGCAAAGCTCCTCGCGTGCTGCGCCGGCGTTGGGTATATGTACAAATCGAATGTCTAAATGAAGGCCCGTCAGAAATACTGATATGCGCTGCGCCTTGCGATGCTCATCGTCGACCAAGAGAACACGTATCTCACTCATTGAGATGCCTTACTAATGAGCGTTCGGAGAGACTTCTTCCACTCGGTCTGTGCCTGGTTGTAGTAAACAAGGCCCTTAAAAAGCGAAGGAAATTCCGTTTTCAGATCGCTCGCTAGATCTGATATAGAAACTCGCTCATCGCGTTCCCCGAACGTGTCAAACATCGTAACCACGATAGTGGGCACAAAAATGCCACGAAGCTTCATCTGGCCAAGCAAGTCTTTGCCGGCATAGCTTTCAGAAGGGCCGCCATCCGGTTCAAAGAGCGACGACTCAAAGTTAGGCATACTCATATCCAAGAGCATCAGGTCGAACGGTGGCACCTCGTCAAGAAGTGCATCAAGCGCTGGACCAAATGAACGGACTTGATGGACATCAGCGCCGGAAAAGTCATTAGTCAAAAATTCAACAACTCGGCGCGCCTTTTCAGGATCATCCTCAACCAGCAGAACTTTCATCAACAGGATCCTCAAGCGTAAACTTTAAATCTAGAGAGAATTTGTTATCGTCTGTAAAGCGAAAGTCTAATTCTGGATCTCTGTAAAGTGGAGAGTTGATCGACCTCCAAAGCTTATAAGTTCCGCTTTCTCCCTCTACCTGCGCCCTACTCCATGCATCCGGTTGATCGAGACTTCCACGTATCCTGGCAATACGCTCCCTTTGCTCCTGGCTAGGCATGTTTGGACCGAGATTATTAGAAAACCTTGCCGAGAATGTCCCGTCACTCAAAGAAAGTTCGATCTCAATCTTTAGGTCGTCGCAGGAGACGTTCGAATGCGCAATAGCGTTACTAATTAGTCCGTAGAACGAGTCTACGAGAAGATCGAGGCTTCGACCGGGCATTTGTCGATCCGACCCGTTGATCTTGAGGTCGATCGACGGAAACCCCCGGTCATCAGGAAGTGTTTTTTGGATAATTGTCGATGCAATTTCAACTGGATAGCTGAGCCCGTAGTCTTCCCGATCATATACCGCCGAACGCTTGAACCAGGATGCGATTTCGCCAACTTTGTGCTGGGTTGCGACGCGAGCTCGATGAATGCTATTTCTCAGATCGCCGACTGCTGGAATGTCCGGCAATGTCTCTAAGGTTCTCAAGAGATCATCAAATAACCCTTGAAAAACTCTCGCGACGTTTGACTCAAGCGCATTCCTAAGAACCAATAAGTTTTGATCGGTCTTTGCCCAGAGTACATCGACGCACTTGTCTACGAAATCATCTAAGTCGGTAACAGACTTTGTCTCATACTGCATAACGCGGCGCTCGAGGTTTGTCGTTCCGTAGCGCAGCAGAGCGACCGACCTTTTGGGGTCGTCACGCCCGGCTAAACCGCGCGTAACATGAATTTGAATCAGATTGTCCCGGATAATTGCAATTGTTTGGTCGAATGATTTAGTAAATGTATTGAGCGCCATGGATACGCGCTCCCTCTCAGAAGAAGACAGCGCTTCCATTTGCTCGAGCCAATACGAATTGACTTCGTATGCATCACCGCTCCTCTGCGTATTGGTAACAAGCTTGTCGTCCGCCACGGCCTTCCTGAGTTCATTGCTCAGTCGCCCGTGTCGAACGCGCGTGCTTAGGTAGGCGTTTAAACCATGCGCCCCACGAAGGAACTCGTTCATGATCTCCGTCAAGAACGAATCAAATTGGGTTTGTGCGGCGGTTGACGGGTCTCGCTGCAGGAGATGTAGATCTGATACCAACTCAAGCAAAGGCTGTTTGGTTGATGCCGAAATACCTCCGAATAAATCACCGAGGTCCTCGACCAAGCGGTCATTCTCAGTTTCAACCTGGCTTAATGCTCTATAGCTAGAGAATGAACCACCTAAGGTATTCTTTAGGGTTCGCTTAATTGCAGCGACGTCCACATATACTTTGCTCTGATCGACAAGAGTAACGCCCTTGGCAATTTCGCGATGTTTAACTCGCTCCTTGATCTCGCTGGTGTATTCGGATGCGCTCTCTGGATCAAGCGTTACTAGCATTCGACACACGTCTACTCGGGCGTCCTCGATTTCCGCGGACCCTCGATACAATCTCGTCTGACGCATGGCTTCTGGCGTCCAAACGTGATTCAAATAGGCGATTACACGGTCTATTCCTAATGATTCTACTAAAGGGCCAAATTCCTTTGCTTCCTTTATTCCATGGAGCCTTTGGAATCTTTCGAACGAGTACCTAAGGTGAGATATTTTTTCACGGCCTTCAAATAGATTGAAGATTGCGAATATAAGAGGAAGATCGATTGTTTCAGGCCATCGCGACGAATCATCTAGCTCATCGACAATCGGTGTCAGCGGCAGAACCGAAGGAACTTCTGGATGGCAGAGAAATGCGTCCACGCAACTGCGAATGGACTCCGCATAGGAATTATTTAGTAAGCTGGCAAGCGCCATCCTGGAATGATGTCTGAGCAATTCGGCTCTAGACTCCGGCCGGAGGTCGCTTAGCGCGGCTAGTGCGCGAGAGGCTTCCAATTTGGCTAGCAAGTGACGGGCGTGACACATTATTAGTAACTTAGAGCTCGTCGCTACGGCCGCGTCTTTCGCACCAAAAATAAGTATGTTCGCTGCCTCGAACCCCATCGGAAACGTTTGACGAATCGATTCGTTGGCAAGGAGTGCTTTTCGTGCGGAACCACGAGCCACGAGTATTGAGAGCGGCGTAACTGCCGTTATTAGAAGGAGCGCCCGATGGAGCGAATACGTTAGGAACTCGAACCCTTCTTCAGCCAATGCATCCATTGCTATTAGACGAAGAATTGATGCCCACTCTTGGGTGTAATGAAGTGTACATGTCAGAAGTATTTTATTTGCTGCGGCATATGCACTTGAATCTAGCGAAAAAATTTGACGCAGGGGCTCTACTAGGCTGCGAAATATTTCGCCACCGTATGTCGTTGGATATTGATCTGAGTCAACATTCAGACTGACTTGAGCTTTCACAACGACGCACAAGGCAAGCACGTCCAAAGGGTTAGCCTCGACAGCTCGAATCGCTTGTGTGAGTGCGAGCTTAAGGTCGCCACTGACATACGGCTCTAGATAGCCCGCCTTAGAGGCATCTGGCGTAAAAGTGGATGGAACAACGCCTAGCGAAAGAAGTGCGCTATTCCAGCGCGGGTCTTCAGTTCGCTGGAACAACAGTGATACGGGTTTAGCTAGGTCGGATCTTACGTTTGGTGGTACTGACGATAGAGCGCATATCCGAAGAACGTGGTTGAGGCTTAGTTCATAAAGATCGATGATGCTGGAGTGCGATTCCACATAAAGTGCTGGTGCAATTGAAACCTGATCTCCAGCACGAAGCGACACTAACTTAGCTAAGGCATAAGTATGGAATGGACTTCCCTCATTTTCAGCAAACGCAGAGGCGATCTCTTCTCGTAAATTAGAGAGCTGTCCATGGGCCTCGGTCCGCTTCAAGAATCCATTTAAAACGAACCGACTAAGCGACCCTAATCGTACTTTTTCGAGTATCGGAGCCATGTACCGTCGTGCGGCATCGGGCTCTGGGGCCATCTGCTCGACGAGCAGCCTATTCTGAGCCAACCAAAAGGAAAAGCCGTATTCCTTCTCGATTTCAAGAAGGCTGGCAACCCCTACTTCAGGGTCGCTTCTGACCAATGCGGTTTCCAACTCTTGTTTGATCTTAACGAAAGCTCTGAGCTTCGATCCGTAAACTGCGCATCGACACAGTGCCCAAGTGAGTTCTTGCAAAGCATTCGCGGGATGGGGAAGGAAATGGTCCGAAAAAAGATCTTCGGGACTCTTTGGGAACGGAGGCCCATATATTTGTTCAAGTACGCCAGGATTAGAGAATACCGCTCCAAACTTCCTGAATATTTCGTCGGGAGAGTTTCGATTCTTAAATCTGTGTACAGCCGCAACCGCAGGTTCCCCCCCACGCTTGACCTCGGCAACCAACTCACGGCCTGTTTTAGCCTTGACAATCTTATACTTCCTTGCCATCACTCCCTCCCCTAGTGCGGAATTTTTTGGTCCGCGCAAGCATCCCTTTATAAATTATAGAACTAAGGCGCGGTCGTTGATCATTTCCTCTATTGCCCATGTGCAGAGTCGCGGGCCCTATCAGTGAGGGCTCCTTAAAGAGGTAACGCCAAGGGTAGAGTCGCCAACCCATCGGTGAGACTTGCCGAAAATGTGCAATGGCTAACAACCGCTTGTTTCGACCTTCTCCGTTACGGACATCGAGGAACTAGCTTAGGAAGGACGTAAAGCTGGAAAGATAATAAAACTCAAATGTCTTGGTACGCCTTCGTGTAAATGCGGGGTAGCTTTCGGACTTGAAGGGGGCTTTGTTCTACGCCTCTTTTTGAAGGGGATTGTTCCTCGAACCGCAACGGATTTCGCGCCGCGCTTTTAGCTAGTGTTCGAGGCTCTCTACAGGCGGGCGACAAGTTCGACACTCCGATCCCTTCCATAGAAATCCGTCCCCAACTTTACGACGCTTACTATGGAACCACACCGCGCTGTCAGCCATCATCTTCCTCGTTGCCGGCGAACACCGGTGACCGGGTGTCAGAAGCCTGATGTTGTTTGATAGGGTCGGCTACCGCAGGGTAACCCTGCGGTAGTCCGGTTCCCCGCTCTTATGGCGGGCAGCCAGGCGGGCTTAGGCCCAGCCGCTCCCTATCGCGGTCTTCTGACCCTGGCTTGCCCGCCACCTCACTTCCAGTGATGAGGTGGCAGGATCCATCTGGCCAGGCCGGGTGGATGAACGCATGGAACGCGTGGAAGTGTTCTTGGACTACCGGTCGCCCCTCCCCCATCGCACGACCGCGTCCACGGGATCCAGTGAAAAGGCCCGCATCGTTCATCCGCCCGATTCGTTACCCCGTTCAGTGTGCCCTGCCCCCGATAACTGGCCTATTATCGCCACTACCCGCACCATTCCGACCTCATTGAATACTTCTGGTAACCCACCGCGAGGCGTATCGCGCAGGCAGTTCCTGGCACTGGCTGCTGGTACCGGGGCGGCTGTCGCGGTCGGGCCGATGTTGCCGGCGGTGTCCACTCCTGCGCCGGGTTATCGCCTGGTCCCCAGCGCTCTTCGGATGGAGTCGGCTACGACTCCGCTGGGTGTGGACATCGCCCGGCCACGCCTGGACTGGCAGCTTCTGTCCAGCCGCTGCAAGCGGAGGTCAGAAGGTGACTACTTCGTGCGCGCCAGTGGCGCTACGAAACAACCGCGAAAACGGTATCGACGCCGCCACGAAACTGTCTCCCAGTCAGACGTCGAATCGCCACAGAAAAGCACGTCCGAGAACCGTGAGTGCGGATCAACGGAGCATCAAAGGTCAATCAGGGTTTAGTGTCGTTCTGAACCGGGCTTCCTGTGTACTGGCGATATACATCGTATCGATTTGCCCCAAGCCATGCAGCCATCAGAAATATCCAAAGCAGAAGACCTATCCAGGCAGATGACTTTCTCAGTTTGAATAACATCAGGGCAAGCCAGATAATATTCACGATGAAACAAACGGCAAGAAACGGGAAAGCGGATATGACCCATATAAATGGGTCTCCTGGACCTCCCTCAAGGCCTGACTCACCAGGAGGCGCCCATATTCTCGATGCAAAGTATAGATAGAGAACAATCCCGACAATGTTGACCGCTATCCATATTTTTTCTCTGGATAGACTCTTCCAAATCGACGCACTCGCTGTCATAACGAAACCGGCTCCTCTTACTTATCGCAGCTGCATCCGAGACTGCCACTTTCGGCGGCCTTATATCCTCTGTCCCACCAGGAGCTCTGACTCGTCGCATTCGCATTTGATGATTTTACGAACGAATAAATACCACCAAGTACATGCATACCATTCTGGGAGAAGCCCGCTCCATACATGTAAACTCCTACGCCAAAGTTTGCCGCATTGGTGTAGACCCGATGGAACCTCCCATCGCTTCTCTGGTAATCAAACTGGCCGCTCTGTCCGATAGCGTCGTTCATTTTGCCCGGGTCTGTTCCGTTATTGCGAGCCGCTTCTTCCTCTGCGCAAAAATCTGCCCAAGGAGGAGCGTTGAATTTCTGTCCATCAGGGGCTGTGTATGTCACCGACGCCGGCCCATCCTGTGAAAACGGGCCCATTGGCTGCTGCGCGCCCGGAGGCGAAAGCCCCGCAGGATCGACAAAATTAAGTGGGTTGTTCGTGACATAGGCATAGCCGTTTATACCGGCCGCAAGGCCTGCGGGGTCTTCACTGATGAATCGAGCCATGGCTGGGCTGTAGTACCGGGCCCGGTAGAAATAAAGCCCGTTCCCATCATTCTCGCGCCCCGTGAATTGATAGGGATTGCCTGCTGCCGGTGTCGACGGCTGGTTACCGTAGGCGTCATAGATGTATTGCTGAGTGATTGCTCCGCTCAGATCGGTTAGCGCCACCGTCGACTGCAGACCGTCGCTCAGGAAATAGACGCGACCTGAGGACTCATTTCGCGCAAACCGCTCGTCCACGCCTGGGCCTGCGAGAACAGGGTTAATCACACTCCCTTGCGTCTCCTGCGCAACGGCGTCTCCGTCGTAAAGGTAGGCCGTACCCGCAGCAGTACCAATTTGCCGGGATGTGCGCCGACCGAGTGCATCATATGTGTACGTTGCCACAATGCTCGTCCCCTGTTTGACCTGCGCCAATTGGTTGCGAGCATTCCAGACATAGGTGTTTGTACCATCGAATATCAGGTTGCCGTTGGCGTCGTAGGCGAGAGACGTCCCATTGAAGACGGTTGCCCGGTTGTTGGCATCGTGCGACGCCGTCGAAACACTGGAAGCAACCGCGCCTGCCAACGCTCCAGTCCGGCTAGTCACGCTGCCAGAACCATCGTATGTGTAATTGACCGAACCCAGGGATACACCGGTCTTCGTTGAGTAGGCAATACCAAGTAGCTGGTCGGCACTATCAAAGGCGTAAAGCCCCTTGACGCCATTGGGAAGAGTCAATGAAGACCGGCGACCGGCATCATCGTAGTCAAGCACGACGTGTTCGGCGCTCTGGATGATGTCTGTCATCTCGTTTGCGTTGTCATACCCATACGTTATGGGGGCCTGCGCTCCCACGTTTGTCTGCGTCCGCCTTCCCTCCGCATCATATTGGTATGCAATCGCGCCCTGTGGACCTGTCTCAGACGCTAGACGGTCGAAGTCGTCGTACCCACGCGTAATAATCCCATTGACTGAGTCCGTCATGCTTGTCAGCCGATTGGCCGCGTCATAAGCCTGGGCAATCGTGGACCCATCAGCAAAGGTGACGAGATCACGACGACCCAAGATGTCGTAATGCAAGGTAGTTGTCTGGCCCTTCCGGTCCTTGGCCGTGGCGATGTTCCCGAGCGTGTCGTAGGTAAAGTACGCAATTTGCCCCAAGGCATCCTTGCGTTGCGTTGCTCGGTTAGATGTGTCATAGAGAAATGAAGTGACCTGATTGCCCGGCGCCGTGACAGACAGGACGTTTCCATTATTATCGTACGCGTATTTGGTCACCTTGCCCCGGGGATCTGTGACCTGGACAATTCTGTCGTCGACGTCGTAGCTGGCCTGAGAAAGGTTTCCAAGCGAATCACGTATGCCGACGAGGCGACCCAAGCCATCAGTAGTTAAGGTCGTGATTCGACCGAGCGAATCGGACCGACTACGAATATCTAGACCGGAGTAGCCAAAGGTGAGGCCATGCCCGAGTGGGTCTGTCACAGTAAGTGCCTGCCCCGCCGTGTTGCAAGTGGCGTTAATCACCTTTCCAAGCGGGTTGGTGATGGAAGTCAGGCAGCCGTTGGAGTAGCCAAATTGCGTGACGTGTCCAAGCGCATCGGTGATGCTGGTGATGAGGTTAAGGTCTGTCGAGTAGGTAAATGATCGCGTAGCCGCCTTGGGGGTATCTGCCATCTCCGTCAGGGATTTCAGGTTGCCCAGTGAGTCGTAGACCATGGTCGACTTGCGGCCCAGTGCGTCGACCATACTCGTCACGTTGCCGACGGCATCTCGCGTGTAGGTGGTCGTCTGCGCGGACGACGTACCGAACGCAGTGATTTCGGTCAGGGGATAATGTGTTGCTGGGTCGAATGTGGTGACATCGATGGTCCCATTTGGCTCGGTGACTGTGGTCTTTGTACTGTATCCGTCCGTGCCCATCACATAGGCGAGATTAACTGTGGTGTTGTCCGCGAAGGTCTGCTGGGAAACCCGACCTGACGTCCACTGGTTGGTCAGCGACACATTCCCACGGCGGTCAGTGATTGTAAGGAGCTCTCCGGTCCCGTCGTAAGTGTATTTCTCGTGTGTCGCATCCGGGTAGTCGACTTCCGCCAGATAGCCGGCGGTGTTATAGATATAATCAACCGTGCGGCCAGCACTGTCGAATGCACTGGAAATCCGGTTGTTATCATCATAACTGAACGAAATCGTCCGCCCGCTCGGGCTGGTTACCGAATCAAGCAGCCCGCTTGAGAGGTCAAAGCTGGTTGTATTGCCGAATCGGTCAACTATCTGGTTGAGGCGGTTTGATTGTTCGTTCTGGAACCAGTACTGCATTCCATTGCGCATCTGGATGATCCAGTGCTCTTCAAACTGGTTGTGGGTGTAGGCCACGTGCTGCAATGTAGCGCCTTGAAACGAGCTCTGGTGGCCACCGTATGTCCATTCGGCAAGCACGTCATTGCCCGAGTCTGCGGGGTCGCCAAGGATGGGATTGAAAGGCAACTCCGCAAGGTTGGGCAGCACCAGTTTTGGCTGGGAGAAATCGTCTTTTTCATCGTATAGATACCAGTCAAAGCTCGATGACATGCCAACGCCAAAGGCCCTTGGCGTGTCGTCTCCGCTTCGATAGGTTCGCTCAAGCGACAGTGGCACCACGTCGGTCATGCCCATATCGCGCCAGGTGTGGACAAGCGCGCCGGTAACCAGGTCTACCGGGTCGCCCGCGCCGTTGCAACCACAGTCGGGGTTTCCATTCTTTCCGCCCTGGTCTGCCTGAAGGGTAAAGCTTCCGTGGATGGTCGTCGTAAGCGCCACGCCGTCATCCGGTACGAACTGGGTGCCATCAGGAGAGACCTTGCCTTTGCCGTATACCTGCCAGCCCTTGGTGTCGTCGTAGTTCCAGAACTTGGCGACTGTGGCGGGCTTCTCATGGCTGTAGTTGGGGTACTTGATGCGGATGCCCTGGCTTGCCTGACCGGACAGATTCTGGATAACGGCGCCGCCGGGAATGATGGAGAAGTAAACGGGGTAGTTGTTGTTGGTGGGAAAGGGTGCGCGGTCGACCGGGGTTGGTACGACGGCGAGGTCGGTGACCACCTTGCCGTTGCGGTCGTGAATCACCGTACCTGCAGGAATGTCGATTTCCAGCCCCGGAATGTCGGGGTGGGTTATGGCAAGGTCCTGGGTCGTCGGCGAGGCGATGCGCACCTTGTCCCTGGGCAGCACTCGCGGCAAGTACATGTTGTAGGGAAGCTTCAGTGCGCCAGAGTCTGGTACAGCCGCCCCAACCTCAAATGAGCCAAAGTCAAAGCCATCCCGGTTGGCTGACGCGCCGTCGACAAACAGGACCTGCTGGCCGATGGGCAGGCCTTTGAGGGTGAATACGCCGTCGACACCTGTCCGCGTTGTCGCCTTCTCCGCGCTCACCGTCACGTTGGCAACGGGATTGCCGTCGATGGTCAGTACACGACCCGTGATGCTGCCCGGACCAGTTCCGGTCGAACTCGCAGCAAGCAGTTTCGGCCGGACCTTCGAGCGGACGAGTTTCTGAGGCTTGCCCACGGCATCAACATGCCGCAGGTAGGTCCTCCAGTGGCCACCATAAGTGTTAAGCGCCGCGTCCCGGCCAGGGTAGAAGGCGCCGTCCCGGACTTCGGAATGGGCACGGCACAGGGTGAGTTTGCTCGACCCCGGTTTGCAGTCTTCGTTGGACCGGATGACCCCGTTGGCTTGCGGGCCCGTTGACAGGTGCAAAACAGGCTTTGCCGACGCAGACCCTGACGCGGACTGGGCTATTTCTGTTGCAACTGAAACGCCGGCCGCACTTGGCGCGCCTGTCGATGCGGTCAGGCTCTGGCCTGACGTAGTACCCAGGCTCGCGGTGGCGAATCCATAGCTGCCAAAGGGCATTTCAACACCAGTCGTGCTGCGCAACCCATTGAGGAACACCGTGTAACGTGACCCCGGAAAGAGCTCGCGGGTGGGTGACACCACCAGGAGGCGTCCATCGTCAATCAGGATGACCGAAGCCGGCGCGGCGCCACCCGGCCCAAACAAAACGACGGTGTCACTGGTGACAGAGTCCGCATCGATAGCTTTCGACAGGGCCACAGTTATGCGCTGGCCCGGCGCTACCGCCTCGCCATTGGCTATCGGTGCAACGGCAGTCCAGGCAGGCACTGCAGATTCAAGGTCAGCCGCCTCACTGGAAGACAAGGCTCGCTGAATGCCGGACGCAGGGTCAATGACCTGGCTGGCAGGAGATGTGGGGCCGCCATCGTTGAGCAGCGCCGCACCATCCCGGAGCAACATGAGGCTGTCAACCGGATGGATGGCCCCAGTTGCCACCGGAGCAGACAGATGCGTTACTGGATTCCACACACTGCCCACTGAGCCATCACCAGCGACCGTGAGCACCCGCCCGTCTGGAAGGGCGAGATATTGCGCATTGGGATATTGGGGCAGACCATCGTCTGGTGCAGGTGAAAGCCGACCGCTCTCGGAGTTAATGAGCTGACCGCGCATACGCGCGCCAGCTGAATCTTTGAGGCCTTCAAGCCAAACGCCTCCATTGGGCAGTTGCAACAGCGTGGCTTGCCCGGCACCGGACAACTGCAACGTCGATTCGCTGCCAGAAGAATGGGTCACCCTCACCTGACTTTTTGAACGGTCAAGCTGGACCAGACCACCATTAGCGAGCCGCGCGGATTGCAATGTCGCCTGCGATACGCCAAAGGTGATGTCCGTCTGGGGCGTAGACGCTGCACCACCGAAGGCAACCAGCCCCATGATCGCCGCGGCCAACCGCTTCGCTTCAATCCACTTGAACATACAAAACTCCGGAGGAATTGGATGGCTGCCGGTTCAAGGCGAAGTCACCTGAACTGTTCCTGCAAACGTGGTATCAAACGAGTACACCTTGATGGTGTAGGTCGCCGACGACGGCACAGCTGAAATGGTGACGTTGCTCGATGAACTCCCGCAGTAACCTGTACTCGAGCCGGGTGCATTGAACCCATTGGCGTCATACGCTTCCAGGGCAACATACGAAGCGGCCGACGTGCACTTGACCGTATAGCTCTGTCCGGCGACAGCGGTCACGGTCACCCAGGCCGCTTGTCCAGCAACCGTGCCGGACACAGGACTGCCTGCTCCGTTGACGCTTGCCATCGATGTGGCATCCTTCAATATGGCGTCGGCAAAGGTCGACGGCAGGCCATACTGCGGTTGGATATAGAGGGTGTATTGCCCGGTCTGAGCGAGCTTCGGAAGCGAAAAAAGTCCGGCTCCTGAAGTCGAGTTGGTGTAGACACTCACACCATCAGGCCCGTAGAGGGAAAAGCCCACCTGATTGCCCGATGGCGTCGTCGTGGCAGACGTGACCGACACACTGATGTGGTCACCCGCACTACCCTGAAAGAGCTGCTCGGCCTGCTGGCCGACTGTCGGCATCTGAACCGTGCTTGATGTTCCCATGACTGGCTGACTGACCAGGTCCGGCACCAGCTTGAGCGTCGCTGAAGATTTCGATGTCGCCTCGGAATCCAGCACGACCTGGCGCCACCCAGCAGGTGAGAGTGAAGCATTGACCGGATTTACCGCAAAGGCTGGAAAGCCATGAGCACAGGTTGTGATGTTGGAGTCTGGGCGGCAGTATGTAAATTCATCCGCCTGTCCGTTCGCATCAAATCCTGTGACATTGGTGCCATATCCGGGTTTCGAGTTGACAAGACTGGTAAGGCCAAGACCGAAGCTTTGACCGGCCGCCATTGAGAACATGACCCGCTTGCTTTGTCCGGGGACCGATAGACTCACCGGAAGTGCGACATTGGGCGTCAGAACCTTGTCACGTTCGAGGGACAACCCAAAGGTTGCCGTACCATCGGGCCATACAACCAACGTGTATGTACCCGTTGATGGCAACTGCATCAGGTGCAGTGAGGGGGTCGCCCCTTGCAGGAACTTCGAGCCGCCAATGGCGATGCCGCGAGGGTCATAGAGCAGCACCTGGCCACCGAATGAATCAGTGAGTTGCGAAGCCTGCAAGGTCAACCAATCTCCGGCTGCCCCGTCCAACAGGAGCTCGAGCACATGGTTGTCATCCGATATGGAAGCAGGCACAGATGCGCCATCAATACTGATGCGCTTGGGCACTACCGTATAGATACTGTTGAAAGCAGGGACCTGGGTAAAGAAATCCTGCGCTGCCGTGGCCTGACCATACGGAGTGGTAACCAGGAAGCGGCCGCCTCCCAGTTGTGCTGGCGTTGAGAACGACAACGTCGTGTCCGTCGCCGTGGTTAGTACTAGCGGCACCCCATTGAGCGTCACGCTGGTGGCGCCTGCAACTGGATCAAGATGTGTTCCAGCAATGGTCACCGTCGCCCCGGCGGAACCAACCAGGGGCGAGACCGATGTAATGGAAGGAGCGACGCCCGTACCATCAACGACAAAGGCATCTGTGGTGCTGGCCTGCATCCCGCCCACAGCCACTGAAATGGGCCCGGTCGTCGCGCCGGCCGGAACCGTGACTTGCACCTGGTTAGCGTTGCTCGACAGCACCGCGGCCACCGTACCGTTGAACTCGACGGTATTGCTCGCGGCTGTGGTCGAGAAGCCCTGGCCAAAAATGCTGACCGGAGTGCCCGGCGCGCCATGCTCGGGGGAGAATCCCAGGATGGCAAACTGCGACGGCGCAAGGCTGTCGGTACGGACCAGATTGCCAAGGTCATCGTAGACGTAACGGGTCGAATTACCGGTCGAATTCAGCACTCCGACCAGGCGGTGGTTGGCATCGTAAAGGTACGTTGCATCGAAGGCTGTTGCGATCCCGGGTACGGTCAGCGCCATCCAAAGCGCCATTCGCAAGATATTGCGATGTCCGTTGCCTGATAGCTGTCGCCTCTGCGACCCCGACGGAAAACCATCCTTCCCCTGCCCCACCGCCTGCGCAAACGACATGCACTGCTCCCTGGCTTCGGACTTCTAAATTGTGTTGCGCGAGTGGCGCAAATTCCCCGGGCCGTGACACTATCGCAATGGACGTCCGAACAACAAGGTCCTGCGAGTGCGTCGAAGGTTTCTAACATGCCTCCTTTGCAATTTTGCGACGTGGTTCGTCCTCGCATCGGACCTTCACGCGCAGACCGAGTTGGCAAAAATCGAGCTTGGGCGCGCGATTTTTTCGGATACAACACTCAGCGCCGACGGCACTAAGTCATGCGCGTCATGCCACGTCCCAACAATGTTATTTGCCGAAAACCGCCAGACCTCTGTCGGTGTTTTCAATCGCTTGGGTGCGCGCAATGCGCCGAGCCTACTGAATGCCGCGAACAGCAAAACGTTTTTCTGGGATGGCCGGCGCACGTCACTCAATGAGGCAGTGACGGACCCGTTTTTCACGGCATTTGAGATGGGACTGAACAACAACGAAGAATTGTTCAGTCGCCTTGCCGCCAACGGTTATGCAGCAAGATTCCAGGATGCATTTGGGCCCGGCAGCCAGCTGACGGAAGCCGAGGTGGCCGACGCACTCGCGTCTTTCATCCGAACCATTTCAAAGATGAAAAGTATTTCATCCGGCGCTACCGCCAGCAATGCCGAGTCAGTGCGGCGCGGACGCCTGGTCTTCTTCGGCAATGGCCAATGTGCCTCGTGCCATCAAGGCGGCACCGGACAAACATTCACCGATGACGCGTTCCATCCCTCTGCTTTGGGAATGCAGGAAATCGCCGCCGACCTGCCTGCGCTGACAACACAAGCCATGTCATTGCCTTCGCAGCCCCGCGCCATCGCCGCTGCAATTGGCCAGACACCAAAGCTTGCCGAGCTTGGCCGCTTCCTCGTGACCCGCGCACCTGCCGACCTCAACACCTTCCGTACACCCTCTTTGCTGCATGTGGCGCGAACGGCGCCCTACATGCATAACGGAACGGTCCCCACGCTCGACAAAGCCGTCGACATGGAAGTTTATTACAGGGGGCTGGCTACCGGTGAGCCACTCCAGGTTACCGCTGCCCAGAAGGCAGACCTCGTTGCTTTCCTGCGAACCCTTTGAGCTCTCGCCTGAGGGCTTCTAGCCAGTCGGTCGCTCCCCGGCATTGAGCTCGGACTCATTCCTCAGTCTCGCGTGCATTCGGCGCGGCAGTTCATGCCACATCCAGGCATGCTAACCGGACATATCGGACCGATAAATCATCCCGCCGAAAAGCAATAGCCCCCAGCGCTACTGAAAATCCCTGCAAGGTGGCTATACGCAAAGACATCCGAAAAATACTCACCCCGTGCTACTTCAAAACGTGGCTATCAAGTAGTGCAAATCTGTCTCAGATACCGAGACCAGGCGAACATGAGGGCAACCAGAGGGGTCCCTGGAGCCCGGCCTTACCCTCGATAACGCTTCCTAATCACCGTTAGCGGCGGACTCATTCGTCATCAGGTAAATAGCACAGCGCCTCGAATCCGCATTCAAAACGAACCCGATAGACTGCTGGATGCGCCACCCTCGCCAGCACCCTCCCCCAGCCGTGGTCCAGATTCAGGACCCACTGCCCAACCAGCCTGTCCCCTGCCGTATCCTCCGGTCTGACCGGCATGATCCGCCGCGACTCGATCAACGCCTCAAAGGCCGCCCAGTCCTCGATTGGATCAGCCGGCACGGGTGGTAACTTGTCTCTTGTCATCGCAACGCTCCGCACGGTAGAAGTGCGGCGAGCCTGGATGGGCATGGGGAGGGGAAAAATGGAGAAACGGGACGAAACGGGTAACCCACCCCTTTTGGCCGTGGAGGCGTTCGCGCGCTGGCTGCGCGAAGAGAACACCAACGTCAAACCCAGGAACGTGCTGGCCATCGTGGCCCGGCGAACCGCCGAAGCCCTGCGCCGAGGCGATGAGCCGCCGGCCTTTGAAGCGGCCTCGCTCATGCAGCAGTACCTGGACGACTTTGGCGGGACGGTCAGTGAAGGCACGATCGCCAGCAAGTGGCTGCGTCGTGCCGAAATTGTGCAATGGTGGGAATCCCGACAACGCTCCGCCGAGCAAGCCCTGCAGCGTGCCGACTGCACGGTGTCTGTCCAGCTAAGGGCGGAGCCTGGTGGCGGTCGGGGCAACCAGGGCACCTATTCGCTTACCTTCCCGGCTATGTCCGACGTTGAGGAGGCGGAGCTGCCCATCGACTCGATGGCGGAGCGAGCGCCCGTGACCAACGCGATGGTGCTCCAGGTGCGCTACACCAAGTCTGCCGCCCAGGCGGCCTGGGCCCTGCGCTGGCTGTCAAAGGAACCCTTCCGGATGCGTTCCTGGCGCGGAAGGCTGCTCGTGGGGCTACTCCTCACAGCTCTTCTTGGCGTCGCCGTGCCTGTATTCCTGCTCGCTACGACCATCCTTACTGCGTGGCACCCGTTGGGGCACGGCGGAATCACGTTATGTGCCTTCTTTGCGACTCTGATGGCATGGCTTCTTCGCTCATGGGCGCCCCTTTGGAGGCTCCCTTGGCAACGTCTGACGGTTGCCACCGACGAGCTGCTTGCCCTGAACCAGGATTACGGTCAATTCCAGCTGACCCGAGACAAGACAGGGGAAGGCGGGGGCTGGTTCGCTTGCGTGTGCCATTGGGCGCCCTGCCCCATCTGCGCCGCGCGCATCAATATCCAGGAAGGGGCGCCGTCCTTTCCTGGGCGATTGGTGGGGCGTTGTGGGGATGAACCGCGGGAGCACGTCTTCAGCTTTGATGCCGTGACATTGACGGGGACGTTATTGTTATCGCGGTGAATACTTGCTAGGTCATGCCAAGGTTATGTATCTGGACCTCTGCCAACCTTTCGATCTTCCAAGTCCACAACTATTCCAATTATGCTGCGCGATTCTATCTGTTGAGTCACAGCCACAGGGGGCATATGAAACTCTTCATCAGTTGGAGTGGCGAAAGGAGCAAGGCTCTGGCGTTTGCGCTTAAGGACTGGTTTCCTCTCGTTCTGCACTACGCGGAACCTTGGCTTTCTGAGGCGGACATTGAGGCCGGACAAAGGTGGGCGGACGCTGTCGCTAAAGAGCTTGAAACGTGCAATTTTGGGATTCTCTGTGTCACAAGAGAAAACTTGAACTCTCCTTGGGTTCTCTTTGAAGCAGGTGCGTTAGCGAAATCTTTAGAAGGCGGCAGGGTTATACCTCTTCTTCTCGATCTCGACTTCCGCGAAATAAGTGGTCCACTTGCTCAGTTTCAGGCAAAAAAATGTGACAAGGCGGGACTGCTTGAAACCATCCAATCCATCAATCAAAGCGCGCCAAGTCCTATTCCTGAGGACCGCTACAAGCAGCTTTTTGGAGCTTTGTGGTCGGACTTAGAAAAGAAAATAACCGATTTACCGAAGTCAAGTACACACATCAAACAAACGAGGTCACAATCCGAAGTTCTTGAAGAGTTAGTTGGTGCTATTCGGACAATGGAATCCCGAGTGCGCGATTCTTCGGACGAGCCAAGGCAATTCCGTAGACGGAAGCGAATGCACCCAATGATGTTGCGAGACCTTTCCCAGATGGTGTCGGAAAAGCCCAGCGATCCGATCCTTATTCTTATGATCGCGAGTATCTTTCGCGAAGATATTCCGTGGCTATATGAAATGGGTGTAGACGCCTATCGGCAGGCCTCTGGTGGCAACCGAAACTCCGCTGGCAAAGCAATCCATAAATTTTTGCGCGCGATTGAAGCGGCTCAACACTTCCCTTTCAGAGATGAACTTGACATCGATATGAAGATGTTTCGACCTTCACTTTTTAAAGAGATAGAATTTATGCTGCATGAGTCACTGATTGGGGAAGAATCTAGAGCTGATAAGGCAATAAAGTCCAAATAACCGGACTGGTATCAACTACGTGAAACCGCGAGGGTAAGGGCTTCGCCAACAATAACCTCATCAACGGCAATGACCCGATTGGGAGTTACAACGCCGTTCATCAGCTAACTGACGCGGCGTAAAGGTCATTGCTACGGTGAAGCGGAATAGCGTGCTTCAGTACGCCGAAGAGCACTTCTCACAATGGCACGGATCATGATGACCACGTTGCAGCTACAGCTCGTACCAAGCATTCGCCTAGTCATGTGTCGGTTAGTATCATGAACCAAGTAAGACACTTCTTCGAAGCCAGCGACTTCACGGATCACGAAGTACTTCGCCCCTTGTCCCACATCAGGCCAAATTGGGAACTTGCTATTGATAGTACGACGGGCATTTATGTCGACGAGGAAGGTAGTTTTGCTTGGTTGTTGAGCCATTTGATCGACGAACTGACATTGGCGGTGCCGCCATCCAGATATCACGACACTGAAGATCGCCTTGGCGAGCACGTTCAGAAGAGCCTCAATTGGAATATCCGCAAACACTGCGGCATCTGGGTGAACGCGGATGGCGTGCGGCTTAATCCATCCGACTATCTGGCGTTGCTTGAGCAGGGCGCGTACAAGAAAGATGGCGATGCAGATCTAGTAGAGGCTGCCTCTGGTCGAGTGTGGGCAGCAATACTTCGGGGACAAATCTGCTTTGACGAAATGGAAAGGTCCCACCAGGTAATCCTAGCTGGTGTATTGGCCGCCATTCTTTATCATCGTGAACCTCACGAGGGAACGTATCGGGAGCGGGCAACTAAACAAGTTTAATGGCGGAACCGCACGATGATGGGAAGGTGACAGGTGAGCTGACGAGACTTGCAAGAATCACTTGCCGCCCGCCCTATGCAGTGATGGGCGATTCGCGACACTCCGATCCCTTCCATAGAAATCTGCCCCCAACTTTACGACGCTTACTATGGAACCACGCCGCACTGTCAGCCATCATCTCCCTCGTTGCCGGCGAACACCGGTGACCGGGTGTCAGAACCCGTTTTAGGTCGATCTTCTACCGCAGGGCAATCCTGCGGTAGCGGAGGTTCCCCCGCCTCTCTGGCGGGCAGCCAGGCGGGCTTAGGCCCGACCGTTTCGACCTACGGTTTCTGACCCTGGCTTGCCCGCCACCTCACTTCCAGTGATGAGGTGGTGGGATCCATCTGGCCAGGCCGGGTGGATGAACGCATGGAACGCGTGGAAGTGTTCTTGGACTACCGGTCGCCCCTCCCCCATCGCGCGACCGGGTCCACGGGATCCAGTGAAAAGGCCCGCATCGTTCATCCACCCGATTCGTTAGCAACGAGCTCACTCGTTGACCGGCAGACAGCACAGCCTCTCTTGTGATCCACTGATGGTTCGCCGTGACAGGGGAAACAGGATGGATGACGAAAAGGCCGGCATCGAATCAACCACGTCGATAACGACCCGCTTGATGTCCGCATCGATCCGGCCAGCCATGACCTTGGCCCTGCTCCTGTGCTGCGCTCTCACGCACGCGGCCGAACCCGCCACCGATAAGGCGCCGCAGCCCAGCCTCACCTTGTTTCAAGGCGCCACCCTTATAGATGGCACGGGCGCTCCCCCCCGGGCCAACATGGACGTCCTCGTCGAAGGTGAACGCATCCTCCGCGTCATGCCGGACTCCGAACTGGAACCAGCGCTCCGCGCCAAAGCAAAAGCAATCGATCTGCACGGACAATTCCTGATGCCAGGGATGATCGACGCGCATGTCCATCTGGCCACCCCGCCGAATAGGCGCCAGGCCGAAGCGATCCTGCGGCGCGACCTGTACGGAGGCGTGACGGCGGTTCGCGACATGGCCGACGACCTTCGCCCGGTGGCAGAGCTCACCCGTGCCAGCCTGGTCGGCGAGATCCCCGCTCCTGACATCTACTATGCCGCACTGATGGCCGGTCCCGACTTCTTCACGGACGAGCGCACCAGCCAGGTTTCCGTGGGCGGCACACCGGGCCACGTGCCCTGGATGCAGGCCGTCACCAAAGACACCGATCTGCCTCTGGCGGTCGCGCGAGCACAAGGGACCTGGGCGACGGCGATCAAGCTCTACGCCGACTTCCCCGCCGATCTCGCCGCACGGATCACAGCCGAAGCCCATCGACAGGGGCTGCTGGTCTGGGCCCACGCAACGCCCTACCCCGCCAAACCCTCGGACATGGTGGCAGCGGGAGTCGACGCGATCTCGCATGCCTGTTTGCTCATCCGCGAGCCCGACGCGCACGTCCCCGGTTGGAACGAACCGCATGCGCCTGTCGACCTGAAGCGATTTCGTCACGGTGACAATCCGGCATTGGCTCGTCTTTTCAAGGAAATGGTACGGCGTGGCACGATCCTCGATGCCACGCTCTGGGCCTACAGTACAGATACCTCTGGCTCAACCACCATGCCTCCCCTGCCCCCGGGTAGCTGCGACGACACGGTGGGCGGTGCGATCACTGGTCAGGCTTACCGCGCCGGCGTATCGATCGACGCGGGAACCGACTTCACCGCTGACTGGACCGATCCATGGCCGGATCTGTCTCACGAACTCGCCACGATGGCGACCAAAGCCGGCATGCCGAACGATGCGATCCTGAAATCGGCCACGCTCATCAGTGCCCAAGCGGCAGGCCAGCAACGCGATATGGGCAGCATCGAGCCGGACAAACTCGCCAACATGGTGGTGCTCACCCGCAATCCGCTTGCGGACTTGAAGAATCTTAAGTCCGTGCTGATGACCGTTAAGCGGGGTCGCGTTTATGCGCGGAGTGCGTTTATACCTTTGGTGAAGGACGACATTACCGATAGGTGACCTGGCGAGAGTACCCAATCGTATTCGACTTCCTCATTGGCTTGCCCGCATCGTTTCATCTGCCCCGATTCGTTTTAGCAACCATAGAAATTTGAAAGATGTTGTTGGTGACGATGCTGGTCTAGCGAGAAGGAGATTGGACGTGAAGAAGCGTTTTTCCGAAGAACAAATCATCGGCACCAGCGCGGCTAGCGCGATGCCGCGGCCGCCGGTTCGACACCTTTGCCGCCTTCTGCGGCAAGCCATTTAACGAAGCCCGCCGACGACCGGTCGCCTTCGAGGTCGCGGGGTAACAGGGCCACATAGCCTGGACGGGATACCTGGATATGAGGCAGCGGCGCCACCAGCGTGCCGTTTGCCATGTCGATGCCCAACATCGGCAACGGCCCTATGCCAATGCCGAGGCCGTCAGCGACGGCCTGGCGAGTCACGTAGAAATGGTCGAACACCTGCCGCGGCAGCGCGGCAAGCTGCGGGATGCCCGCGGCGTCCAGCCAGTTCGCCCAGTCGCCGGGGCGGGTTTCACTGGCGAGCAAGGTGTGCTGCTCGATGTCCTGCGCACTTTGGACGGGCTTTTGCTCGAACAAGGCCGGGCTCATGATCAGCGTGTCCACGTCGTCCAGCACTGGCACCACATGATGGTGCGGCCACGCGAGCCTGCCGACGTGGCCGCGTCGGATCGCGACGTCCACGCCGCCGCGGAATTCCTCGAGCGTCGTCGAGACCGTGGTGACGATGACCTCGATATCGGCATGAGCCTCGTGGTAGCGACCGAGCCGCGGGATCAGCCATCGCATCGCGAAGCTTGCCGGCGCGCTGACGCGCAGGATGCGCCGGGCTCCTGGCCGCCCGCACGCTTCAGCTGCGGCGGCCAGGCGACCGAACGACCTACCGGCCTCGGTGGCGAACGCCTGGGCCATCGGGGTGGCGACCATACGGCGCCCAATCCGGTTGAAAAGCTTGAAACCCAGCCATTTTTCCAGGGTGGCAACATGGCGACTGACGGCGCCGTGGGTTATCCCAAGCTCGGTCGCAGCGTCCGCGTAGCTACCCTTGCGGGCGGCAACTTCGAAGACGCGAACGGCGTTGAGTGGCGGGAGGCGAGGCATGCAAGGGTTGAGTAAAAGTCACGCGTAGGGTGATTGAGGGATGCCTTGTTGCTTATTTGTACCATCCTTATCATCGCATGATGGTCATCCCGAACGAACTTATCCTCGGCGCGAAGAAATCCGGGACCGATGCCGACCGATCGCGCAGCCTCGTCGCTGCCTCCCTGACGCACGCACTGCACGACGGCTACACCGATAGCCTCTATGCCTTCCTGCCGGCCTGGCAGGCACAATTCGGCTTGTCCTACGCGGCGCTCGCCATGATGCGCGCGCTGTATTACGCGACGATGGGAGGCCTGCAGATCCCAGCGGATCGCGCCTTGCGTGGCTGGTCGCCGCGCGCTGCACTGATCCTGTCCACCGGACTTGCCGCCGGCGGGTTCCTGCTCATGGCCTTGTCCATGGGATTTGCGGGGCTTTGCATCGGCCTGGTGGTGGCCGGCATCGGCTCGAGCATCCAGCATCCACGCGGTTCGCTGCTAGTGACCGACGCCTACGGCGCTGCATCGCGTCGCGCGCTCGGCATCTACAATTTTTCTGGTGACCTCGGCAAGGCAGCCTTGCCGGCGCTGGTGGCCCTGGCGTTGCCACTGCTTGCGTGGCGGCCCGTGGTTGGCCTGATGGCGGTGCCTGGCGTGGTGCTGGCATATGTGCTGCTTCGGCTGGCACCTGGCACGCGTGGTGCCAAGGCCGCCGTTACGCGTGGCGACACCGCCCGGGGCCGCGGCGGCTTCGGCATCCTGACCGCGATCGGGGCACTGGATACGGCCACGCGCATGGGTTACCTGCTGTTCCTGCCGTTCCTGGTGCACGCCCGCGGCGGCGGCTCGCCCACCGTCGGCGTCGCCCTGGCGCTACTTTTCATCGGCGGGGCATTCGGCAAGGCGACGTGTGGCTGGCTTGGCGAACACCTCGGCGTGGTCGCCACGGTCATCGTGACCGAGACGGCCACCGCGGCTCTGATCGTAGCCACGCTGTTCACGTCGCTGGCATCAACCCTGGTGCTGTTACCGATCCTCGGCGTCGTGCTCAACGGTACCTCGTCGGTGTTGTACGGCACCGTGCCGGACCTTGCCAGGAGCGACACCGGCCGCGCGTTCGCGGTGTTCTATACCAGCGTCATCGGTGCCGGCGGCATCGCACCGATTTTTTACGGCGTAATCGCCGACCACAGCAATCGTAGCGTCGGCATCGTGGCGTCCGCAGCAACCGCTCTGCTGATCGTGCCGCTGGTATTTGCATTGCGAACGTATCTTCGCCATCCGACTACGGAACTCGCCAATGACTGATCTACCGGCTGGGAACGTCATTTTAATCACGGGCGGCGGACGTGGCGTGGGCGCGGCGACTGCGCGGCTGGCCGCCGCACGCGGCTATGACGTAGCCATCAGCTTCATCGCCGATGAAGCCGCCGCGTTCGCCGTGGCAGCTGACATTGCCGCGCTCGGGCGTCGTGCCCTGCCCTTCCGCGCAGACAGCGCGGACCCCGTGCAGGTGGCGGCGCTCTTCGCTGCTATCGATAAGCAATTTGGCCGGCTCGATGTCCTCGTCAACAACGCCGGCATGATCGCGCGGCAGTCGCGTATGGAGGATCTGGATTTCGCGCGGATGCAACGTATTTTCGCCGTCAATGCCATCGGCCCGATCCTGTGCGCGCAGCAGGCGGTGAAACGCATGGCCTATCGCCATGGTGGCCAAGGTGGCGTCGTGGTCAACCTGTCGTCTGCCTCAGCGAGGCTTGGTAGTCCGCACGAGTATGTCGACTATGCAGCGTCAAAAGGCGCCGTGGAGACGTTCACAACGGGGTTCGCCAAAGAGGTTGCACGCGAGGGCATCCGGGTCAATGTCGTTCGGCCGGGGCACATTTATACGGATATGCACGCGAGCGGTGGCGAGCCCGGCAGGGTCGACCGCGTCAAGGAGTCCATCCCAATGGGCCGGGGAGGCCAACCCGAGGAAGTTGCGCGCGCTATCCTTTGGCTGGCCAGCGCGGAAGCATCTTTCATCACGGGCACATTTCTCGATGTAACCGGCGGGAAGTAACGACGCGGCATCGCCCTAGGACTGGTCCGCTTCGGATCATAAGCGGACATCACGTGGCCACGACCCCATTAGGCTCATATCGCAGCAACTCCGTTCCCTCTAAATAGTTGCCGTAGTACTCGCTCTCGCGCAACCCGGGATTCGCCTCGAAGTTGATATAAGGTTCCCCGCAATGCGGACAGCGAAACGGGTTGAGGTAGCTATATCGCGAACCGTCAGGTGCGAGAGGCAGGGATTGTTCTAGGGTGAAAAGCGCCTGGGGATCTGGCGCTGAGAGGGGTACTGGACAACCCGGAACCATTGCACTAACTGTGAGCGTGGACTTTCCAGAGTCGGAATAGAAATACCCTGAGTTGCTGAATCCAGCGTGGTAAGAGCGAACCAGAAAGCTACGGTGGCATTTATCACACTCGCACGATAGCAGTATGTTTCCGGGGGTAATGGTTCCGCTGAAGTGCAAGCCGCGGTTGAAGAGGCCTTTACCTACCAGTCCATCGTTAGAAGCTGCAGCGCCTGGCAAGAAAAACGGCTGGAATCGAATCCCTGTTGCTTTGCCCTGTGCAAGGGCGGTCGCGTCAAAAGTTGGCGAATCACTGATGACACAGTCGGCCTGACATGCCTTGCTGGCATGAACTCGAACCGAAAAATGTGCCCAGCCTCCGGCCGATCTCAACACATGTTCATGCATGATGCCGGAGCTGTCGACGAAGGACACCCGCGCATCCGCATTAACCTGCGTGGACGGCGTTTTCTCACTTGGGAGCTCATTTTCGCGAAACTCGCATAGCACTTTTCCGCTCACACGAACTGTGAGAAGCGCAAGTGACTTCTTCTTGAATATCTGGAACATCACTCCCCCTGATGAAATTTGGCTAAAGCTGAGCGGCATCGACCAGCACGGTAATGCGGTCATCGCCTTCCTGGCTAGCTAGGCGTCCCCTCACTTAGCCAAATCCCCTCCCGGTTACCTGAAGTCACAGGCCTCGTATGCCCTCGGCCTTGTCAAGTTTCATTTCCAGCCCCCAGCCGTAACGGCCGCGCATGTCAGGCGTGTTGGCGTCGATGGCGACCACCACGTTGTTCAGGCCTTTTTTCAACTCGATGTCAAACCCTGCATTATCGAGCGAGAGCCGCCCGTCGGGCGGCAGACGGCTACCGGGCACGTTGTATAGGTTCTTGCCAGCAAACACTTCCTTGCCGTTGACAAATACGGCGACTTCTCGGAGAAAGCCGAGCGCGACCTGGCGGGTCTGGGCGTGGGCAGCGACCAGCGTAGTGCGAAGCCAGGCGTACTGGCGGAGAGCGCCGCGTGCGGTCGGCGGGAAGCGGCGGGCGAGGTTCACGAGGCCGCCTTCGTCCACGCGCAGAGCTGCCCAGCCAACTGTCGGCTGGTCGTCAGCGGTTGGCTCGCCTGCGTGACCAAGTGGCGCGGGCGGCGTGACGGCCCAACGCGTCACCATGGACCCTGCCTGATGAGGGGCGTCGGGCGTGCGCCACACAATGCCCTTGGGCAACGCAGGAGTAATAGTCAGGTTGGCGTAGACGGCCTTGCCCTCGAGTGCCAGGGTGCCTGAGCGGCCCTCACCTTGGAGTCTTGCCGTCAGACTCGGCTCGCTCTGGTGGTTGACGAAGACAGCCAGGCGTCGCCCGGCGACAACGAGGCGAAGGTGGTTCCACACGTCGGGCACAACGGGTGCGGATGCCTGGAACTGCGGGTACATGTCCCAGAGGATCCGTCCATGGAGAAGCGGGACGTATTGCAGACAGTCCTGGGAGGCCGGGCAGTCAGGACTGGCGCGGATGTAGACCATCTCGGCAGTACCATCGGGACCTTGGCGAAATCGCACGCCTGGCATCTGGTCGTTGACGGGCTTGATGTCAACGTCGATGGTCCCGCTGGAAAACACGCCGTCGGTAAGGGTGACGTAGCCCTCTTCGCTGTCGGAGGTGACCTGCAGGAGGCCGCCTGGGAAGGCTTCCCTGGTGAGGAAAGTGGCGTTGCCGTGGGCGGTCCAGTGCCCTGCGGTGAAGGGCACGGAGACAGCTGGCGTGGCGAGCACGGGATTTGTATCTAGACCGGCGATGATGAGTCCGAGAAAGGCAAGACGTGCCATGGAATGCGGCATGAGGTGGTCCAGTTGGCCGAACAGGAGAACTGCAAGTGGGGTACGCGGTAAAGCTGCGCGCTTTATTGACCCAGGATTACCCAAGTTGCTTACGGGCCTTTTTGCCCTATCGAGCAAAGGCGCAGCAAAAGGGCCATCACGCTCAGCTATGGCCGGATCTGTTTCACGAACTCACGACGACGGCGACTAAAGCTGGCGACTTCAATCTTTCGCAGTAGCGTTTCCACACCGCGACAAGAGCACCAACTCGGCCGCCTCCTCGGCGTCTTTCAGGAGCACCTTGCGTGGCGCGCCCAACTGCGCATGCATCGTCAGACCGCGAGCAAGGTCGAGGACCTGGCGCGCGCGCGTTCCGACAGGAAAGTCAGACGGGATTTCTCCCGCGCTGATCCCGTCGCAGAAACGGCGTTCCACGAGCGCCAAGCCGCCAGCTGCGGCGTCCTTCAGGAACTGCTTGACCTCGGGGTCGTCCACGAGGGGCGCGACGCACACCATTAGACATCCTCGGACGGACCCTTCCTCGGTCGCAGCTTCCACGGCGTGCCTCAGGAAGCCGGCGATCGAGTCGCGAAGAGTCGGGGGCGAGAAGAGCGCCTTCGCCGCGCCGGCACCCTTCCGCTCAGCGTACGCCCGAAGGACACGCAGGAAGAGCGTCCGCTTGTCCCCGAAGACGGAATAAAGGCTCTGTCGTCCCACACCCATGCCTGCGATGAGATCGTCGATCGCTACACCGTCGTAGCTTTTCGACCAGAAGATCTGCGTCGCCTTGTTCAGCGCTTCGCTCTCGTCGAAGGTTCGCGGGCGTCCGCGCGGCCTGTTTGAATTTGTCAACATTTAGTCCAAAAATCCTTGACCCGGATGTCCAGAAGAATATATAAGGAACCAGTCCAAAAATTGCAAGCTGACTTCTGGCCTCTCCATGGAACCAAATATGAGACATTCAATCGCTCTGGTCACCGGCGCTACGTCCGGGCTCGGTCATGCCGCAGCTCGCTTGCTCGCCGACGGTGGATGGCAGGAGGTCATAGTCACGGGACGGAGCCTGGCCAAGACCAAGGAAACCACCGCTCAGCTCGCGGACGAGACCAGGAAACGGGTGTTCACGCCGCTGGAGCTTGATCTGAACAAGGCCGCCAGCGCCAAGTTTGCGGTTGCCGAGCTGGTCAAACGAGGTCGGCCGATCGATTTCCTGCTGCTCAATGCCGGATTGGTCCCAACCAAGAAGCGAGTAATCACCGCGGAGGGCGTTGAAGCTTCTCAGGCCCCGCTGATCGGCCATCATGAACTGGCTGTCGGGTTGCTCAATGCCAAGCTGCTGAGCCCCGACGCTCGGATTGTCATCACCAGCGCGGAGCCTGCCCGCGGGGGTGTGCCCTTGTTCAAATATACCGACCTGCCGGCGTTCGCGGCCAAATACTACGGGGGCGACCAAACCGCGGCGGCTGAAGCCCTCATTCGCAGCGGACCCAACGTGAAGTACTCATCTAACACTGCGTACGCCGACGCGAAGCTCATTATCGCCTGGTGGGCTGCGGCTCTGGCGCGCCGGCTGCCCTCCGGCATGGCCGTGTACGCTGTCTCGCCCGGTGCGTCGAACGACACCCAGGTCGCGCGAAACGCTGGCCCGTTGTTGAAGTATCTGATGATTCCAATCGTGAACCTCATTCCCGGCATGAACCAGACGCCGGAGATTGCGGCCGGTCGCTACATCCAGGCGTCGGAGTTTGGAACCGAGGTCTCAGGGCAATTCTTCGCCTCGGCCAAAGGGAAGTTCTCAGGCCCAATGGAGCTGCAGCGCGAGCCGCACCTCCACGACCGCGCCAGCCAGGAAGCCGCGTGGCAGGCCGTCGTCAAGGTCTCCGGCGTCGACTTATCTCGTCCCGCAACCTTAAGCGCGGTGTCCTGAAAGAGCGCCGGTACGTAAATGTTTCATACTAAATTGTCCAAAAATACATAGGCGCCAAGGGCGTCCCGAGGAGAACGAGTGGTATGAGGGCGACGCGGGCCATGTCGTTATTGGAAGGCAAGATCGCTGTCGTCACGGGCGGCAGCAGCGGCATCGGCCTCGCGACCGCAACGAGGTTCGTTGAACAAGGTGCCTATGTGTTCATCGCCGGACGGCGGCAGGCCGAGATCGACAAGGCCGTTGCCGAGATCGGCGACAACGTCACCGGCGTAAAGGCGGACATCTCAAAGCTCGACGACCTCGACCGCCTCTACGAGGTCGTCGCGAAAAAGGGAAAGATCGATGTGCTTTTCGCGGGCGCGGCCTTCGTCGAAAAGACGATGACCGCCGCAGCGACGCCCGAGCATTTCGACAAGACCTTCAACACCAACGCCCGCGGGACTTACTTCACCGTTCAGAAGGCGCTGCCTTACCTGAATGATGGTGCGTCAATCATCCTCGTGGCGGCGGCCGGGAAGAACAAAGGCCTACCGGGCCGCAGCGCCTACAGCGCGACCAAGGCTGCGATCCGGTCATTCGCGCGGACCTGGACCAGCGAACTCAAGGATCGGAGCATCAGGACCAACGTGTTGAGCCCTGGCGCGGTCGACACGCCCATGTTCGACGATCAGTTCCCGTCCGGAGAGGGCGCAGCCGAAGCCCGAAAGCAGATCGTTGCGATGACGCCTTTGGCGCGCCTTGCGTACCCCGATGAGATAGCTTGCGCGGCTTTGTTCCTCGCCTCAGACCTCAGCAGCTACGTCGCTGGCATCGACCTTCCCGTCGATGGCGGCCTGACGGCTATCTAGGCCGAGGCTCCCGCGCGACACCGAACGTAATTTTCCGAGGATCCTCTGATGACACCCACAGCGAACCATGCCGTCCCTGAGCCGGGGAAATTTCGCCGCGCCGTCTCGGCCATCCGGGCCTTTCTGCAGGCGATGGATTCGACCAGCTTTGATTATACGCTCGATCGCATCGAACGCCTGGAGCGAGAGGTGCTTCGACTGAAGGAGGAGCTGCGCCAAAACCGGAATCTGGAGGCAGGCGATGCCCACGTCGGGCGCATAACGCGCTCTAAGGTCTAAATGCAGCCGCAGCCAGAAGCACCCTCGCCTGGGTATGGCGATCCCGCGTTGATCCATGCACCGGGAATGGACACGTCCGATGACTCCGATCCCTTCCATAGAAATCCGTCCCCAACTTTACGACGCTTACTATGGAACCACACCGCGCTGTCAGCCATCATCTCCCTCGTTGCCGGCGAACACCGGTGACCGGGTGTGAGAAGCCCGTTTAGTAAGGTCGGCTACCGCAGGGCAATCCTGCGGTAGTCCGGTTCCCCGCTCTTATGGCGGGCAGCCAGGCGGGCGTAAGCCAAGCCGTCCCTTACTGCGGTCTTCTCACCCTGGCTTGCCCGCCACCTCACTTCCAGTGATGAGGTGGCGGGATCCATCTGGCCAGGCCGGGTGGATGAACGCATGGAACGCGTGGAAGTGTTCTTGGACTACCGGTCGCTCCCCTCCCCCGTCGCGCGACCGGGTCCACGGGATCCAGTGAATAGGCCCGCATCGTTCATCCGCCCGATTCGTTACCTGATTGGGCAGATCAGGCCCCTACTCGCTCGATGGAGCAGCTTAGATCAAGTGTTGCCGTCCAAGCTGACATCGAGACCAGTCAACGCCAGGCCCTGCAAAAATGATCGTGGATCAAACATGGCTCCTGCCGAATGCACTCCGTGCCGATACCTCGCATCGCCTGAAATCAGCCGCATGGCAGCCTGCACAGCCATCGGTGCCGTCACGTAATAGATGTCGCGGCCTTGCGCGCGGACCGTTCGCAGTTGGCCGCGCTTTCTGACAAGAACATCCATGACGAACTGCTGATCCGACCGGCCGGTGTGGTGGTTCGAAGTGGGAGGCGGTGTGGCGGCGTCGCGCAAATCTTGCAAGGGTTCTACGTTGAGCCATGGTGTGATGGTGTCTACCCGCAGATGACTTGCCAGAGTAACTACCTCCGTAAACGGTTGGGCCACCACCTCCCGCCGTCCAATGGGTTCAGGAAAGTTCCAGTAGCTCCGATGAGGTGGGCTTGCAAGAAGTGCCGGACGACCTCCCTGCAGGACAACCCGTGGGACGTTGTTGCGTTTTCCGGTCAGGCGAGTGCCCAACGTTGGATGCCAGCTATCCAATCCGATCGCAATTTCAATTTCGTCGACTGTCTCATCCTCTTCGATGACTGCGCTTGCCATCAAATCGGCGAGACCGCCATAGAAAGCCATGGCGGGCACAACCGGCACGCCAGCAGCTGTCGCAAGGGCGTGACGGGTATCGAACATGGCTTTGACCGCCGCCTGCTCCGCCGCAACATCGACGTAGGGAATGCTCGCTCGTAGGGCTGCATCCAGGACTAGTAGTCCGGTATCCAGGAAGGGTCCTGCACAATTAATGACTGCGGACGCTCCTCTCAAAGCCACATCAAGCGATCTGGCATCGTCGATGGTGGCGCAGCGTGCTTCGTCTTCCGGGAATGCTTCCGCGTCTGCATCGAGCTTTGCCTGATCTCGTCCAATCCGAATCACTCGCATGCCTAAGCGACTGATCTCATTGACGACAAATCGACCCGTGTGGCCGGTTGCTCCCACAACCGCAATAGCTTCTTTGTGTTCCATGCCATCCTCAGTGAACGCTACAGACCTGTCTGTTCATATAACATGCTACAGATCTGTATCGCCGTCAACGTCCCTGCGCTACCATGACGTGATGAAGCAGCCCGCTGCCTGGAGGCCGTCAGTGAATCCGAATACCCAACCCACCAATGATGTGCGCGAGCGCATACTGAGCACGGCCAGCGAGCTGTTCTATCGTGAAGGCACTCGAGCCGTCGGAGTCGACCTGGTAGTTGCCCAATCCGGCGTGGCAAAGACAAGTCTTTACAGGTATTTTCCGACGAAGGACGACCTGATCCGCGAGTTTCTCTTGCGGGAAGATGCAGACTTCTGGAAAAAATGGGACGACACATCGGCGGCGCATCCGCATTCGCCTGAGCAGGAACTCCTTGCCCAACTTCAGTGGATCGGTGAACGTGTGGCGCGCCCTGGCTATCGAGGGTGTCCTCAAATCAACATTGGCGCCGAGTACTCAGATAAGAATCATCCCGCTCGGAAAGTTGCCGTCGCTCACAAGGCCGAACTGCGTTCCCGCCTGAAAGGAATAGCGAAGGCCATGGACCTTTCCGACCCAGAGTACTTTTCACTCGCGATGGCACTTATGATCGATGGTGCCCTGAGCAGCGGGACGGCGCTGCATCGCAAAGGACCAGCCCGATTCCTGCAGTCGTTGGCGCGCGTCCTGGTCGAGTCACAAACGAGCTGAAGCGGGCATGTTGCCCGCCTGCTTCAGTGCTCACTTCCAGTGATGAGGTGACGGGATCCATCGGGCCTCGTTCATCCGCCTGATTCGTTTTTGACGGCCCCCTCACGGTTCCCTTGCAGGCAGGTCAGCACCATAGCGGGCCCTCAAGGAACCCCGCTATGTCCGACCACCGTTACGATGCCGCCTCTCCCGTCAGCGAGGGCTCACGTTTCCCTCGCGGGGCCACGTGGGACGGCAAAGGCACCAACTTCAGCCTGTTCACGGCCCACGGCACGCGGGTGGAGCTTTGCTTCTTTGACGAGTCTGGGCGGGAGACCGGTCGGGTGGACCTGCCCGAATATACCGATGAGGTCTGGCACGGTTATGTGGCCGGCGTGGGGCCGGGCCAGCTTTATGGGTACCGGGTGCACGGCCCGTACGAGCCTAAGGAAGGCCATCGCTTCAACCCGAACAAGCTGCTGTTGGATCCCTATGCCAAACATATCGTTGGCGAGCTGAAATGGGCGGATGAGCTCTACGGTTATACCGTCGGGCATCCCGAGGGAGATCTGAGCTTCGACGAGCGCGACAGCGCGCCGTTCATGCCCAAGGCGATGGTGATCGATCCGTCGTACAAGTGGCTCGAGCACGGCAAGCCGTCCATTCCCTGGGCGCGCACCGTGATCCAGGAAACCCACGTGCGCGGCTACACCATGCGGCATGCGGCGGTGCCGGAGAAACTGCGTGGCACCTTCGCCGGCCTGGCCACCGAGCAAGTGATCGACTATGTGCGGGGCCTGGGCGTCACCTCGGTCGAATTGCTGCCCGTCCATGCCTATCTGGACGATCAGCACCTGCTCGAACAAGGCCTGCGCAATTACTGGGGCTACAACACCATCGGCTTCTTCGCGTTGAAGACGCGCTACATGTCCAGCGACGACCCCCGGGAGTTCAAGGACATGGTGGCGGCTTACCATCGCGCCGGCCTGGAGGTGATCTTGGACGTGGTTTACAACCACACGGCCGAAGGCAACGAGATGGGGCCGACGATCTCGTTCAAGGGTATCGACAACGCAAGCTACTACCGCCTGGCCGAAGACAAGCGCTACTACATCAACGACACGGGCACCGGTAACACGGTGAACCTCAGCCACGCGCGAGTGCTGCAGCTGGTGACCGATTCGCTGCGTTACTGGGCCACGGAGATGAACGTGGACGGTTTCCGCTTCGACTTGGCTACGATCCTTGGTCGCGAGCCCTACGGCTTCGACGAGAACGGCGGTTTCCTCGACGCCTGCACGCAGGATCCGGTGTTGAACCAGACCAAGCTGATCGCCGAGCCATGGGATTGCGGCCCCGGCGGCTACCAGGTGGGTGAATTCCCTCCGGGTTGGGTCGAGTGGAACGACAAGTTCCGCGACACCGTGCGGGCATTCTGGATGGGCGAGGAAGGCAAGCTGTCCGAGTTCGCCAGGCGCTTCACCGGCTCGGCCGATCTGTTCGACAAGCGCGGACGCCGCCCTTACGCGTCGCTCAACTTCATCACGGCGCACGACGGTTTTACCCTGAACGACCTGGTGAGCTTCAATGGCAAGCACAACGATGCCAATGGCGAAGAGAATCGCGACGGTTCTGACAACAACCACTCGTTCAACCATGGCGTGGAAGGCCGCACCACGGATCAGGGCATCCTTGCGGTGCGCCAGCGTCAATCGCGCAACCTGTTGGCGACGCTACTGCTTGCCCAGGGCACGCCGATGCTGTTGTCGGGCGATGAGCGGGGCAACACGCAGGAAGGCAATAACAACGTCTATGGCCAGGACAACGAGCTTAGCTGGATCGACTGGGCCGCAGGCTCAGGCGAGCTGACGCAAACCGTCCGCGATCTGCTGGCGCTGCGTGATCGCTACCCCATCCTGCGTCGCGGCCGTTTCCTCAACGGGCAATACGACGAGGACGCCGGTGTCCGCGACATCGTCTGGCTGAACCCTGGCGGCGGGGAGATGGCCCAGGAGCACTGGGACGATCCTCGTGCGAGGTCCGTGGGTATCTTGCTGGATGGCCGCAGCCAGGCCTCGGGCGTGCGCCGACACGCCGTAGACGAAACCATGCTTCTGCTGATCAACGCTTTCGACGGCAGTGTCGAATTCAATCTGCCGCCGGGTGGCTGGAAGGTGGTCTTCAGCAGCGATCCTGAGCTTGCGGTAGACACTCCGATTGAATCCGACACGTTCGTCGTACCCCCGCGTACCTTCCTGGCGCTCGCGGCGCCACCGACTGGAGATTCCCCATGACCACGCCCGACAAGCTGGAAGAAAAGTTCTGGAAAGCGATCGAATCGGACAGGACCCTGATGTTGGGCCTGGACGGCGTGGACGCAGGCCACACGCGACCCATGACTGCGCAAATTGAAAACGGCCGGGGGCCGATGTGGTTTTTTACCACCAAGGACAACGCACTGGTGCAGCAGCTGGATCAGGGTGCGTCGGCTATTGCGGCGTTTGTCTCCAAGGACCACGAACTGTTCGCCAGCATCCGCGGCCAGCTGTCCGTCGACAACGATCCAGCAGTCATCGATCGGTTGTGGAATCGTTTCGTAGCCGCCTGGTTCGAAAGCGGCAAGGACGACCCGAAGCTGGCGCTGCTTCGCCTGGATACCGAGCAGGCTGAAATCTGGCTCAACGAGCACTCGCTGATCGCCGGTTTCAAGCTTCTGCTGGGCGTGGACCCTAAAGAAGACTACAAGGACAAAACCGCGCAGGTTGATCTTTAGCCCCGCCCGATTCGTTTCTTAAAGAAACCGTCACACCCAAACGGTCTCCAGAACACTAGAATCTTCCGGGTCATTGGGACGCACGGAAACATACGAATGAAGAAGCTGGCCAACGGGTTCTTGCTTGGGGCACTACTGACAACCGCCCTCCATGCACAAACCAATGCAGGCGATCAGAAACCCGATCCCGACCTCCCCTTCACCGTCACGAAGGTGGCCAGCCTCGATCTACCCTGGCGCATCGCTTTCCTGCCCGATGGCCGCATGCTGGTCACCGAGAAGGTCGGCAAGGTGCAACTGGTGACTCCACAAGGCGCCAAGACCGAGGTCAAGGGCGTCCCGGCCAGCTATTTCGAAGGCCAGAACGGCATGCTGGGCGTTTTCCTTTCGCCCCACTACGCCCGCGATCACAATGTGTACCTTACTTATGTTGCACCCGGTGACCGTGGCGGCGGTCTGGCCATGGGTCGGGGCCAACTCGTACTGGAGGGCGATCAGGCCCGCCTGGATAACTTCCAGGTGCTGTGGCAACAGATGCCCTCGGGCAAGGGCGGCCAGGCCGGCGCCCAGATCGCCTTCTCGCCGGACGGAAAATACCTCTTCCTTACCGTGGGCGACCGCCAGCGCTTCACTCCAGCGCAGGATGCCGATCAACCGGAAGGCAAGATCCTGCGTCTCACACTGGACGGTAAACCCGCGCCCGGCAATCCATGGGCGGGAAAGGTCGGCGCCAAGACCATTCCGCTGATCGATCCGGCCACCGATACCGAAGCCGCCAAAACGGCGCCGGTGGTGAGCACCTATACCTTCCCTGGACCCAACCTGACGCCGGCCGAAACCTGGAGCGTTGGCCATCGCACGCCTTACGGCCTCGCCTTCGCGCCTGACGGTCGACTGTGGGAACTCGAGCACGGCCCCAAAGGCGGCGACGAACTGAACCTGATCCAGCGTGGCAAGAATTACGGCTGGCCGCTGGTTTCCTATGGCAAGAACTACAACGGCGTGCCCATCCCCTCCCCCGATACGCGGCCGGACCTGGTCAAGCCCGTGATCTATTGGGTGCCGGTGATGGCGCCAGGCAGCCTGATGTTCTACAAGGGCAGCATGTTCCCGAAGTGGAAAGGCAGCGCCTTGCTTAGCGGCCTGGTCAGCGAGGGCCTCATTCGCGTCACCGTCGACAACAAGGGCGGCGCCACGGCGGTCCAGCGCTGGAACCTCGGCAAACGCATCCGCGATGTCGAAGAAGCGCCGGATGGTTCGCTCTGGCTGCTGGAAGATGCTTCACCGGGTGGCTTGTACCGCCTCACACCGAAGTAGTTCCGCAAGTCAGCCCGCCTTCGATGCAGGTGCGAGGAGGCGGTCGACGATCTCCGGCAACATCGGATCGCTGGCGAGGTTGTAGTGGGTGGCGTTCGGCACGATGGCGAGCTGGTTTGCGGGCCGCAGTGAACCATCGAGTCCGGCATCGCGCTGGCCGCCTCCCAACGCCTTCCAGAACTCGACGACGTGTTCGGGCCGGATGGCGTCGGCGTCGGCAAAGACCAGCAGTGTGCGAGCCTTAATCTTGGCGACATCGGCGCTCCAGTCAAAGGGGCGTTTGGTCATGTCCCCGACCTTGCGGAAGAGGTTCGTCCAATCGACATCGGGATAGGCCTGCCCCAACGGGGATGCCTTGACGCCAGGGCCGATCGTCGCGGCGCTGGCTTCCAACTGTTTGAAGGCCTCCACCCCCTCCGGATAAAAGCCGTCCTGCTTCATCGTCGCGGACACGATCACGAGCCGGTCCACCACGTCCGGATGGCGGATGACGGTCTGCAGCGCGACGCTTCCGCCCAGCGAGTAGCCCATCACGTCGGCCTTGCCGAAGTTCAGATGGCCGATCAAGGCGGCAATGTCGTCGCCGAGCGTTTCAGCACGCAGTGGCCTGTCGGTATCTGGCGTGCGCCCATGCGCCTGGAGATGGACGGCGATCACCTGCCGGCCTTTGGCCAGTTTGGCCAGGTTGTCGCCGAAGCTGCCTGGGTCGATGCCCCCGTGAAGAAGAATGAGCGGCTTGCCGGCGCCATGCACGCTGTAAAAGATATGCTGGCCATTGACGTCGGCAAAATGCTCGTTCGATGCGGCAAGCGTCTTCTTGGCTTGAATGGGAAGCGCCGCGGTAAGCACGGCGGTCGCCATGGCGGTCTTCAGGAAATCGCGTCTGATCATATCGTCCTCGTATGTGGTTACGATCTGGCTGCGAGCAACTCTTCCAACTGCGCGAACTGTTCGGGCAGGCCTTCGGCCGAACCGGCGAGAGCCTCTTCAAGGGCTTCGTTCGTCGGGTAGATTTCGTGCAGGGTGACCAGTGTCTGGCCGGCATTTTCTTCGAACGTCACCGTGGTCACGGCGCCCTGATCGCTATCTTCGTTTGTCCATACCATGCGTTTTTGCGGCGTTACTTCGTTGTACGTACCGAAGAACGCCATCGGTTGATCGAAGTCCGGATGGCTGAACACGAGGCGATACTTGCCGCCGGTGCGAATATCCATATCGCACGAGACCAATGACATGCCCACCGACTTCGGTACCCACCAAAGCTTGAACAAGTCAGGCGTGCTCCACGCTTTGAAGACGAGGTGTACGGGGGCATCGAACGTTCGCGTCACGACGAGTTCGCGGTCGGACTTGCGTTTCACGATGGTGCGATTCATGGCGGCGGAACTATCTTCGTTTTCTTTGGGCATCTGCCTTCTCCTTGGATTTCAAGTGCTCAACAATCTCGTCCAGCGCATCGAAGCGTGCGCTCCAGAGTTGGCGGTGCTGCTCGATCCACTCGGCCTCTTCTTCCAGCCGGCGCTGTCCGAGCCTGCAGGTCCGCACGCGCCCGACCTTCTCCGTGATCACCAGCCCTGCCTGCTCCAGGACGCTGACGTGTTTCTTCATGCCCGTAAGGGTCATGTGAAACCTTTGGGCCAAGTCGGAGATGGAGGCGTCTGATCCCCCGAGCTGCTCCAGCACGCCGCGTCGGGTGACGTCGGAGAGCGCGGCGAACGTTGAGTCGAGGCGGGCTTGATAGTGAACCATATGGTTCACTGTACGCCCGCCCCACGGGCGCAGTCAATGGCTCATCACCCGATTCGCGTGCGCTCGGCGGGCGGGATGGCATGCACCGGACGACCCATCATGTATTCCGGAGATTCCGGTATGGCTCGGTTTTTTTAAATCCCTAACCTATGTCCACAGCAACACACCGACCCGACCACTTCGAATCTCGACACAGGAACCTCTCCCATGAAACCCGTTCTCGCCGCTCTCATCTCCTCCGCTCTCGCCTTCGGCACCAACGCCATGGCCGCAGAAAAGCCCCCGATCGTGCTGGTCCACGGCGCGTTCGAAAATGCCTCGGTCTGGGGCCACGTAACCGCCAAGCTTCAAGCCGATGGCTATAAGGTGGTGGAGGTCAATCTGCCGGGCCGTCCTGGCAATCCCGCCACACCCGACAAGGTCAGCCTGAGCCTCTATGGCGACACGGTGGTTGGGGCGCTGACGAAGCTCAATCGTCCGGCCGTGGTCGTGGGCCACAGCTTCGGCGGCATCGTTATCGCTGACGCGGCTGAAAAGGCACCGGCCAAGGTCAAGACGCTCGTGTTCACCGCGGCCTACCTGCCCCACGATGGCGACTCGCTGGTGTCGATGGCGAATAAAGACGCCGATGCCAAGATCGGTCCCCACCTGCAGATCAAGAAGGAACTGGGCATCGCCTCGATCGAGTACTCGGCTCGCGCCGACCTGTTCGCCAATGGCGCGCCCGAAGGCCTTCGCAAAGCGATCCCCGACTTGATCCTTGACGAACCGCTCGCTCCGTTGGCGACGCCCGTGCACGTCACGGCCGGCAAGTTCGGCAAGATCGACAAGGTCTATATCCACACCGCCAATGACCAGGTGATCAGCCCGTCCTTCCAGGCGCAGATGGTCGCCAGTACGCCGGTGCGTCGCGAATTCACCGTGCAGACCGGCCACACGCCGTTCCTGACGGCGCCCGACGAGCTGGCCGCGGATATCGAAGCTGCCGCTACCCCGTGATCCGGAAGCGTTGATGCATGATCAAACCGCCGTCTGCTGAATCTTCGCCTCGCTGGGCGCGTATCCGAAGTGGCTCTTGAACGCTCGGCTGAAGGCAGCATCGGAGGCGTAGCCCGTTTTGTACGCAGCCTCTGTCACCTTGAGCCCGCCACTGCGAAGCATGTCCGCGGCGATGGTGAGGCGCCACCGTGATAGGTAGCGCAGCGGCGGCTCACCGACGGCGGCGGTAAAGCGTTCGGCAAAGATCGAACGCGACATCGCCGCCACGGCGGCAAGCGTCTCGACTGTCCATCGTTTGAACGGATCGGCGTGCATCGCAGCCAGCGCGCGTCCGATCCGCTCCTCAGCCAGTCCCCCGAGCCATCCTACGCGGTTTGCTTCGCTGGCTGCCCAACTGCGTAGCGTCCGGATAACGAGCAGGTCGATCAGCCGGGAGATCATCAGCGATGACCCGGGATCAGGGCGCTGCGCTTCATCCACGAGAAAGTGCGAGATAGCCGCAAGCCATGCGGGCGCACCTGCATCTCCCTTCGGAATGTGGATCAAGGCAGGAAGCGCAGACATCACCGCAGGCAGCGGGCTGCCTTCGAAACTGAAGAAACCACAAACCAATTGGCTTGTCGGCCCCTCCCCGCCATGGTGGAGGATAAGCTTGTCGCGATCGAAGTGATCGGTCGCAATGACGTCGACGTTATCGATCGGCGAGTCCGCCGCATCCGTGATGGTGTGGCCTTTCCCGAGTGGCAAAAGCACCAGGTCGCCAGCATTGATCCACAGGGGCTGGTGCCCCGTAGGCGTCACCCAGGCTCCGCCAACCTCGACGAAACAGAAATGCGCGGGCCCCGGCGGAAAGCGCAATCCCCATGGCTGGCTCAGACGCGTCGTGTAGACGAGTTCCCCGCGCAGCCTTATCAGGGTAAGCACCTGCGACAGCACGTCGGTACGGGCTGCCGACATTCCGAAATCTGCAGTCACTCGGACGATCCATCATGTAAACCGGAGCCCACGATATATCTCATCCTCGGCGCTCTGACTACTATTTTCTCCACGGCATCCCGCCAAATACTTACGCCAACGAGAGGATAATCGTCATGAATCACACAAATTCAGGTGAAACGAACAACAGCGGTAACATTGCAGAAAAGCCGGCAGTTGTCCTGGTACACGGCGCCTTCTCCGATGGTCAGGTCTGGGGCTACGTTGCCGGAAAGCTTCGCGCCGCAGGCCGCCGCGTCGTAACCGTCGACCTGCCCGGCCGTTCGAGCTCGCCCATGGCCGCCGACCAGGTCAGCCTCGACCTGTATCGCGATACGGTCGTCCAAGCCTTGAACCATGTTGCAGGTCCGGCAGTTCTGGTGGGCCACAGCTTTGCTGGCATCGTTATCGCCGCCGCAGCCGAACAGGTGCCGGAGAAGATCAAGACCCTGGTGTTCACCGCGGCCTATCTGCCGCAGGACGGTGATTCCCTGCTGTCGCTGGCCCAACAGGACCACGACGCCAAGATTGGCCAGTATCTGACGATTGATGAGGGGCGCGGGATGGCGATCGTGGAATACGCAGCGCGCGCGGAACTCTTTGCCAACGACGGCCCCGCCCCGCTGAAGGCAAAACTCCCGGATATCATTCTCGACGAACCGGCAGCACCCCTGGTCTCCCCGGTCCGCGTCACTGCCGAACGGTTTGGCCAGGTCGATAAGATCTATGTGTCCACTGAGTTAGATCAGGTCATTAGTCCCGCCTTCCAGGCCCAGATGATCTCGCGTACGCCGGTGCGAAAGGTCGTTTCACTTCAAACAGGTCACCTGCCATTTCTGACCGACATCGAGGGCATGGCGCAGGCGATCGAGAACGCTACGGTCTGAAGCGTCGGCGTTCAATGGAACGCCGCGGCGGGATGCGACAGCCGCTGACCGCCCGTGAACCCGCACGTGAAATCACCCCCTGCGCATTTGGTCTTCAATCCATCCCGTGTAGTGGCTAATCCGCACGTTGTAGTTTTTCTGTCCGTAAAAGCCGGCATGGAGGATCAGGGCATTGTCCTGTCCATGCTTCTTCCAGGAAGCCAAGCCGGCCAATTGCCATTTGCCATCAACTTTTATCAGGACCGGACCGCCACTATCACCATCTCCTGATATGCCTTCGATCGCGAGCCCTGATGGCGGTTTATCGAAGACGTAGCAAATCCAGCGATCCTTAACATCGACAATTTTGTTGTAGGCGCGGCGTAGATCGGCGCGATGAGAGGCGTTCACTTCCTGTCCGGTGAGCCCGGTTCCCGTTGCGCCTTTCCCAAGAAGCTCAACGGTCTTTCCAAGCTCATCATTTCCAGAAAATAGCTTGGATGGGATCACATCGGACACCGGCGCAGCCAGCTTGATCAAGGCAATATCATCTTGCGACGCAAGAAAATCCACGATGCGTGTCGCATCGCCGGTTTTTACCGCTTGATCTATCAAATCCTTCGGGAGTTTCTTGTATCCGGAGTGGACGATTACCTTTTCGACATCCCTCGCCTTTCCATTAAGCACAATCTGCTTGATTTCGGTTTGCCAGGTTACTGCGTGGGCAGCGGTGACCACCCATTGCGGGGCAATTAAAACGCCGTGCCCCTCGCCAGGAAGATCGGCCAGTGCCGGGAATTCGGTAGCAGCTACGCGATACTTGGAGTCATCAACATCGTGGCGAGTCACAATGGCATAAGCGGGTAAGCTTATCGCGAGCAGGCACATCACTATCATTCGATTCAAAGCAGTTTCCTTATGGATTACCAGATTCGCGTGCGGTCGGTGGGGGCAATGAACGCTTTGTCATCCTTGGTAATGCCGAAGGCCTCGTACCAGCCGTCGACATTCCTGACTGTCTGTGAAGCGCGGAAGCGGTCTGGCGAATGAAGATCCGTGGTCGCCAGCCGCTTTTCCAGCTCCGGGGTGTACTTGCTTTCCCAGACCTGCGCCCAGGCGAGGAAAAAGCGCTGATCGCCACTTAGCCCATCCAGGACTGGTGCGTCCTGATGCTTGAGGTGCAGGTGATAGGCGTCGAGGGCGACCAATACGCCCCCGAGGTCAGCGATATTCTCGCCGAGGGTGAGCTTGCCGTTGACGGTGACGCCTGGCGAAAGCGACAGGCGATCGTATTGAAGGACAAGGTTTTCAGCTCGCCTATCGAATTCCTTTGCGTCGGCGGGTGTCCACCATTCCCGCAAGATCCCGTTTCGATCATAGTGACGGCCCTGGTCGTCAAATGCATGCGTGATCTCGTGGCCGATAACACTTCCGATCGCGCCATAGTTCACGGCCGCATCGGCGTTCGGGTCAAAAAAAGGAGGCTGAAGGATCGCGGCCGGGAAAATGATCTCGTTGCGCGTCGCGGAGAAGAACGCGTTGACGAGGTAAGGTTTCGTGAGCCAATCGTCCGGCGCGATCCGCCCGTCGATGCGCGAAACCTGTCGCTTCCACTCGAAGGCGTTGGTTCTCTCCAGATTCCCGAAAAGGTCTGAAGGGCTTACATGCAGTCCTGAATAGTCCTGCCAATGATCAGGAAAGGCGACCTTCACCCGAAATCGCGCCAGCTTCGCCAGTGCTTCGGCCTTCGTCTGGTCCGTCATCCACGTCACGATAGTGATCCGTGCCTTCATCGCTGCAAGCAAGTCTGCAACGATCGCTTCGACCTGGGGCTTAGTACTGGCTGGGACGTAAGAGGACACGTAGGCGCGGCCAAGCGCGTCGCCCAGCTGGCGGTGGACGACACCGACGGCTTTCGACCATGGCGGACTGTCCGCCTGCAGGCCCATCAACAGCTTCTGGTGGAAGTTGAAGTAGGCGTCGTTGAAACGCGACGAAAGATAGATGGCGGCCTGATCGACGGTCTGGAAGACCTCCCACGCCTTCAACGTTTCCAGCGGTTCTTGCCGGTAAATATCGGCGATTCTGGCGACCGCGGTATTCTCTACCACCACTACCTTTGCGGCCTTGTCGGTCGCCGAACCAGAAAAGAATGCCGGCCAATCGAATCCGGGGGCAAAAGACGGAAGCGTCGCCAGGTTCATCGGGTTGTACGACTTGATGCGGTCCCGTTGTTCGGTGGATGTCCAACTTGCCTTGGCAATGCGGATTTCAAAATCGACAACCTTGCCGGCGCTTTCCTCCGGATGCGGGTAGCCCGTCATTCGAAACAGCTGGGTGACATAGGCGCGGTAGGCTTCCAGCTGACTGCTGAATGCCGGGGTCAGGTAATAGTCGCGGTCAGGAAGGGAGAGCCCTGCTTGCCCAAGCTGTAGAACGTAGCGCTCAGGTGCCTTGGCGTCGTCTGTGACCGACAAGGCAAAGATCGAGGCACCGAAACCGAACGAGGTCTCACCCATATACCTCGCTAATTCGCTTCGATCTTTGATCGATTGGATTCTGGCCAGTTTTGGCAACAACGGCCTGATATCGAGTGCGTTCCGAGCGCGCAAGTCCATGAAGCTCTCGTAGAGACTCCTTATGCGCTCTCCGTCGGCTGACTGGGAAAAAGCGCTCGACCGATCTTCAACGATGGCGCGGATCCTTCGCTCCGAAAGTTCGGACAGTTTGTCGAAACTGCCGTAGCCACCCCGGTCTCCGGGAATGACTATTCGTTTGGTAGCGTTCCCCGTCGCGTATTCGGCGAAGTTTTCTCCAGGCCGGACGGAGCGGTCCATCCCGGAAAGGTCGAAACCCCACTTGCCATAGCTGATGGCAGCCTCTCGAGGGGCTGCGCTTAAAGGAGCCGAGAATGCAGCCCATGGGATAGAGACAAGCGCGCTGATCGTGAAGCAGATAAGGAACTTTTTCGGCGCCACCGATCTACTCCCCTTTGCCAGTCAAAGCGGAGCAGCAAAAACTGGACCACGGTCTAATTCGCTTCTCTTGTGCGGCGCCCTGCCCGTCCGCGGACAGAGGCGGCCGGACAACCGGACACTACGGGCAAGACATGTGCCGCGGTGACGCCACGGGCCACGTCCCTGCTAGGGCGCTGGCAGTTGCGCATCCATAAAGGCATAGATGTCGGCGTATTCGGTTGCCTCGGCCCCGAGTGAGGCCTGGATACCATGGCCTCCATCGGCGTTTGTGCGAATCCAGACGGGCCGTCCGCTAGTGTTGGAAGCGCGCAGCCGCGCGGCGAACTTGCCGGTTTCCCAGGGAGATACACGGCTGTCGTTGAGGCCCACGTCCAGCATCACCGCCGGATACGCGGTGTGCGGATGGATCTGTTGGTAGGGATCCGTCGCCAGGATCCAGGGAAAGTCCGAGGCCTTGCGCGGATCGCCCATTTCACCGAGCTGGTTGGCACCATTGGCAGCTTGCAGCAGGCGCACCGGATTGAGAATGCTGACCAGGAACACCGCGGCGCCGAACTCCTTGGGATAGCCCACGACGGCGTTTCCGATCAGTAAACCGCCGGCGCTACCGGAGACCAGCCCGGTGCGTTCCGGGCGGCTGTAGCCCAGTTCGCTCAACCGCGCCACGCCGGCGACGAAATCCTCCACGCCTTTGTGCTTGTTCGGTCCCATGCCGGCCTGATGCCACGCCTCGCCCTTCTCGCCGCCACCGCGGACGTGCGCATAGGCGAAAATGTTGCCTTGCTTCACCCACTCCAGCCGCACGGGCTTGAACGACGGCACGACGGATATCCCGTAGCTGCCGTAGCCGAACAGAATGGCGCGGTGGCTGCCATCCAGCGCGGCGTCCTTGCGATGCAGGATCGTGAGCGGCACGCGCGTGCCGTCCTTGCTGACCAGCTCAGTCTCGGTGGCCTCGATCATGCTGTAATCGGCGGGGCTGGCGAAGTCCTGGCCGAGGCTGCGCAAGGCGTGGTCCGCCGGGTTATAGCGCCATGACTTCGGCGGCGTGGTCCAGCCTCGTAGTTCAAGCAGGAACCCGTCCTGGTTGCTGTCGGCATGGAACATCGAGGCTGCGCCCACCACTGGCATCGGCACCGCTTCAACCTTGCCGGTGCGGTAGTCGATGCGGCGGATACCATCGATGCCATTCTTCGACACTTTCACGTACAGGGCATCGTGCGCCGCCGCGAATTGCTGTGTGTCGTTGATACTGGCGCCAACGATCATTTCGTCATCCTGCAGCGGCAGGATGGAACGCGCGTCCTTGATCGACGCCTCCGAATGCGAAAGATCCAGCGCGAGGAGCTGGCCGTTGGATCGCTCGCGGCTCGAGACCAGATAGAGCGTGTCTCCGTGGATGGAAGCCGACTGTACCTTGTCGTCCAGATCGGCGATGCAGCGCCAGGTCGTACCGGGTTTTACGGCGTCGGACTGCGCCGCCACACAGTAGCGCTGTTCGGCCTGAGCACCGGATGCTTTGGCTAATGCCCAGCGCGAGCCGCTAGGGAACTCGATTTCCGGAAAGCGGTTGACGGCAATCGCAAACGATGGACTGGCGCCTTGCCCCGTACCGGCCCGCAGCAGCATCGGATCCTGCTCCGACGGCGTACCCAGCCGGTGCAGGCGCAGGCGCGTGTCCTGCAACGGATCGCCCCCGGTGCGCTGCTCGGGCGGCGCCATCTGGGTATAGGCGAATCCGGTGCTGTCAGGCAGCCAGTCGGCGCCGAACTCGCCCCACACGGGTTCGACCGCGTCGCCGGTGGGCTTGCCGCTTCTCACGTCGAGCACTTCCAGGCGGGTGATCTCGTTGCCACCGTGATCGACGTTCACCGCCACCTTGCTGCCGTCCGGCGAGGGCGTGAACAGGGTGATCGACGCGTGGCCGCCGTCGCTGTTCAGTGTTGCTGGATCGAGCAGGACGCGCTCGGAGCCGTCCGCTTCGCGCACCATCAGGGTGCCGCTGCCCTCCGCCGCCTGGCGGATGAAAAACAACCGTCCGCCGGCGTAGCGCTGGGCACGGTAGATCACAGTGGTGCCGTTGGTCTCTTGCAGAGCCTGCTGCCAGGCCTTGAGCGTGGGCAGCGCGTCGAGCTTGGCGCGCGTGTCGTCGCCTTGGGCGGCGAGCCATTGCTGGAATTCGGCGTTGTGCTCACCCTCCATCCAGCGATAGGGATCGTGCACAGTGGCGCCGAAGAGATGGTCCACAACGTCAACCGTACGTGCCGTCGGCGGCCCGTCAGCCTGTGCGGCGAGGGCGGGCTGCATGCCGAGCGTCAGGGCGCAGGCCGCGGCGGCAAGGCGTAACGACAGGCGCGGATGGCTCGAGTGGAAAGTGCACGACATGATGGATGCCCCCGAGAGAAAATTTGCTGGAGCGCATCCTCGCCCAGCCTGCGGTGGCGCGGCACTGCCATCGGTCACGCCGCACGCCAGCCACGGCGCCTGGACGTTGCACGTATTCTGCAATTCGACCGGCCCGGATCGGGTGCCTGTCCCCATGACCATCCGGTTTCGAGCCATCCCACAATGGCCAAACGCCCTCAAAAATGCGACTATTGGTGGTTAATGTCCGCCTATCTGCACCAACCGCCCCCAGAGATACAGTGAAGACCCCCCAAGGCTTGCAGGCGCTGATCGACGACGGCGTCATTGATGAAGTACTGCGACCACTCAAGAGCGGCAAGGAAGCGGCGGTATATATTGTCCGCAGCGGCGACGAAATACGCTGCGCAAAGGTCTACAAAGACCTGGCGCAACGCAGCTTCCAGCAACGTGTGCAGTATCAGGAAGGTCGCAAGGTACGAGGCAGTCGCGAGGCGCGCGCAATCGGCAAGGCCAGCAAGTACGGGCGCAAGCAGCAGGAAGTAGCCTGGAAGAACGCCGAGGTGGATGCACTCTACCAATTGCGCGACGCTGGCATGCGCGTGCCCGAGCCGTTTGGCTACTTCCACGGTGTACTAGTGATGGAACTGGTCACCGACGCCGAAGGCTCCTCCGCACCACGCCTGGGTGAGGTTGAACTCAGTGCGCAGACGGCGCGCGAATACCACTGTGTACTGGTGCAGCAGGTGGTGCGGATGCTGTGTACCGGGCTGATTCATGGAGATTTGTCCGCGTACAACGTGCTGGTCGGGCCGGATGGGCCGGTAATAATCGATTTTCCCCAGGTCGTCAGTGCCGCAGGCAACAATGCGGCGCGCGCGATGCTGTTGCGTGACGTCAACAACCTCACTGCCCATCTTGGACGCTGGGCCCCCGATCTGTTTGACACGTGGTACGGCGAAGAGATGTGGGCGTTGTACGAAGCCGGTGAACTGCGACCCGATTCGGAACTGACCGGCGAATTCGAGCCGGATGAATCCGAGGTAGATCTCGACAGCATCCGTCAGTCGATCAATGATGCACGTGAAGAAGCGCTGATCCGACAGCAGGGTCGCGAGGCGGCAGCGGAAGAATAGACTGCCTCGCGCGATCAGGCCTAAGACGATCCAGAAGATGCGCCACGCGATGAACGCTATCAGCTCCGTGATCTCCAGTCTTTATTCCACACGTCCTATGTCCGGGTAGAGGAACTGAAATGCCATCCTTTGTTAAATCGGCTCGCAAGATTGGGTTATGTGTGGTTTTAATGGCGCTATCCATGCTTTGCCAGGGGCGCGACGCAATGGAGCTGGCCGGGAAGTCGACAGAGGATGTGTTCCACGACTCTCGGATTGTAAGCCTCATTGATGCAGCCGCCGACAACGACGTGAAGAGAGCCAAGGCGATTCTGGCCGAAGGCGTTGACATCAATGCGGCTGGGGAAGCAGGGCTGACGCCGTTAATTTGGATGATCGGCCAACACAACAATAAGGCTATCCACCTATTGCTGGAGCTGGGAGCAAACCCCAACAAGCCGTGGCAACAGGGAGAAGATCCCGTTTATATGGCCGCTTCTGGCGGCAATTTGCCATTGTTGAATATGCTTTTGGACTATCACGGTGACCCCAACTCACCGGCTCACGAAAGAAGCGCCATGATGATCGCAATGATGCAATCACACTTTGATTGTGCGCAGTTGCTGGTCAAGCGCGGTGCCGACATCAATTTTCACGATGGCGTTGTTTCCAGCATTATAGCGCCCCTCTCCGTAGGGCGATTCGACTGGGTGGTGTGGATGTTTGAAAATGGCTATAGCCATGATCTGCTACAGGCGCGCCGTGGTATTACAAATATAGTGGCTTCCAGTGCGCAGGCGGAATGGAAGAGCAAGGCTCTGCAAATAGTTAATCAGCGCATTGACGCCCAGGCGACCGGGAATTGATGCATCCGGGTGTGAGAACCCCGTTTGTTTTGGTCGGCTACCGCAGGGCAATCCTGCGGTAGTCCGGTTCCCCTGCCGAACCCCTTTACCGGTCTGTCCCCCAGATCACCGCTCCGCCGCGTATGGTGTCGCGCACCCGAGCGAAGGCGGTTGGATCCTTAGCCGGATCGCCGTCCAAAAGCACCAGATCAGCATCCATACCCGGAGCGATGCGCCCTTTATGCGCGGCGTAGCCAAAGCGAGAGGCTGGCGCGGTGGTCAGCGACGCCAATATCTGCCGCCAATCCAGAGCACCCGACATGAAGCGATATTCGTCAGTCGTGTCGTAGGCATCGGTGTAACCAACATCAGTGCCGAACAGGATTTGGCCACCGGCGGCGGAAAAATCCTTCACTTCGGAGGTGATCATTTTGATCGTCTGCGCCAGGATCTCCGGCTTCTGGTGGATTTTCTCCGACTCCCACTTAAATAGCGTCATGGTGGGGGTCAAGGCCATGTTGTGGGCGCGCATGCGCTTGATAAGCTCGGGCGTCCAACCGTAAGGATCGTGGCTGCCGTCTTCCGTCGCCGTGGTGTGGGCCAGGATGTCCACGCCGGAGTCGATCGCCACGTTGATACCAGCATAGTTGGAAGGATGCGCGAAAGCGGGTTTGCCACGCTTGTGCGCCTCGGCCACCACGGCCTTGGCGATATCCAGGCGCATGGGCAGCACGCCGATGTCGCCGCCCACGATGGCGCCTGCGAATATCTTCACCCCATCTGTGCCGCGGTCGAGCTGTCGAACCGCACGATTGGCGGCTTCTTCGGGTGTCGAGACTTCTTCGTTGGCCCAGCCGTGGTCAGCCAGGTATTGCCGCACATAGATTGGTGTACCGCCTTCGGGAAAGAACGGATCGCCGCAAGTAAGAATCATGGGTCCGGCGATCTCTCCGGACGCGATGCGCTCACGCAGTGCCAAAGTGTTGTCGGTCGAGGACGCCAGGTCGAAGACCGTGGTGAAGCCCCAGCGCGTCAGCATTGCCTGGATACTGCCTTCGAGCTTCGCCGCCTTGGCTGCCTTCGCGCCCATAAGTTCCAAGGGCATGATATGAACGTGGCTGTTCCAGAAGCCGGCAGTAAGAACAGCGCCGTGCGCGTCAATCACGCGAGCGGCCTTGGGAACGGAAACCTCTGTCCGGGTACCGACTTTGACGATCTTGCCGTCCTGTATGAGCACCACCCCGTCACGTATCTGGGGAGCGTTGGGCGACGGATAGATCTCGGCATTCACGATGGCGAGCGGCTTGGCCATGGCCTCCCCCGCTAGAGCGAAGGTGGCAGCCAACATCGCGGCCGCGATTTTTGCGATGGCATTCATTGAGTTGTCCCGGAAGGGGAAAAGGATTGAAGACAATGGTGGAGCTGGGCGCGAAAGAGCGTCCGGAACTGCTTTTCGCTGGAAAACCGGTTGGCGCGCTGCATGGAGACCAGCCCTTGCGCCATGCCTGCGAGTGCCAATGCGACGTCAATCGCCGGCGTACTGCCGAGGCGGCCGTCCGCTTTGGCCTGATCGATCCTGACCATGAACATCGCTATGACCGGAGAGCGGCCTGCTACGAAGTCATCGGGATAGCGCCGTGCCTCGGGGGCCGGAAGGAAGAAGGCGGTGTCGAACCTATGCGGTTGGGTGAGCGCGAAATCGAGAAACGCCTCGATCGTTGTCTCTAGCCACTTCATCGGATCTTCGACCCGGATGGCGCGGACGATCTTCTCCCAGGCGGCCAGGCCGTCATCCATCAACGCGTTCAACAGGGCGTCTTTGTCGGCGAAGTGCCGATACATCGCCATGGTCGAGACGCCGGCGCGCGTGGCGACTTTGCGCACCGAAAGCCCCTCGATCCCCTCGCGGTCGAGAATGGCCCTGGCGGCATCGAAGATGCGATCTTTGCTCATGTGTACATCGTACGCGTATATGCGTACGATGTACACATGCTCGCCAGATCCGTCTAATCAACCTGCCGTGGCGTCAGCTTTCGGCCACCCATGGCATTCGATACCCGGTATGCCTTGGGTGATTGACCGGTTACGCGTTTGAAGGCATTGCTGAAGGCGCTCTCGGACGCGTACCCGAGCGTTTGGGCAATGACCGCGATCGGGCTGTTCCCTTCTCGCAGCGTGCGTTCGGCAAGGCGCATGCGCCATTGGGTGAGATAGGTCAGCGGAGCGACGCCGGCTGTCGTCCTGAAATGAAAGGCGAACGTCGTGCGCGACATGGCGCATGCACTGGCGAGATCGTCCAGATGCCAGGCACGCCCGGGATCGCCATGCATCAGTCGAAGCGCGAGGGCGATACGAGGATCACCCATGGCGCGTAGCCATCCGGCAGGCATGGGCGTCGATGTCTTGAGGTGTGCACGAAGGATCTGGATGAAAAGGAGCTGCGCCAGTTGCGCGGACGCGAGCTGCGTGCCGGGAAGTACTGCCGCTTGTTCTTCAACAAGCTGATCGAGCAGCCAGCGGAAAGCGGTCGCCTGTGGCGAGGCCCCTGGTACGTGGATCCACGGCGGCAGGACATCTGCGAGCAGCTGCCCGCTCGCCGGATCCAGCAGGACATGGCCACCGATGTGGGCAAAATCGCTCCCGTCCCCCAGTTGGGCCGTTGTCTTGCCAGCATCGGAAAATATGCTCATGGCCTCCACTGGAGCAACATCCAGATCGCTGGCCAGCACGAATGACCGCTTCGCCGCCAGAAGCCCCACGTCTCCAATTTCGAAGTGGATCGGCTCCGCCTCGCCTTCGATACGGACCCAGCAACTTCCCTTTACGACGGCGAAGAATTTGATTTTATCCGGTGCCGGGAAGCGGACTGCCCATGCGCCGCCCGCGGTGAAGCCACCGGTGACCAGCGATTGGGCGCTCGTGAACTTGAGGATGTCGGAAAAAGGATCGGCGATCATATTCGTACTATCGCGCAAGTAATCCGCACGTTCAATTATTCATAGTCCGAGGAATCATGCCTATTCTGATGCGCTAGTCACCTAGGACATGAGGGCATGAACGAAAAACTGGTACTTGTCACTGGCGGAACCGGCTTTATCGCGCAGCACTGCATTCTTGCGTTGCTGCGCGATGGATATCGCGTGCGAACCACGCTGCGTTCGCCAGCACGGGAAGCAGAAGTGCGAGGCAACCTCAAGACGGGGGGAGCCGAGCCGGGCGACCGCCTGTCGTTCGTCACCGCCGATCTTGAAGATGACCGCGGCTGGGCGGAGGCCGCTGCCGGATGCGCCTATGTATTGCACGGTGCCTCGCCAACGCCTTCGGGCAATCACGCTCATGAGGAGGATTGGATCAAGCCGGCTGTTGAAGGCAATCTGCGGATACTGCGTTCCGCGCGCGATGCCGGGGTCAGGCGCGTTGTACTGACCTCCGCATTCGGTGCGATCTGTGCCGGGCAACCGCCTCTGAGTCGGCCGTTCAACGAGACGGACTGGAGCAATCTGTCGGGTAATGTATGGCCGTACCAGAAATCGAAGACCTTGTCCGAGCGCGCCGCTTGGGACTTTATCGCGCGCGAGGGGGGCGAGCTGGAACTGTCTGCCATCAACCCGACCGCTGTGCTTGGCCCCGTGCTTGGCTCTGATTATTCGCACTCCATTCGGATGATAACGAACATGCTCAATGGTCAGCGGGGTTGCCCGAAGATTAATTGTGGCTTTGTCGATGTACGGGACGTGGCGGACCTGCACGTACTGGCCATGACCCACCCCGCCGCCAAGGGCGAGCGCTTTCTTGCGATAGCGGGCGAGAGCCTGTGGATGATCGAGGTTGCGAAGGTACTGCGACGCCGCATGGGTGCTGCGGCCAGTGACGTGCGGTTGCGGGAGTTGCCCAACTGGCTGGTGCGCCTGGCGGCGCTCAGGAACCCAGGGATGAGAGGCATCGCAACACTGCTCGGCAGGAACATGAATGCCACGAGCGAAAAGGCCAGTCGCCTGCTCGGGTGGTCGCCGCGTTCGAGCGAGGAGGCCATTGTAGCGACTGCCGAGAGCCTGATTCGACTTGGGCTGCTGGCCTAACGCATCAAGAGTTCAGTGCCTGCCCGCGGCAGATGTTCAGCACCAGGCCGCGCAACCAGCGGTGGGCGGGATCGGCGTCCAGGCGTGGGTGCCACATCTGCGAGATGGTGATCACATCGGTCCGGACTGGCAGAGGGAAGCTTCTTAACCGGCCGGCCTGGATCGCATTGAAGAACGAGCTTGTCACCTGCGCCACCAGGTCCGACTCACTTGCGACAGCCAGGGCTGCGCGGAATCCGGGCACGACAGCGACGACGGTGCGGGCGAGCCCATGGTCCGCAAGCGCCTTGTCTACGGGGCCATTCGCAAGGCCTCGACGCGAAGCGACGACATGACCACATGCCGCGTAACGCTCAGCAGTCACCCTGCCCTTTTTAAGCAAGGGATGACCCTCTCGTACGGCTCCCACGAACTGGTCGCGGAAAAGAGCCTGCAAACGCACCTCTGGCCCCGACTCTCCGAGTACACCGATCTCAAGATCGACGATGCCTTCGCGCAGTGCTCGCACGTCTTTGTCGGGTTTTGGCGCGAATTGCAGACGCACACTGGGCGCCACCTCCGTGACTGCCGCCACGAGCGGGGCCGCGAAAACTTCAACGAATCCCTCATTGGAACGGATGGTGAAGCTTCGCTTCAAGGTGGCAAGGTCCAGGCCGGCGGCAGCCGGACGCAGCACGGCATGCGCGTCCTGGGTCAACCCGTGCACACGCTCGCGCAACTCGGTGGCGTGCGGCGTTGGCACAAGTCCGCGCCCGGCCCGGACGAGCAGCGGGTCGCCTGTGGCTGATCGAAGTCGTGTGAGCGTCCGACTCATGGCTGATGTACTCAAGCCAAGACGGCGGGCCGCTCCCGTCACACTGCCTTCGGTGAGCAGTGCATCCAGTGCCAGAAGAAGGTTCAGATCCACATTGTCCATCACGGAACCCTATATCGCTACGCATGGTGGCATGGCGTCTGATGCAACCCTATTGTGCATCTTATGCGTCTGGCGCCGCTTGAGGGGATCGATCATATTCGTTGCCGACCCCATCAAGTGAAAGGTATTCCCATGCCCAGCAGTATCTTGATCATCGGCGCATCACGCGGCCTTGGCCTGGCGATGGCCGTTGAATTCCTGGATAGGGGATGGAACGTCGTTGGCACGGTGCAAGACGGCACCAGGACCGGGTTGCACGACCTGTCGGATGAACATCCAGGTCGTGTCGAGGTCCAGGCCCTCGACATTACGGAGCCTGATCAGATCACGGCCCTGTACCACCGTTTCGCCGGCCGCAGCTTCGATATCCTGTTTCACAACGCCGGGACCGCCAGCCCCGGTGACGAGACCATAGCGAAGGTGTCGACGGAGGAGTTCGTCCGCGTCATGGTCACCAACGCCCTGAGCCCGATGCGCGTCATCGAGGGACTGCAGGACCTCGTTCCTGCGAATGGGCTCATCGGCATCATGTCGTCCGGACAAGGGAGCGTTGGCAATAATGAGAACGGCGGCCACGAAGTCTATCGGGGCAGCAAGGCCGCGCTGAACCAGTACATGCGGTGCTACGCGGCGCGTCATGCGGGCGACGCGCGCGCCCTTGTGTTGATGGCCCCGGGCTGGATTCGCACTGCCCTTGGCGGACCGAACGCACCTTTCAGTGTCGAGGAAGCCATTCCGAACGTGGTAGACGTGCTTCTTTCGCAGCAAGGAAAACCCGGTCTGCGCTATCTCGACCGTGAGGGGCGCACCGTTCCCTGGTGAACCTGTGAGGCCTGCATCGACTGTTCACGGCACAGCTGTTCAACCAGCGCACGATGATCTGGCAGGTCGTTGAGTGCACGAATGGCTACCTGCTGGATCATCGCAAATTCCTTGCGCGCCTCTTCCATATGTGGATAGGCGCTGCGCATGGCATCGAGGTCGGTCTGGAACTCCATCCCGTACAGGATGTATTGCCAGCTGGCGGTCATGAACATTTCCAGGTCGCCCACGAAATCCAGTCGATGCGGTGGGCGCTGCTTCCACTTGGCGAGCTTTTCCTGCAGGGTTTGCGGGATGGTGGCGGCGTCGGCGTTGTCGATCCAGAACGGCGAGTCGCGGCGCTGGCTCAGGCAATAGTGCATCTTGATGAAGTCGATGATGCGGTCGTAGCGTGCCACCATCATTTCATTGAAATGATGCGCGGTGCTTTCCATGTTGTCGGTGTCGCTGGGCAACAGGTGCGTGAGCAGATAGGTTGCCAGCTCGATCAGCGCGATGCCCGTGGATTCCAGTGGCTCGACGAAGCCGCCGGCCAAACCCACCGCCACGCAGTTCTTGCGCCAGTGCTCGGGGCGGTATCCCGTCTCGAACTTGATGTGCATGGCCTTCAGGCCCTCGCCGGCACGGCCGAGATAGCGCCGGAAGACCTCTTCGGCACGATCATCGGTGGTGTGCCGCGACGAATACACGTAGCCGGTGCCGCGCCGCTTCTGCAAACCGATGTCCCAGATCCAGCCGGCTTCCTGGGCGGTGGAGATGGTGTACGAGGGAATCGGTGCATCGGGGGTTTCGTACGGCACCTGCATGGCCACCGCGCGATCGGCGAACAGCATATCCGCGCGGCTGCGGAAGGGGGACTGCATGACGTTGCCGATCAACATGCCGCGTAGCCCGGTGCAGTCCACGTAGAGATCGGCGGTGAGCTCGCCCTCCTCCTTGGTCACCACGCACGCAATGGCGCCGTGTTCGTCCAGCTCCGCGCGTTCCACCGTCGCCACATGCCGGACCACGCCAAGCGCCTGCTGGCCGTGCTCGGCGAGCACGCGCGCGAAGCAGGCGGCATCGAAGTGGAAGGCGTGATTCATCGGCCCCTGATAGTCTCCATCCTTCGCGCGCTTGGGCGCGCGCGAGTGATCGACCAGCGTGCTCTGCATCGACACGGCATCGGCGAACGGCATGCCTTCCGGTGCGGCGCCAAGCAGCCAGTACGGCAACAACTCCGGGCCACCAGGACGCTGGCTGGGTACGTTGAACGGATGAAAGAAGTGATCCGCTCCGGGGGCTCCTGGCGGTCGCACCCAATGGCGATAGTGGATGCCCTGCTTGTACGTTGCGGTCGCGCCGACCAGGAAGCGGCGCTCGTCCAGGCCGATGGCCGACAACGTGCCTCGAATGGAGGGAAACGTGGCCTCGCCCACGCCAAGCAGCCCGATGTCCGGCGACTCCACCAGATGCACCTGCACGCTCCGGGGATCCACCGCGTTGACCGCCTTGGCCAGATAGCAGGCCGCCAACCAACCGGCGGTGCCGCCGCCAACGATCAGTACCTTCTTCAGACTAGCCATGTTGTGTCCCCGCCGGCGCCGCACGATGAAAAGAAAGAATTGCCGGGCCGCCCCACGCGGGCCCGGCAAAAAAGCCATTCAAGGGGAGGATGGGCAGAACGGCAAACTTCAGGCGGCGTGTATGTCATGGGTCCGCCTTGCATCACGTCAGAACCACACGCCGAGCTGGACGCCATAGATCCGCGGCGCGAGGTACTGCGACACGTACTGCAGCGAGCCGTCGGCCATCTGGAAACGGCCGGCGCTGGTGCGGATCTTGTCGTCGGACACGTTCTGCACGTACGCGTTGACCCACCACTTGTCGCCCGGCTCGCTGTAACGCAGCGACACGTCGCCACGCGTGTATGACTTCTGCTGGTCACCCGAACCCAGATTGAAGTAGCTCAGCCACTGCGTGCTCTGGTACTGCGCGCTGACGCGTGGCGTGAGGCGTCCACCGTTGGAAAGGTGGAAGTCGTGCTCGTAGATGGCGGTGAGCGACACGTTCGGCGCATGCGGCAGATCGTTGCCGGTGACGTCCATGCAACTGGCGAGGTTGGACTGCGGCGGGCATGCCGGCAGGCCCTGGTAGTCGTTGGAACCGGCGTAGATCAGCTTGCCGAGCTCCTTCTTCGGAATGGCCGAGAAGATGAGGTTGAAGCGATCGTCCTTCTGCTGATACGCCAGCTCCGACTCGATGCCGAACACCTTGGTGCTGCCGCCCACGTTGGAGAAGCCCAGGCCGTGGTTGCCGTCCGGATAGACGATGGGCGCGGAGAGCTGGAAGTTCTTGAAGTCTTCGTAATAGATGGCCGAGTTCCATGTCATGTGGCCATCGAGGAAGCTGAACTTGCTGCCGATTTCATAGTTGGTCAGCGTCTCGGGCTTGTACAGCGTGCCCGCGTCCTGCGTGCCGCCCGACTTGTAGCCGGTGGATACGCTGGCGTAGACCATGCCGTTGTCGCCAACGTCGGTATCCAGGCGCAGCAGCCAGGTCGGCTTGCTCTTGCTGTACTTGGCGGTGTTTCGCTGCGAGATGGAGAAGCCGGTCGAAGGATCGGGATACACGCCCGGGGAGATCGGCCCCTGCGGGACGGTCGGGTCGTAAGCCCAACCCCAGTTGATGCCGCCCTTGTTCTCCTTGTCATCATGCGACCAGCGCGCGCCACCGGTGAGGCGCCAATGATCGCTCAGATGCCAGGTGGCCTGCCCGAACAACGCGTACGACTCCACCGTTTCCTTCGGCTGGATGAAGGAACCCTGCCAGCTCACGGTGCCGTATCGCGTACCGTTCATGATGGGGATGTCGAATCGGATGTTGTTGTCTTCGTAGGCGTAGTAAGCGCCGACGATCCAGTCCACGGTCTGCGGCCCGGTGGACTTCAGGTTCACTTCCTGGCTCCAGCTTTCGTAGTTGGAGTAGTTGGTGCGGTCGTCCTGGTAGACGCCATTGGTGGTGAAGCTGGTGGGCACGCTGACGCCAACGTCCTGGTCGAAGTCGCTCTTGCCGGAGTAACGGTTGTAGCCGGCGATGTAGCTCAGCTGCATGCCATCGTTGATGTCCCAGTCCATGCGGCTGCGCACCGTCTTGGACGTGCGGTCCAGGTACGGCGCGGTGTCGATCAGGGCGGACCAGAAATCCTGCCCCTGGCGCGGCGTCTGCATCAGACTGAGGCTGGGCGTGCCGCGATCGAGGAAATACTCGTACGACAGGTTCCACTTGAACGTATCGCTGGGCTGCCACAACGCGCTCACGCGCGCGGCGGACTGGTCCTGCGAGTTGTACTTGTCGCCGCCCTGTACGTACTGGCTGGGATCGATTGGCTTGAAGTTGGCCAGCGTGCCGCCGGAGGCGAGATACGCCTGCTGCTGCTGCGCCACGGTGGGCAGTTCGCTCGACGGATTCTGGTAATCGACATAGCCATCGTGCTGTTGGTGCACCACGGCCACGCGCATGGCGAAGGTGTCGCTGATGGGCAGGTTGACCGCGGCACGCGTGCCGATCAGGTTGTAGTTGCCCGCTTCAATCTGCGCATTGCCGTAGAAGCCCGCGCCGATTTCCGGCTTGGCGGTCTGGAAGCTGATGGCGCCGGCGGTGGAGTTGCGGCCCCAAAGCGTGCCCTGCGGGCCGCGCAGCGTTTCGACGCTATCCATGTCCAGCAACAGGCCGGACGCCGCCTCGGCGCGAGGTGCGTAGATGCCATCGACGAAGGTGGCCACTTCCGGATCGGCGTACTCGGTCTTGGCGCTGTCGTTGCCGATGCCGCGCATGGTAAGCGTGACCACGCCATGGTCGCCCTCCGAGGTACCTTGCAGGCCTGGCACCAGTTTGGTCAGGTCCTGCACGGTCATCACTCGCTCCTTGTCGAGCGTGTCCGCCGTGATCGCTGTCACTGCCACTGGCGTTTTCTGGATCGGCGTCTCGCGCTTGGTCGCGGTGACCGTGACGGCATCGAGATTCTTTACTTTCTTGTCAGCGCCTGCCGAATTCTGGGGTGACTGGTTTTGCGATGTCGTGTCCTGATCGGCTGCAAGCAGCACGCCAGGAGCAAGCACGAGCGATATGGCGACATACAACATCTTGTGATGCAGATTCATCTGGCTCTCCCTCTAAATCGTTCGGATCAATGTTGTCCGCCGCACGAACGGCCATGACAAAAGGTTTCCTAACTCCCCACAAAAACGCATTAATCCCCAAATGACAGCGCTGTCACCCATGGATAATAAAGTGCCATTGCGATGAATGCTTGCCGCATGGCAGCAAGGCTCATGGCTTGCCCCCCTTCGTCGGGCACGTCAGCATCCGGTCCGCCACTGTGCCCAGTGACACATCAGCCATGGCGATCCGCTCGCTTGAGTGGCTGGACCATACGAAGGGCCGGTCCAGCCTGCTCATGCTGGCGCCGGCGTCGCGGAAACATTTCAGCGAAATACCCAGACGCAACCACTGCCCATGAGGCAACGCGGCGAGCTGTCGCCCGACCGGCACCTGGCCACTGCAACCGACGCCGCAGCCGACACCGATCATCGACGTACTCTCCGGCGATATTTCATCGATCCGCAACGTGGTCACCAGCAACACGTCGCCGTTGGTTTCGCGCTCCACATCGAGCGGCGCTGGCGCCAGAAGCTCCACACCTGCGGCGCCCGTCCCGGACCAGCCAAGGCTGCGCGCGTCCTCCTGCGCCTTGTAGTCGAGCGCGCTGATGCGCAAGCTGCCGTCCGGAGTGGCGGCTGGCATGGCCTGGACATTCATCGCCTCGCCATTGGCGCCCGTCAGGCGCATGACGAAACCCTGCGCCGGCTTGCCATGGGTGAAGTAGACGCCCGATTGCGCCGAGCTTAGTGCGATCCCGGCATCCTCAGACAAGGGAGCGGTGTTGCCATGGTCGGCATAGGTCAGGCCGAAGCCGTAGGGGAACTGCGGATGCTCGCCACGTGCAACAGCGGCCACCGGTACTTGTGCTGCGTTAAGCGGCCAGGCATAGGCGAGCTTGCCCTGAAAGTCGTGCGCTATCCCGCCATCGCGGCTACGCAGCAGGACATCGGCGATGCCCTCGCCTTCGCTACCCGGGAGCCACGCCACCACGAAGGCATCAGCGGCGTTGATCTCGCGATTCATCCATAGCGGCCGTCCGGTCAGGAACACCGCTGTCACTGGCACACCCTGCTTGTGTAACCGCCGAATCAAGTCAAGATCGTGATCGTTGCCCGGACGGTAGGCCAGGTTCGGCAGGTCGCCCTGGAATTCGGCGTAGGGATCTTCGCCGAACACCACGATGGCGACATCGGGTTTCTTTTTGTAGTCGCCATCCACCGACAACTCGGCGCTGCCGCCAGCCGCCTGCACCTGCGCCTGAAGGCCGGCCCAAATGGACGTTGCTCCGGGGAAATTTTCGTTGGTCAGACCCGTGCCCTGCCAGGTCAGCGTCCAGCCACCGTTCTGCTTGGAGATGTTGTCGGCACCATCACCGGCCACCAGAAAATGCTTGCGCGGATCGATTGGCAGTAGGCCCTGGTTGTTCTTCAGCAGTACCAGCGACTCACGTACCGCCCGACGCGCCAGCGCACGATGCGCGGGACTTCCGACCACCTGTGCCGACCGGGCCGCCAGGGGGTTGGCCGACGGCAGTCCGGCCTCGAACATGCCCAGGCGCATCTTCACCCGCAGGATGCGAGTCACCGCATCGTTGACGCGGCTCATCGGGATCACGCCAGCCTTCACTTCGGCCAGCGTGTTCTTGTACAGGCCTTTCCAGGAATCGGGCGCTTCGAACATGTCCAGCCCGGCGTTGTACGCCGCAGGGCAATCCTCGGTGGTGCAGCCAGGCACCTGGCCGTGGGCGTTCCAGTCGCCCAGCACGATCCCGTCGAAACCCATGCGCCCTTTCAGTACGTCGGTGATCAGCGCCTTGTTGCCGGCCATCTTCACCCCGTTCCAACTGGAGAACGAGACCATCACCACCTGCACGCCGGCCTTGATCGCGGGCGGATAGCCGGCGGCGTGTATGTCGCGCAATACCGCCTCGCTGATCTGGGCATCGCCTTGGTCCTTGCCATCGTGGGTGCCGCCGTCGCCGAGGAAATGCTTGGCGGTAGCGATCACATGGTCGGCATCCAGGAATTGCCCAGTACCCGGCTTGCCCTCCAGCCCGCCGATCACGGCGGCGGCGTATTGCGCTACCAGCGCTGGATTCTGCGAATAACCTTCGTAGGAACGGCCCCAGCGTCCATCTTGCGGCACGGTGAGCGTGGGCGCGAAGGTCCAGCTGATGCCGCTGGCACGCAGCTCCCGCGCCGTGACCTCGCCGATATCGTGGATCAGTTGTGGATCGCGCGTGGCGCCCAGCGCGGAGTTCTGCGGAAAAAGCGTGCTGCCGACGAGGTTGTTATGGCCATGCACGGCGTCGATGCCAAACAGCACCGGGATCGCCAATCTTCCCTCGGAGGTATCCATCGACGCGCGGTAAAACGCGTCGGACAGCGCCTGCCACTGCGTTGCAACGGGGTATGGCTGCCCTTCTGGCTTTGAGTTGCCGCCGGCCAGGATCGAACCCAGGCGGTACTGGCGCACATCGTCCGGAGTGACGGACTTGATGTCGGCCTGGATCATCTGGGCGACCTTGTCTTCCACCGACATCTTCGCCAGCAAAGCCTGGATCCGGGACTCGATCACGGGGTCAGCCGGTAGCGGGGAGCTGCCTTTGGGCCACTGTTGGGGGTGGACGACGGTGCCATCGCTGGCGATCGCGGGAACGGTTATCAGCAGCGCGCCGGCCAATGGCAGGACCGCGGATACGCTTCGCAGAAACGAGCTCAACGGCTGCAGCAATGGCACGGTAAAGCCCCCGGGGTGGCGCGCCGTCGGCACGCGTCTGGGCGCATGTTGGCAGGAATGACAGCGCTGTCAATTTGCATTGCAACATAACCTTGGGCCGTTCAGCCGAGGGAAACGACCTCAGGGAGCGATGGCAGTGGAGCCGCGGATCTGCAGGGAGAAAGGCACCTGCACCAGCCGGCCGGGGTTACCGCGCAACACGCTTAGCAGCTGCTCGGCTGCGAGCTTGCCCATCTCGCGGCTGGGTTGCTGGACGGTGGTGAGTGCCGGCCACAGCTGTCGGGACAGCGGGGTATCGTCGAAGCCGCAGACCGACAGGTCGAGCGGCACCTTCAAGCCGTACTCCCCCGCGGCCCACATCACGCCGGTGGCCATGTCGTCGTTGGCGGCGAACACCGCCGTGGGCCGCTCGGCCAGTGAGAACAGCTGCCGCGCCGCCTCCACGCCAGAGCCGAAAGTGAAAGCGCCCTGCACTACCAGGGCTGGGTCCTCAGGTAGACCGGCGGCGGCCATCGCCTCGCGATAGCCCGCCAGTCGCCAGCGACTGGCACCGTGGTCGGCGATGCCGATCACGTGGGCGATCCGCCGGTGGCCCAGCTCCAGCAGATGTTCCGTGATCGCCCGCGCAGCCTGCTGTTCGTCCATCGTCACGCCTATGGTCTTGCCGCGTCGCAGCGGCGACACGCAGGCATAGGGCACGTCGCGCTCACGCAGGCGCTTGAGCAGCGGGGCATGGTCGGTGATGGGCGGGGTCAGCACGACGCCGTCGGGGTGGTGGTCGGAAATCAGCGCATCGAATCGACGGATGAAATCACCGTCCCGCATGCGCAGGGGGCGCACCATCATGCTATAGCGATGCGCATCGCAGGCCTCGAGCACGCCATCCTGGATCTCGGCCAGATAGGTCGAAGCCGGGTTGTCGTTGTTGTCGTACAGCATGGCTACCAGGAACGAGCGATTGCCCGCCAGGCTGCGTGCCGAGGGATGCGGACGATAGTCCATCGCCTCCATGGCCGCGCGCACGCGCTCACGCGTGGCGTCGGTGACGTTGGCCTCGTCATTGAGCACGCGCGACACCGTCTTGGGCGACACGCCCGCTGCGCGCGCCACATCTTCGAGGCGTACCCGCATGGATTCTCCGCTGTGATTAAAAACTGCACGCCTGCATACCATGCAGGGCCGTGTCTGGCAATAAGATGCGCTGATGCTGCGGTCGCAGCATGCAGGATGCGCCATGCCATGACATAACGGTAGGAGATAACCTATGAGAATGGGCAGGAACCGATGACACAGAAGTCCACGCTGTCGTTCTGGCAGATCTGGAACATGTGTTTCGGCTTCCTGGGCCTCCACTTCGGCTTTGCCCTGCAGAACGCGAACGTCAGCCGGATCTTCCAGACACTGGGTGCGGATGTAAACGACATCCCTGCCCTATGGATTGCCGCGCCACTGACAGGGCTGATCGTGCAACCGATCGTTGGCCACTACTCCGACCGCACCTGGAATCGCCTGGGTCGACGCCGGCCGTACTTTCTGTTCGGAGCGGTGTTCGCCTCGCTGGCGTTGCTGTGGATGCCGAACGCGCCGGCACTGTGGGTGGCTGCCGGCCTGCTGTGGATTCTGGACGCGTCGATCAATGTGTCGATGGAGCCATTCCGCGCCCTGGTCGGCGATCAATTGCCCACGCAACAACGACCCACCGGCTATGCGATGCAGAGTTTCTTCATCGGCGCCGGCGCCGTGATCGCCTCGATGCTGCCGTGGATGCTGGCGCAGTTCGGGGTGGCCAACGTAGCGGCCAGCGGGGGCATTCCTGATACGGTGAAATACGCCTTCTATGGCGGTGGCGCAGTGCTACTGGGCGCGGTGCTTTGGACGATCCTGACCACGCGTGAATACGCACCCGCGCAGCTTCGATCGTTCACCGACAACGTGGCGGATGGGCCGGCGGTAGAAGTGTCGCTGGCGTGGCGACCGGGCGTGCTACTGCTGCTGGTCGGTATGGCGGTGTTGTTCGCGATCAGGCATTTTTCGCTGGAAAAAGAGGTTTACCTGCTGGCTAGCGGATTGATCGCATCCGGCCTGCTGCTCACATGGCTCAGCCGCACCCGCAGCCAGGGAATGCTGCGCGACGTGATGGGTGATCTCTATGGCATGCCCATCTCGATGCGGCGGCTGGTCGGGGTGCAGCTGTTCTCCTGGTTCGCGCTGTTCGCGATGTGGATCTACACCACCGCGGGGGTGACGCAGACGATTTACGCCACCACCGATACCAGTTCGTCCGCCTATAACGACGGCGCCAACTGGGTCGGGGTGCTGTTCGCTGCGTACAACGGGTTTGGTGCGCTAGCCGCGGTGGTTATTCCGCTGATGGTGCGCAGGTGGGGCCTGCGCACCAGCCATGTAGTGAACCTGTGCCTTGGCGGGGCCGGCCTGCTGTCGTTCCTGTACATCCGCGATCCGCGGTGGCTGCTCGCCTCGATGGTGGGTGTCGGCTTTGCCTGGGCGTCGATTCTGTCACTGCCTTATGCACTGCTTTCGGACAACCTGCCCACGGCGAAGATGGGCGTGTACATGGGCATCTTCAATTTCTTTATCGTGATCCCGCAGTTGCTTGCTGCCAGTGTGCTCGGTCTACTGCTGCGACTGTGCTTTCACAACCAGCCCATCTGGGCGTTGGGCCTGGGCGGTGCCAGCCTGCTCATGGCAGGGCTGTGCACCCTGCGCGTGCCTGAGCTGGAAGACGTCGCCTAACGACGGCACGATCAGAACGTCGCGCGCAGCGTCAGCGCATAACGGGTGTCGTTCACGTACCACGAAGTAATGTGCTTGCCCGCTCCATTCTGATACATGATCGTGCGCTGTTCGGCGTTGTTGAGGTTGTTCATCTCCACGCCGAGCTTCAGGTGCTCGTTGAACGAGTAGAAGATCGAGCCGTCAAGCTGTCCGTAGGCATCGGCGAATACCGGCAGCTTCCACGGTATGTTGTTGTCGGTACCGTTGTAACCGTTCGGACCGATCGACAGCAGATACTGGCTGCGCCAGTTGTAGGCAAGCCGGATTTGCCACGGACCGTGCTCGTAGAAGCCTGCGACATTGAGGGAATTCTTCGACAGGCCATCCGCTGGAAGGCTGCCGAACGTGGAGTTGTCGGTATCCACCGGCACCGCGGTGGTCTCGTTCGGCACATGGGTCCTGCTGCGGATGTAGGTGTAGTTCACCGACATGCCAAAGCCCTTGATCGGCAGGAAATCGAAGAACTGATTCCAGCCCAATTCCGCGCCATCGATCGTCGCCTTGCCGACGTTGACGGGATGGGTGATCAGATACTGATAGTTGTTGCCGTCGATACCCGGATAAGCCACGAACTGCGACTCGTTGCGGAAGTAGTCGCTTATCCCCTTGTGGAACAGGTTGATCCAGGCCATGCCGCCGTGGTCCTGATCGAAGTACCACTCCAGCGACAGATCGAACTGATTAGCCTTCATCGGCGTCAGATACGGATTGCTGGTGGTGGCGGTGCCCGTCAGAGTCAGCTTGTCGACCGGCAGGGTGGTGGTGCCCGGTGGCGGCGTATAGCCTGACAACACGGCGGCATTGAGAATCTGGTAGGCCTGCATCTGACTGAAGTCCGGCCGCGCAATCGCCTTGGAAAAGGCAAAACGCGTGATCACGTTCGGAGCGAACTCCCACTTCACGTTCAAGCTGGGCAGGATGTCGGTGTACTCGTTGCGGGCGTTGATGGGAACAGACTGGCCCGCACCCAGATAGGGCGCAAACGCCTGGTTGGGATACGTCAGGAAACCTTCGGCGGCATTCCTGGTCTTCACCGCACGCACGCCAACGTTGCCGCTCAGATTGGCATCGTCCACCCCGAAGTCGAGCATGGCGTATGCCGCGTAGGTTTTTTCGTGCTGGAGATTGGTGTGCGCGGCATCGAGCAACGTGGGCTTGTACGGGACGTCATAGCCGCTGCCGGCGATGTAATACGGAATGGCAGCGTTGTGGATATCCGCGTAGCTGCCCGGGTAGCCAAGCGCCGTCGACGCGACCGGTGCATAGAAAGCCCCTGGTATGCCGGCGTCGCCCCGGTAGAAATTCTTGAACGTGTCCAGGTGCACCAGGCTGCTATTGACCGTGCCGTTCAAGTTCAGGCCGGGCATGGCACCGCCGGGTATGGCCCAGCCCTGCATCCAGGTCTGGAACACCGGCATCCAGTTATAGCCGGTATCGATGTTGTCGGCATCACGGTTGGTCAGGCGCACGCCTGCCCTCACCCCCTGCACGAACCCGTCGACGAAGCTGTGCGAGATATCGGTGCGCCAGGCCAGTTCTTTCGCGTAGTTCTGGTCCTGGTGATCCATGGTGAATCCCCAGTAGTAATTGGCGGGATTCCCGGTAAAGGTGGGATCGACGCCGATGTGCGGCGGGTTTTTACCGTTCAGGGCCACGTCGATGTACGGCACGTTGGTACCCAGCGCTACCGTGGAATCCAGACTGTTGGTGGTGGCCTTGACGAACTGCACGGTGCTGGTGAGTTCGGTGCCCGTACCCAGCTGCCACTTCATCCCGGTGGTGAAGTCCGTGGTCTTGGAGTGGCTGTTGGATGCGCGGATATCGGTGCCCATCGGCATGCCGCCGCTCTGCGTGAGGCGACCGGACTGGAACACCCCGCCATTGATCTGGCTCGGCTGGCTGGCGTCCACCGCCACCTGCGTTGGGTCGTTGCTCACGAAGATCGCATCCTCGTTCCAGACTTCGTGGTATTTGCTCTGGAACGCGGTGGCGTAAAGTTCAAGATTATCGCTGGGACGCCACTGGTAGGCCAGGTAGGCACCATCGCGCTTGCGATCGTAGAGCAAGGTGCGCCAGTCGGCGCCACGCGGCACCCAGACGCCGGCTGCGTTCTTGAAGAACGGACGCACGAACAGGCCGTCGGTACGCGTGGACAGTTGGGAATCGGCGATGTCGACCAGGAAACCCATTTCCCCGATGCTGGTGTTCCAGCGATTGCTGTAGAGCGCCGAGCCCGATGGCTTGTACTTCTTGACGAAGTCGCCGTAGTTCTCGCTGGCTGAAACAGCGATCTTCTGGCCCTGGAAGTCGAAGGGCATGAAGGTGCGCAGGTTTACCGTACCGCCCAGGCCGCCCTCGATCATCTCGGCCGTCTGGTTCTTGTAGACGTCCACGCCGGACATCAGCTCCGAGGGCACGTCCTGGAAGCTGAGGGCGCGCCCGCCATTGGCGGAGAAACTGTCGCCGCCATTCAATTCGGAACGCACCTGCGTGAGGCCGCGCACCTGCACGCCATTGCCTTCGGCAGAGAAATGTTCCGGATCGCCTTGGGAGAGAAAATGGTCGATGGTGACGCCGGGAATGCGCGACAGGGTTTCCGTGACGCTGCGATCCGGCAGCGCGCCGATGTCCGTTGCGGATAAGGAATCGACGAAGGTGGCGGCGTCGCGTTTGACGTCCTGCGCCCTCTCCACTGATGCGCGGATGCCGGTTACGGTGACGCCTTCGAGGTCCTTGGCACCGGAGCCTTCGGATTTTTTCTTGTTCTTCGCGTCGGTGGGCTCGGCTTGGTCCCCGGCCTGGCTTTGCGCCTGGTCCTGGGGTGTGGCTGCCTGCTGGGCGCGGGTGCTCAGTGGTGCATAGAGCAGCGCCATGCCTATGGCCACGGCCGCGGAAAGGCGCGCCAGTGGCAAGGAATGCTGGACCGTATAGGCTTTTTTCCTGCGGACAGTCTCAATCATGGTCAAACCTCTCCCCGTCTTGTCGTTGGCCATCGGCCGAAACGGCAGGCTGCTTATCACCGGACCCCCGCGATCCGGTGGTTGCGTCAGGCCGGAAGGCTGGCCCTGGCAACGTGACGTCCTGCTCTTGGTGGTGGCGCATGCTGTATTGCGCTGTGGTGACACACAATTACGAAATTGATGGGCGCGGGTAACGTTTCTTCGTTTGCGGTCGCCACATCGGGCGCCGAACCCCCTGATCCACGGCCAATTTCCTGGGCAGAGCTCACCTTCAGGCGATAGCCCGGTAGGTGAAATCCCGTATCACCACACTGCCCTCGCCCGCGCTGTAAATACCAATTCTCAGGCTCATGAATCCACCAAACACGTTGTGGTGGATGCCCGAAACCTCCATTCGAAGGCTGTGTTGTTGCCAGGTTTTTCCGTCGTCGACCGAATAGTGGTACGTCACGACGTGTTCCTGGTTGGTCACGCGTATGCGCAAACCGGATGCCTGCATCGGTACGTGCATCCAGGTTTGATCCTCCGCGGACAGGTAGGTCTTCAGCACACGATCGCGCCGCGAAAGGCCGATGCCGACGAAGGCCTTGGGGTTGTAGAACAGCAGCAGACCGCCTTCGGCGTCTCCCTCCAGATCGACAGTGACCTCGGCCACATAGCTGCGGTCGCCCGCCAGGCACGTTAGAGGCGACGAATCCGCCGGAGAGCTGCCCTTGGCGGCCAGGCGCAGGCCGCGCGCCTCATAGTTCACCCGCCTCATCTCTTCAGGCTTGGAATCGAACAGGCTCCACTGCACGCCGAACTTGCGGCCACTGAAGTCGTCCGACAAAGCAAGGCCGTTCGGCCCGCTCACGCCGCCTTTCGGCTTCGGCAGGGGCCTGGATAGATCGCCGCCGGTGGCCCTGAACCAGCCATCGGCGGTCCACTCGATAGGCTCCAGCAAGGTCTGGCGCCCAAGCGTGCGGAAGCCGTTTTCGTAGCCGTGATAGACCATCCACCAATCGCCGCCCGGCCCTTCCACCAGCGTTGCGTGCCCGCGTGACCACCATGGCTCGGCGGCGCTGGTCGTGCGCACCAGAGGGTTATGTGGGCAATGCTCCCATGGGCCATGGATGGAGCGGGAACGTGCCGCGATCACCATATGGCTGGTTGGCGGCCCTGCGGTGCCACCGACGGCCGTGACAAGATAAAACCATTCGCCGTGCCGCAGCAGCTTGGGGCCTTCCGGGGCAAAATCCTCCACGATCCAGTCATCGGGGTAGCGCCAAGGAGAGTAGGCAGGCTCCAGCTTGCCATCCGCGGCGAGGCCATCATCGGTGAGCCGCACGCGGCGGATGCCGTTGACGAACAGATAGCGCTTGCCGTCCTCGCCCACCACGTGCCCCGGGTCGATGCACCCATCGATATGCAGGTCGACCGGATCGCTCCAGGGTCCCTGGATGTGGTCAGCCCAGATCGCATACAGCGCCCAGCCCCGGTCTCCGGCGCTGGCCGGGATGTAGATGAAGTAACGTCCATCGTGCTTGCACAGGTCAACAGCGAATACGGTGCCCAGCGGCTTGGTCAGTGCTGTGGTGACGGGCGCCCAGTTCACCAGGTCGGTGGAGTGCCAGATCACCAGGCCCGGGCAGGCTTGGAACGACGTAAACGTCATGTAGTAGTTGCTGCCATCCTTGAGGATGGTGGGATCGGGATGATCCCCGGCGACGATCGGGTTCACATAGGTGCCATCGCCCAAATCGGCCGTTCGCTGCCCTTCTATACCTGCTCGCCGCTTGGCAGCTTTCCGGGTAGCTGGCTGGCTGGCCATGGCCGCCCCCATGGAAAACGGCGCAGCGGCCGTGCCCGCCAGCATCAACTTGATGACATCTCGACGAGAACCATCCACCATAAAAAACTCCCCATCATGCGCAATCCACGAGCACTGGATTGTGCATGGCGAGAGGACATGCTCAGCTTATGAAAGTCGCCGCGCGCGATTGCTTTTTTTAATCAGTGCACGTAGTTGATGGCGATCGCCGGCGTCACTGAGCGCTGCGTGTTGTGGCCACCGGCCAGCACGCGAACGCCAAGCAATACACCGATGTTGGGTGTCCAGCTGTATTCCACCGCCGGGGCGTAGCCCACGGTATCGCTGGAGCCGGATTTCATTCTCACGGGTAGCGACAACCCAAGAGGACCGGAGGGTTGGTCGACGCCGGTCACATGGGTGCTTTCGTTGTGGCTGTAGACCACATCCGTGGCCAGCACCCAGCGCGTGGTGAGGCTGTATTCGAACGACGTGTCGACGTAGAAGTTGTCGCCCGGGTGAGCACGGCCCTGGAAGGCTGGGCCGGTGCCGTACACGCTCACGCCGTCGACATCGGCATGGCCTGCCACCGTGCCCGTGACATTCAGGCGCATGCGCAGGATGCGTCCATTGGGCATCCAGAAATAGGTTTGCGCGTCCACACCCAGGGTGGTGGCGTAGGCGCCGCTGCCCATGCCGTTGGCGGGTCGTGACCCCAAGCGGTCGTAGTGGCCAGTGGGCAACGACTGCTGCAGCAACAGCGATACGGTAGGCGCCCAGCTGCCTTCGTGGAAGCGGGTCAGGCGGTACTGTGCCTGCAGGATCTGGTCGCCCAGCCCGATGCCCGAGCTGTTGGGGCCGCCGCTGACGCGGTTATAGCCGACGATGGGAATAAAGCCGACCGTCAAGTTATCGGTGACGCCATAAAGCACGTAGGCACGCGAGCCGAAAGCGTCCGTCTTGTGGGACATGGCGTCGTAGACGTACGGCTCCACCAGCATGTGGCCGGGGGTCAGGGTTTCCGCGGAATTGGCGAGCATGGGGCCGGTCCACCAGGCGTCGTCGCGAGACTGGCGCTGCTCCTGCGCCATGGCTGGTGGCGCCATCAGTGCCAGTAGCCATGCGCCAAGGCAAAGCCGGCACGCTGTGGGCGGCCAATCGGTTTTCGACAGTTTCAACACAGAGGGCCCTTCGGTCTTTGGTATTCGCTATGGTCGGTCTCCCTTTCGGGCATTTCTTCCGGATTCTTGCGTTGGTTGGGTGCCACCGCTTGTCCCAGGCGGGCCACCTTCTGTCCCCGAATCGAGTCAATCCGACCCCATGCAGCTAGCCCGGCGGCCGCCGACGGGTAAGTATCCAGGCTCGTCGACCCAGGGAACTGCAACGTGCACAGCCGCGCCTCGTCCGACCCTCAGCTAGATATCACCCCGGTACTGATCATTGCAGTGCTCTTTGGCATGGCCCACGTATTGACCAATGGACAGTACGGCTTCCATCGGGATGAGCTCCAGTTCCTGAGCGACGCGCAGCATCTGGATTGGGGCTTCGTGCCCTACCCGCCCCTGACGTCTGCTTTGGAGGGTTTGGGCTTCAAGATGTTTGGCCTGTCGCTGGTGGGGCTGCGGTTATTCTCGGTACTGGCCCAAACCGTGGTGATCCTGGTCAGCGGCCTTATGGCGCGTGACCTTGGTGGCGGCCGCCTGGCCCAGGTCTTCACGGCGATCGCCGTTGGGCTGTCACCCGCGCCCATGGGCAATGCCACGATGTTCCAGTACTCGTCCTTCGATATGTTGTGGTGGGTGCTGATCGCCTGGAGCGTGATCCGCCTGCTGCGCGACGACGACCCGCGCTGGTGGGTCGCGATCGGCCTGTTTGCCGGGCTTGGCCTGCAGACGAAGTACTCGATAGCGATGGAGCTTGTGGGCGTGCTGGTAGGTGTGCTGCTCACCGATGCACGACGATTCCTCGCCAGCCGTTGGCTTTGGGCCGGCGTAGCGGTCGCGCTGCTCGTGTTTGCCCCCAACCTCGTCTGGCTTGCCAGGCACGACTTCATTTCCTATCAGTTCCTGCAAGGCATCCACGCTCGCGACGTCGGTGAAGGACGCGCGGACGGCTTCCTGCGCGATCAGTTCCTCATCAATGCCAACCTGTGTGCAGCACCGGTCTGGATCGCGGGTTTGGTTGGATACTTCCGCACGCGCCGTTTCCGCATGCTTGCCTGGATGTATGTCATCCCGCTGCTGTTGTTCATGCTTGCGCGGGGCCGCTTCTACTACGTCAGCGCGGCCTATCCGATGCTGCTGGCCATGGGTTCCGTGGTTGGAGAGCGGTGGTTGCGCACCCTTCGCCCTGCATGGCGGGTCGGGACAGCGGCATTGATGTTCAGCGGTGTTGCGGCGATTGGTATCTATGCGGCGTTGATCATCATGCCGATGGCATCGAGCGGTCCGCTGCGGGATTTCGCGCTAAAGAGAAACAACGACCTGCGCGAGAAAATCGGCTGGAACGAACTCGTTGCGCGGGTTGTCGCCATTCGTGACGCCCTTCCCGTCGAACAACAGGCCGGCCTGGGCATCGTGGTGGGTAACTACGGCGAGGCAGGCGCTATCGCGCTGCTCGGGAAGGCCCATGGCTTGCCATCGCCGATCACGGCGATCAATTCCGGATGGCTACGTGGCTATCCACAGACACCGCCGCGCACAGTGATCGTGCTGGGAAGTTCTCTTGAGCGCGCCAATGAACTCTTCATCGATTGCCGGCTCGCAGGCCATTCCGGTAATGCGTTGGGCGTCATCAACGAAGAAAGCCGGGATCACCCCGACATCTTTGTCTGCGGCCCGGCGCGCAAGCCATGGAGCGAGCTTTGGAGTTACGGCCCCGAATTTGGGTAAGTCGTTATGAGTCACCCCTGATACGGGCCGCCCACCGGCCCCCAGTTCCATGAGGGCATGGCGGAATCGACATCAGGCAGCGAATCCAGCTGGGAGTTGATCACGGCCAGCCGCGTGCCCCATTCGAGATACCCGACGAAGGCCGAACGGAATTCCGGGTCGGCCGGCAGCCCCACTTCATTGGCGCATTCCAGCATCAACGACATCCAGCGCGAGCGCTGGGCTTCCGTGAGGTGCTTGCCCAGATGCTGCAGGATCATTGCGTGGTGCCCTCCCCGCTCCTGGCTGTAGAGCGCCGGGCCGCCGAGCACTTCGGCGATGAAAGCCGCCACCAGCCGCGGATGATCGGCCGCCATGTGGGCGAACAGCGGAGCCAGTAAAGGCTCCGCGGTCACGCGCTCATAGAACACCGTCGTCAATTGCTCGAAGGCCACTTTGCCGCCGGCCCACTCATACAGCGTTGGTACCGGTGGCTGGGTCATCAGTGGGCCTTGATGAGGTCCGTGAGGGTGTCGGGCTTGCTCTTGTCGCGGACCAGGTGCGGGTACTTCAGGCCGTCGTGATAGTTCACGCGAAGGGTCTGGTACTCGTCGAAGTTCTTCACCAGCAGTTCGATCGGCTGGTTCTTGTCCTTGGACGAGGCGGTGATGGCGTCCTTGATGGCATCGCCGGAGAACTCCTTGCCGTTCACCGCCATCACCTTCATGCCGGGCGAGAGGCCGGCCTTGAAGGCAGGTCCATCCCACAAGACGTCGTTGATCTCGCCGCCCTTGCCGATCAACACGCCCAGCGAATAGGTGAGCTCGGAGACGCCGCGCTCGGACTCCATGCCCTTGAGGGCGTCATTGGGCTTGTCGGTATAGACCAGCGTCCAGCCATGCGAGGCCAAGCCGCCGATCAGCGGGCCGTGCCCGTCCAGGCGCTCACGCAGGTAGCTTGCCCAGTCGAAGGGCTGGATGGTGTTGAGCGTCTTGACCACGTCCTCGAAGGTGTAGGTGTTGACGTCCCACTTGCCGTTCTCCATGCCGAAGAACGCCTTGCCGAAGTTGTCGATGGTCTTCTTGTTGCCGCTGAGCTCACGCAGCTTGGCATCGACCTCCAGCCAGATCATCTGGCCGGCTGAGTAGTATTCCTGACGGCCCTGGTAGTTGTGGTACGGCTGGCCGCCACGCCCACCAATGATGGGATCGTTGGTGGTGTCCTGCACATTGCGCCAGCTGGCAAGGCCCGGACGGCCCTTGTCATAGACGGACGCGGTATAGGCCCACTGGTCGCGGGCCATCTCGTCGCTCCACAGGCCCGAACGCGCCGCCATCACATGCCCCCAGAACTGGGTCTGGCCTTCGTACACCCACAGCAGCGTGTCGCTCATCGGCACGTTGAAGCTCGGCGTGGCCAGATCCGCGCCGCGGCGGTACTTGCCGTCCCACGAGTGGTTGAACTCGTGCGAGAACAGGTCGCGGCCGGCCGCGTTCTTGTTCCACTCGGTGAAGAAATCCGCGCTGGTGCCGTCTTCGCTGGAGCGGTGGTGCTCCAGGCCATTGCCGCTCATCTTGTCGCTGAGCGAGACCAGGAAATCGTAGTGATCGTAGTGGTGCGCACCGTACAGCTTGTACATCTGCTGCACCAGGTCGCGGAACGGCTTGATCTGCTCGGGCTTCATTTCCAGGTACTTCGGATCGTCGGCCACGAAGTCCATGTGCACCGGGGTGGCTGCACCCGGGTCCAGGTCCACGCGCTTGAAGTACTTGCCGGCATAGACGGGCGAGTCGACCAGGTCGTCGAAGTCGATCGGCTTGTAGGTCACGGTATCGCCGCTGGTGGATGCCACTTCCAGCGCGGTGCCAGCCTGCCAGCCGGCCGGATAGGTCACGCTGGCCTGGGACATGATGCGGTTGGCGTTGTACCCGGCCGGGTACAGCGTGGTGGCATTCCACTGCAGGTTCAGCATCTCAGGCGTCATCACCACCCGGCCTTGCGTGGTGGCCTGCGGCGAGAGGTATTCGAAGTAGGCCTGCACCTCGGTCGCGCCCTGCGGCACGTCCACATGGAAGGCGTAGACGTTATACGGATCACGGGTCCATGGCAGCACCTTGCCGTTGGCCTTCACCACCAGCCCGGCGAGCTTGTCGATCGGCCCGGCCGGGGAATGAACGCCCGGCAGCCACTGCGGGTAAAGCAGCGTCAGCGGGCCTGGCTGGGCCGGGATCGTTTCGTTGATGCGGAACACGCGATGGGCGATATCGGTGGCGTCCACGGCGATCTTGAGGGTGCCGTTGAACGCGACATCTTGCGGTGGTGGCACGTCGGCGAAGGCGGGCATGGCGGCGAGCGCCAGTACGGTGCAAGCAAGGGATGTGGTTTTCAACGGAGGGCCTCTTTAGGACGGGGTTGCGCTTAAGGCGAAGGGTGCGGGCCGGGTGTCCGGTCAACCGCCGTACTGTTTCGGGATCAGCCGCTCGGGGCTCTTCTCGCCTTGCCAGTAGATCGTCACGACCCACCAGCGTTTACCGTCGAACAACAGCTGGAAGCTGTTGATGCCGCGCTGGAACGGTTTGGCATCCGCCTCGTGGCGCGATTCGTAGGTGCTGAATACCTGGACGATGTTGCCGAAACGGTCCTCGGTGCGGTGTGCCTCACGCTCGAAGAAACCGTCCTTCTTCAGCAGAGGGTCGCCCAATCGGATGTAATCCTCGACGGTCATCACGTGAGCCGTGACGATGCCATCGTCGCCCGTGTGTGCGGAAATCAGGCGTGCACCCGGCACGAACAGCGAGCGCATGCGGTCCCAGTCGCGCGGTTGTCCTTTGGGGCCGGAGATCACGTCGTAGACGGCTTTGATGACCGCGTCTTCCGAAGCCACGTCTGCCGGGCGGGCGGCTGGCGTTGCAGCCGTGCTCGAGGCTGGAGCGGGTGCGGCAGCGTTTTGCGCGGCGACGGGTTGCAGCGATGCTCCGGCGAGCGCCAGGGCGCAAAACGCCGTCAACTTGCGAAGAGATACATGGCCCATAGTGTGCTCCCCCCCTATATAGAGGGGAACACCATAAGGAGCTTGGCGAAGGCCGGCAAGTGCGCTTGGTCATGCTGCCGTGGCGGCAGCACCGATCCAGCTGTGCTCAACCTTAGCCCTGGCGTTGGACTACTCGGCGGCTGCGCGCTCGGGCGTATCGGCCGGGCACCAGGGCTTGAGGTGCCTGCCCGCGCGGAACAGGTCGATGCATTCACGCATTTCGGCCTTGAAGGCCAGGTCAGGTGTGTTTATCGGGCAGCCGTACGACAGTGGTTTGCCGTCCTTGTACTCGGCGATGCAGGTCGGCAGCGGCACGGTGACCGGAGGCGGGTCGCCGACCAGCGACGCCGAGGGTAGATTGAGGCGTTCGTCGGCATTCTTGCGCGAGGCCGGCGGCGGAGGTGCGCCGCACAGCATGTCAGAAGCCGTACTGTGCTTGTCGGGATCGCACAGGCTTTTGGCGATCTCATGGATCGCATCGCCTATATGGCGACCCACCGCGCCACCGGCTGTCTCGTCCGGCGGCGGGAAATATTTCTCGAAGCGCGTGGCCTTGTAGTGCATGTGGTTGCTGTCGTGCTGCATGATCTGACGATCGTCCGCAGGCTTGACTGGTTTGGCCTCGACGACCGCCGAGGTGCTGGTTGGTGTGGGAGCTAGCCGTATCGAGCCATTCTTGGCAAACAAACTGATGGAGGCCGGTGTAGCCACGGAGGCCGCCGGTGCGGGCGCCGCCTCATGATCTTGCACGACCATCGCATCACGGCGTGGTTTCTCGCGCGACTCGGGGCGAACGCGTGCTGTCTCCCGCTGTGGCGGCACCAGGTCGGGCAGCGTGGGTGGCGGAGGCGGTGGCGAGGTACGCGGCGTGCTGGCGTCATCGAGCAGGAGCACGGTCACCGTCTGCTTGCTATCCACAGGTGCGGGCTGCCTCGGAGACCACAGCGTCAGCACGAACAACACGTGCAGCGCCAATACCAACGCCAGCACGAGCACGTTCGCCCGACGCGTCAGCACTGGCTGTGGCCGGCGCCTGTGGTCTCGGCCCTGCTCAGTACGTTCGATGACATAACCCCATTCAAGCCAATGACTCGCGCAAAAACTTACGCATTCCTTCAGCGCGTGTTCGGCCGACGTCTATAGACAGGCAATTTGAACGAGGGTTCCGTGGATGGCGCGCGCAACGAGAAAAGTGACCTTGCAGGCCCCTGCTGGGGCCTGCGCACCCTTCCCTTCGGCCATTTGGCTACTTCTGATCGACCCCGAGCTTCTCGCTCACACCACCGCTGAAGGGCGTCGAATCGCTGGAGACAAGGCAGTTGTAATCCTTGCCTTCATTGAGCACCAACACAGACGACTTGGCGCCCTTGAAGTCGAGTCCGATGGAGAACAGCACGTAGGTGTTGGGCAACACCGGCGGGCGGAAGGCGCCGAACGCGTACTGACCGGCGATGCCAAGCGGCGCCAGCTTCACGGTGAGCTGAAGCGGCTTCGTGGCCACCGGGGACGGCAACGATGATGATGCGGTCATGATCATCGTCTGTGCATCGATGGAGTACTGCGAGTTGACAGTAACGCCAAGATATCGGGAGTCAGGCGCCGATACCTGTTTGCGGCAGGCGGCAATGTGTTCCGGGTTCTTGTCGGGCTGACCCGTCTGCAACGTCGCAAAGACATTGGTCAATCGGACCGAAGCTTTTCCCTGGACAGGTGCTGCCAACGCGGTGCCGCCACAAGACAAGGCGATCACGCTGCATGCCAGGAAATAGCCTAGACGATGGTTTTTGAGGCGCATATTGGATCCTTTATTAGTGAGATACATCTAAAGGCATTCAACCAACGCTACTCATGGGAAAACATGGGCGGCCGTGCGGAAAAAAGCACACAGGATTCCACGGCAATCGAACTGTCGTCCGATTACTCGCAAAAGCCCAATGGCCAGGCCTGGTACCTGAATTCCCCGATAGCCGCATGAAGCTATCACGCATTTATTTGGAAACGGCGCAAATAAATGGGCAAAAAACTACGTAAATATGCGATCCCTTATCGATGCCCGAGCACCGCCCTCACCAGTCGGTCGGTCGATAGTCCTTAAGGAACTGACCCCACACGTGCTCGCCGGTGTTGATGCCGCTGATGATCGGATCGACGATACGCGCGGCACCGTCGACGATGTCCAACGGTGGGTGGAAACGCTCTTCCAGCACCTTCTTGGCGGCCAGCTCCGCCGGATCCTCGTCGGTGACCCAGCCGGTGTCCACGCTGTTCATGTGGATGCCGTCGTTGTGGTAATCCGTGGCCGAGGTGCGCGTCATCATGTTGAGCGCGGCCTTGGCCATGTTGGTGTGGGGATGGCGGGTGGTCTTGAAGTTGCGATAGAACTGGCCTTCCATCGCGGACACATTGACGATGTGCTTGTCGCGTTCGGGTGTGCGCAGCATCAGCGGCTTCAGTCGTGCGTTGATGATGAATGGCGCAATGGCATTGACCAGTTGCACTTCCAGCAGTTCCACCGAAGGTACCTCGGCCATCAGCAACCGCCAGGAATTTCGTTCGCGCAGGTCGATCTGCTGCAGGTCCTGGTCGAGCCTTCCCTCAGGGAACAGGTGGCTCTGCGCGAGGAGTTCCTCAGGCAGCAAAGGCATCTGGGAGAGTTCGGCAGCGCGGGTCAGGCCAGGCAGGTCCGTGGTTCGGCCGGTCAGCGGTAGGATATTGGAGCCGCGCAGGCCTTCGTAGTGGCCAACCAGCTTGCGCACGTGTTCAGGCATATCGTGCAGCGCCGCGGTCTCGCCGTCCATCATGTGTGCGTAGAACTCGGGTGGGCGACGCACGGTTTGGCAGGCGTTGTTGATGATGAAATCGAGCCGCGGCCGCGTGGCGAGAAGCTCGTGGCAGAACGCTTCGACGCTTGGCGTGTGGCGCAGGTCCAGTCCGTAGACTTGCAGACGATGGCCCCACTCGCCGAAGTCCGGTTCCTGCGCGTAGCGTGCCGCCGAGTCGCGCGGGAAGCGCGTGGTGACAATCAGTTCCGCGCCGGCGCGAAGCAGCTTCAGGCCGGCTTGATACCCGATTTTCACGCGTCCACCGGTGAGCAGCGCGACGCGACCGCTCAGATCAACCAGTTCCGTGCGCTTGGCGTAGTTGAAGGCAGCGCACGCCGGGCACAACTGATCGTAGAAGAAATGGATTGTCGAATACTTCTTCTTGCACACATAGCAATGCTTGGGCTCGATCGATTCGCGCGGTTGCGTGGCGTCGGCATCGGGTGCGATGTCGTTCGCCTCGAAACCCTCCGGAGCAAACACATTTGGTGTGGTGAACACCGGCTTTCGGCGCAGGGCGCGGATGCCAGTCTGGTTGAGTACAGCGTCCTCTGCCTTGATTTTCGACGCATGCCGCGCCTTCTGGGCAGCCTTCAGCTTGATCCGACGCTCACCCGGGTCGGGATGATAGACCTGCGCCACCGCCTGATACAGGCGCTGGCGGTCTTCCGCCGGCAGACCGTCCAGCAATAGTCGGTCGGCCGCAATGGATTCAAGCAGCTGCGTCGCAGCGAGTAAGCGCTGCTGCAGTTCGGTGTCGGCGTCACCCAGAGGTGGCGTGGTAGCGGTCAAGAGCATGATCGGTATGGGGCAAGGCAGCACTATAAGCCGCGTATTTTGCCTGTTATGGCCGCACTGTGGGGAAAATACGCCTTAAAGGGCTGCCACAGGCAGCTTTAGAGTGATTGACCCACCAAACGCAAGCCCCAATCACACTCCAGGACGCCAAATAGACCCTGAAGCGGGTTATCGCACAGCGCGGGGGTACATGGCGTCCTACTTAAATAGCGAAAGGTCGATCGCGTCCCCCATCGCCTTGTACCCTGCATTGCCCGGATGCAGGCCGTCCTCCGAACCAAATTCGGCGCGCATGTTTGCTGGATGGGTTGGATCGCGGGAGATTTGGTCGAAATCGATGATGCCGTCTGCTTCATGCGACGTCCGGATCCACTGGTTGACTGCTTGCCGTGTTCGCTCGTTGTCAGGAGAAAAGTGGGTTATGGACCCACCAAACGGCATGATGGTCCCAAGAATGACCTGCACTCCGCGTGCATGAGCGCGGGCGATGATCTGTCGATAACCGGCGATCAGTTCCTCCGGAGTCACCACGGGATTGTTGCCGAACACCGTATGGCCAGACATGCCGATATCGTTCGTGCCTTCCAGCACGATGAGGTGCGATAAGCCATCGATCCGCAGAACGTCACGGTCCAGGCGCGCGAGGGCGGACGGTCCCCAGCCGGACCCGAGAATTCGATTGCCACCAATGCCGGCATTCACGACGCTGTATTGGCCACCGCGCTGGCGCGCCGCGAGCCTGTTGGCCAACTCGCCCGGCCAACTGCGGATGTCCGCGGGCGTCGACAGGTTACCGTCAGTAATGGAGTCGCCCAGCGTGGCGATGACCCGTTGCGAACCCGGCGACAGCACCTCCACGCCTGTCACCGCGGGTCGCCCTTGCATGGGCTTTCCCTCGACCAGTTCGCTCTTTAGCGTCTGATCGCCGGCCGCCACCACGATGGCGCTGCCTCCGAGAGGATCGAGTTTGAACGACCCGGCAGCGTAGGTGCTAATGATGAGATCGGTGCCCGGTGTCACCGGAAGCGTGATGGGATCGCTCACGATGGGCGCACCCGCGGGAATCGTGATGCTCTTGAGGCCCCCAAAGGTCAGGGCCATAAGCGTTCCGGGTTTGGACACATAGCCATCCCCGGCAAGTCCGACGCTGGCAGCTGTGAGAACCAGGGGCTCGGTCCCTTCCTCGTTCGAGATACGGATGCGAATTTCCGGTCCCCGTGCCGACACGGGGATGCGGATACGCTGGGTACCGCTGGCGGTTTGCGGCCGCATCTGCTCGACCGCGTCGGGCGGCATTTGGAACTTGTCCACCAGCAGCTTGATGAACTCAGGTGTCAGTGGATTGAAATGGGCCGGACTGGACTGGAAAGCCTCGCGCCAGACCTGGGTTCCATCAGGGGCTGCCGATGCTTGGGGCACCACGCCGGCCATGGCCGTCACCACCAGGGCGAGACCGATCAGCCAAACTTTGCAAAGAAGCTTTGCCGCCATTTCACTCCCCCCTTTTGGATTCAGAAGCCTTTTACCAGCAGCCCGTTTTTCACAAATGCGTCGATCGCCGCGGCGTCATGACCAGGCATCATATGAAGCCCGGGTTCAGCGGCATGCAGGCGATGGAGCTCGGCCAGTTCCTCCCCGACCTGGTTGCGATTCTCGCTGGCGATCAACGTCGCTAGTCTCGACTTGCCTCGCGAAGTGTCGATATTGCGCATTTGCCAGGCGACGTCTCCCAGAAACAGGAACTCCGCGCCGTCGGCACGCCGGACGTAAATCATCTGACTGCCGGGCGTGTGGCCCGGCGCCTTAATCAGCACGACTCCGGGTGCGATCGCCTGGTATCGCTGGTAGTCGAGTGGCTGATAGCCATCAAAGAGATTGGCCGGCAAATGCAGCGAATCGTAGGGATCTTTTGTCAGGTTCGCCTTGATCTCTGAAACCTGTTCTTTCGTGAGACGCGTGACGGCCAGTAGCTTTTTTAGCTCCGGTTGAGCAAGAAGACCGCCAACGTGATCCGGATGCTCATGGGTAACGAGGATCAGGCCGGCGCGGGCCATCGCACTACTCATCCGTGAATACGCACCGCTGTCGAACGTTGCGCCCATGGACTTGGCGATGCCCATGTTCATCGCGGTATCGAGGATAGCTGTGTGATCCTGGTAGACCAGTTCGTAGGACGACACCGGCAGATCCAGGCTGTGCCAGCCATCGCCCGCAACGACAATCGCCCCGGGTACGGGGAAATTCGCTACCGTTTCCACACGAATGAGCTGCGGCTTCTCACCAGCTTGCGATTCGGCGAGCTTTCTTACCTCGGCGATATCGATGGCGTAGTCGCCCGGGGATACCTCGTGGCTTTCGACAAGAAGCCACCAATAGGCGGGGACACTAAGGACGACGAGCGCCAGAACCACGTACCCTGCACGTTTCAACCATTTCATCCGCACCCCTCCCCCCTACGTGAAAAGACAGCTCGCCCTGAATTACCGCATCGACTGCACGTGCGCAACCAATTGCTCTATGGCAATCTCGGTGCCCTCTTGCCAGCCGGATTCCTTGTTGGCCTGGCGGTCGGCTTCATTCCTGTGCAGCGCCGTGAAGACATAGCGGGTGCCAGACCCCTCGGCCTTGACCGTGAAAATCGCTGTGATGGGAATATCGTCGAAAACAGCCGGGCGATAACCGGGGAAAAGCATCGAGGTCCAAACCAGGCGCTCCTGGGGAACAGCTTCCAGGACACAACCGAGATTGGGAAATTCCTTGCCATCGTTGGTGGCGATATCGATGCTGAAAACCCCTCCCGGGCGTAGGTCCATCTCGGCTCGCAGCACGCGTCCCCAAACCTTGGGCATGTACCACTGCTGGAGGTGCTCCGGCTTCGTCAACGCCTCCCAGACGAGCTGCGTGGGGGCATCGATGAAGCGTTCGATGGTGAAATCCACCTTCGGATCAAGCGCGATCTGGTTGCTCATGACTTAGATTCCTTGAGTTTTTTGACGTATTCATCGAACCGGTCGAATCGGGACTCCCACAGCTGACGCCGCTCGGTAAGCCAGGTTTCGGCGACCTTGAACATCTCGGGTGCGATCTCGTATGTCCGCACACGCCCTTCCTTCTTCGATCGCACCAGATGGCTCTTCTCGAGCAGGGACAGGTGCTGCACGAATGAAGGGAGCTTCATGTCGAACGGTGCCGCCAACTCACTGACGGTGGCTGGACCGCTGAAAAGCTGTTCCAGGACCTGACGCCGGGTCGTGTTGGACAGTGCGTAGAAGACCTCATCAACGACGGCGGATTGGGGCATGGCCATATCGGTCGCTAATGGGAAGAGTTGGTCCGACGGGTGCAGTCTGTCAGTATCAGATACTTAGGTCAATACCTAAGTGTTAGCCCGGCCGACCAAAGATTGCCCGTCACGTCGCTCCCCTCCCCATCCGTGTTCCCCTTCTCTATAAACCCGAGCGTATGTAAGCTCCGCGGAAGTCGTAGTTCTGAAATCGTTGCCACTGCAAAGGCGGAACTATTCATGAAACGACTCACGGCATTCACGGGTTTAACCACCGTAGTTCTTATCGGCGTATTAACTCCACGCGAAGCACTTCCATCGCTGACCGTTGGAACGCCGGTCAAATGCAGTGGAGGTGAATATATGGTTGGCCTCACTGGTCGCACCGGCCTTTGGATCGATGCCGTAGGCCCAATTTGTGCCCGCTGGGATGGTCGGAACTTTGCAAAAAATGGTCGCTCATTGCGACCGGTGGGTGGCGGTGGTGGGGGAAAGAACAGGCGGACCTGTCCCTTTGGCTCCGCCATCAGCGGTTGGCAAATAGAGTCGGTGCGGAGTAGTTCAATGGCCTACGTCGACCGCATCACCATCCAATGTACGAAGCTTGGCTCATCTAGCAACGCGGCGCCCGCGACATTTGTCTTCGGAGGGCAGAACAATCTACCGCGCGTACCGACCTGGCACGGCAAGCAAGGGTGCCCAAAGGATCGACTGGCTACGGGCGTTTCTGTCTGGACGAGTTCTGACAAGCGTTTTGTAACGAATGCACAGTTGATCTGTAGCTGAGAACCCGTTTATCCGGGGCGTTTATTCAAGACTGCCCTTGCCGTCAGGTTCATGGTCCTGACGGCCTTCTTTGCCACTTCCGTGATCGGTTCCGGAGTTTCGGAGTTGCCAAAGGCGATCAGGTAAGTGGCGTCGTCCGTGCCGTACAAGCGCATCGTCAGGCGGCCGAGGCAAAGCGCCGCCCGTTCCTGGTCGGAGAACTTTCCGCGGAGAAGCGCGGCGATGCCGGACACAAGCAAATCGGCAATCTGTATGCCGGGGCTTCGGGCGGAATCGACGAATGCCTGTTTCTCACGGTAAAGACGTTGCGTGATAACCGCCACATCCCTGCGTTCCTGCCCCGGACCTGTTGGCCGTAGTGCAGCGGCGCCGCCTCGGATGAATCGACCGAAGTGCGAATAGTCGCCTCCGGTGACGAAGGGCATGGGATGGGCCCTGGACATCTGGCCGGCCAACCCTGCCATCAAAGGTGCATGCGCCTTCTCAAAGGCAGCACCGGCGCCTCCCTTGGCATCGAATCGCCAGTCCATCCGCCATAAGGTGTCGGGCTCGGCTTGGACGTAGTGCGCAACACCCACACGCACGGCAAGCCACGCCAGGTACATCCGGCAAATGATTTCCACATAGAGCTGTGGTGACAGGGCTTCCATCGCTTTGGCGAGGGCTTCGGCTTCGGATTTGTCATTCGGTGTCTCGAGGCCGTCCATCGCCTCTCGAATGACGCGCACCTGCCCTGTCTGGTTTTCCGCTACGCCGTTGTTTAGCCCTGCGTCGGTGGCTACGGATACGAGGAAGCCGCCCTGGTTACTGAGATCTTCCAGGAACCGGAAATAGTCCTCCTCGGTCACATCGCGGCGCTTGATTTCGTCCAGCGGACTGCGGCTGGCCCGTGCCTTGAGTGCGCTCAATGCGTCCTCGGCGGCAACGCGCTCGCGAGATCCAACGACATAGGCAGCGACGACACACCATGCCCCGGGCTGGTTTGTCGGGGCGAACGTGCCGGATTCGTCGATAAAGATGTACACGGGTATCGATCCGCCTACTTACATCCGAGAGGTCGAGCGAATGCGCGCAATGGTACCTCCAGTGCGCAGCGGTCATTCAGTAGTCAACTTCTCCGATACCTTCCATGGAAATTCGTCTCGATTTTTACGACCGTTACTATGGAACCGCGGCGCGCTGTCAGACATCATCTCCCTCGTTGCCGGCGAATACCGGTGACCGGGTGTGACAACCCAGTAGCGTTCGGCTACCGCAGGGCAATCCTGCGGGAAGCTGGTTTCTCCGCCTTTACGGCGGGCAGCCAGGAGGGCGTAAGCCCGACCGTTAACGCTACGGATTGTCACCCTGGCTTGCCCGCCACCTCACTTCCAGTGATGAGGTGGCAGGATCCATCTGGCCAGGCCGGGTGGATGGACGCATGGAACGCGTGGAAGTGTTTTTTGGACAACTACCGGTCGCTCCCCTCCCCCCACACGCGACCGGGTCCACGGGCTCCAGTGAAGCCCGCATCGTTCATCCGCCCGATTCGTTTCGCAATCGCCAAACACATGTGCTCGATATGTCTTTTGGCTGAATGAAACTGCCAGATTGCGGTGCGACACTCTGTAAGGTGGAGGGGACACAACCAACCATTGCTCCCGAGCCGGGTCTATGCATATTCGGCTCAGGCTATATTGTGACTAAGGTCAATGGTTGGTGCGGGGGCACACAGCTAACCCGTCAATGCCCCTAGCAAAAAATGAAAGTTCTTTCCGCGGAGATAAAGCATCGTGATCGAGCCCACATCAACGTCGGATCAACTAGAGCTATTTGGGCTGTCAGTCCTAGAGCTAAGAGAATTTGAGTCAAAGGTTGGGAGTGACGCCATCCGCCCACTCAAGTCCACCGCATCTTCAGCACATCGCGAACCAGGCATTGTGGCCGCAGTTCTTGACCTGACTCCATTTGTTGTTCAAGCACTCCTGACAATCCTCATAGTTCCTCGGGCAGGAAGGCGGCGCGAGGTACGTATGGTCAAGCGGCTCAAGAGCGGCGGCTGCACCGAAGTCGTGATCAAAGAATCTGACTACAAGACTGGGACGCTATCACCCGCCATCGTTAAAGCTCTCGCAGATCTCTTCAGTATGGACATCAGCGACGCCGTCAAGAAGATATCTGGTAACAAGGAGTAGTCCGATGCCGGACGAGGGGGCTAGCTATGTCGATCCCGTCATAAACCAAACAGTATTCACACAGATTGACTTGCTGCAAAACCTCCCGGAATTGCTTCAGTTCAAGTTTCCCGAGCGATTTCTTCCGACCTTCCTGCATGAGGCAACGCACCACTGGTGTTTCACCTCGCCTGTCGGTACGACGCTGGCGCTACTGCGGATGCGCGCTTGCCGGCGCGCCACGATGGCCGCAGCCGGATACGGCAGCGAATATATACATTGGGATCTCTTGGAGGACGTTTTACGTCAGGAAATCGCGCAGGCATTGCTTCGCCCCCATGCTGAGGGCTTGGCATGCTTCATGGAGCTCGACGCTCTGCCAGGTTCCTCAAATGTCATCTCGCTTCCCTCTTTACTCGCGCTTCAGAATTTCAACGCATCTAACAACGATGAAGAGGGTCGCCGGAATCCGATCCTCTACCTATGCAACCTGTTGCGTCGTGCTCGCTTCGATCCACAACTAACGGAGCGCCGCACGGACTTGCTGGCGAGTCATTTTGAGGTGATGCAAGGTGGTCATCTCGCCGGCTACATGATCGTCAAGGGGCTTTGGCGGCGAGCTCGTATGCAGTCGATGCACGCATTTGATGCTGAACTCTTCGCTTGCTTTCTACGTGCGTATTTCTGGGATGACTATGGCCTCGTCAACGTATTGCTTGATCCCTCACTTTCGGAACATAACGCGGTCAACGCGATAGCCGGGTACTTTGTCAAACGTTTCAACCAGCTTCTAGATATGGATCTAGACCGGGAGCTGTCTATTTTTGAGGCAAGTTATCTGAAGTCATCTTCAGTCGAGCGACTGGCAGGGAAAATTCCTGTTGGCCACTTTAAGTTCGATGGCATTGGCATAAGCGACGAAGATTGGGAGTCCGGAACACGGCGTCTCGACGACCTTTTCGCAGAGCTGTCTCCCAAGATGATCGAAATGAAGACTGACCAGATATCTGGCGAATGGCTACAGAGCATGTTGGAGGAATTTGATCATGTTCGTTTGAATCGCCGGGAGCTCCTGTGCATCGGTAGTCTCGACGTCGATGTGGAGATCAATAGTTTCGGTAGGGTGACGGCTTACCATGGGCAAGGAGAGCAGCGGAGCCCGGTTTTCGCTGGATTAGCACTCGACCCTACGCCGCAGGAGGCCTCCTCAGGGTCTATCGAATTCTACCTCTTGCCGAGGTGGCGCAGTTGGGCATTCTGCGTGCTAAGGAACGACGAATGCGTATCTGCGCAGATCGATAAGAGTTTAAGCGACCAGGATCAAGCACACTTAAAAAGTTTGTTTGAAACACGTTCGAGCGCGAGCCGGATGGTCATGGATGCAGAAGCAAACCTCACAAAAGTTATTGATCAGGATTCGATTCATTTCGTCTATGATCAATTCAAGGATACGGCACACGCAGGCTTGGAGAAATTTGCGCTAGACATGATTATCTCCCTCGTCGATGGACCGGTGGCCGGCGATTTTCGGACGAAGCTGGCGGCCGGCGGCATGTTCAAGCTGTGTAATGACGATCCAATTCTTCTTCGGGGGTTAGCCTTCCTAGGCGTCGCATGGTCGGTGTCATTCGACCGTCAGGAAGTAGAAGCTTCGGCAACGCGCCAAGGAGTCGACTTGACGCGCACAATCGCCGAACTAAAGGTCATAGAGTCGCTGACCGGTTACCCGCTTCTGATTGATGCTCCGAATCACTTTATGGTGTTGCTCTAGACTTTCAGAGTTGACTGGAGGGAACGTCATGGCCGATACCGCGAGTAATGGGCTGACTCCACAAGGAAACAAGCCTAAGGGAAGCTGGTGGAGCCGACTTCCGGTGGTCATTCGACGGCTAACCCAAACGCTCTTGGCGATCACAGGTCTGCTTGCAGCCACCGCCGGCGCGATAAAGGCAGTTGAGTCACTTCGCGGCCATCAACAGACTTCGGAACAACCCGGTCCTGGGGCGGTTGGCGATGCAGCTGACACCGAGAGGCAGGCTCAAGAGCACCGGAAGCAGGCTGAAGCTGAAGCTGATGCAGCAAAGAAGGCCGATGAGCAGCAAAAGAAAGCCGAAGCGGAGAGGCAAGCGCAAGAGCACAGTCAGCTCGTAATGCTGCAGGGCGCATTTCCCAATCTACGAGGTACTTGGTCATATGTGCGAGATACTTCAAAGGTTCAATTCGACCAAGAATTCCTGGGCCACTGTGAAGTCTCGACGCACTTCGAGAGTCACCTGACATTCGACTCTCTTGACGAAGGTAGTCGCACTATTTCCGGCTCCTTCCACGTGGAGGGCTCGGCCTCCGCCGATTACTCTCCACCAAACAAGCCCGACCTTGATTACAGCGAGCAGATGCATAACTGCGCCAATGCCGCGACCCAAAACATGTATGAGGCCGACACAAGCTACAAATCCGAGGGACCAATCACGGTCGCTTTCGATGACCTTGATGCGAGCGACCCCTCAGTAGAATGGAACCCGGAGTCTTGCAGGCTTAATTCCGAGACCTGCCAAGATAGTGGTTTCCAAAAGCGCGCGTTGGGCGACTTAAGCCTCAACAACGACGCGGGTATGCAATTGCGTGTAGGGAAGCGGGTCTACAAAAAAGACTGAGTGGCCATAATAACCGCCCACTACTTCTGCCCAGTCGCTCCATCGAGCCACCGAATACCCGTCGCTGTCAGGTTGTACATCCGCGTTTCCAGGTATGACGACCTCTGCCCCTTGAAATCGATCAAGGCATCTGGCCGACAATACCGAACGACGACTTGGCCGTGTTCACCTTAACGGACGTCTTGTCGCTCCCCAACGACGACAGCCACACGCCAGCAGACTCGCCACCAGAACCCACCACAACGCCGATCTTGTGCGGCCGTGATCCTTCAACGTACTCCGACTCGGACTTGCCGATCACGAAGCCGTTCGCCGCCAGTGCATCGACCGTCGCCTCTCGACCTCCGCTTCAGTCCCTGCGGCACCTTTCTCTCTCCTCAGGTCGCGAGAATTTACGGCGGCCGCCCCGAATGCGAAGCATAAGCGTCGATAATCGCCTTCCTGGCCACCTTGAAATTCCCGACCACCTTAGGCAGCCGCACACGTGTAAAAAAGATGCCGTAAAGGCCGCTTTTCCGGTCAATCCAGGGGAAAGTGCCCAGGGCCCCGGGGCTGGATACCAGCATGCACCTGTGCTTCGCATCCCATGTCTCACACCAGTTGCCGAGTGCGTACTGCGCTCCCGACGAACCCACGCCATGGGGGCCGCCGGGCGGGACATAGGCCATGGGTTTGCCAAGCGTCTGTGCCGTTTCCATGGCATCGATCGCCTGCGTGGAAAGAATGCGCCGGTGACCCACACGGCCGCCCTGGGCCAGCATGGACAGGAACCGCATGTAGTCATCGGCGGTCGTCACCACACCGCCCTGAAGCAATGGGTTGAGGGTTTGCTCGGGAGCGACGCCGCGGGAGGGAAAGTGGGTCCAGTAGGTATGGGACATCCCCAGCGGATCGGCGATGCGTTCCTTGAAGAGTTGCTCCCAGTGCTTGCCGGTGACCACTTCGACCGCCGCCCCCGCCACCTGGAAACTGGGCCCACCGTATTTGAATACCGAGCCAGGCGGATCGACCAGCGGGCGCCTGGCTACCGCATCGGCGGATTCGCGCAAGGTAATTCGGGCATCCTGGTGGATATCGAAGGCGGCCTCGATGCTGCCCTCGCCGGAGGTTTGCGCGAGCAGCTCGCGCAATGTCGTCGACCCGATCGTTCCCTGGAATTCCGGCAGATAGCGCGAAATCGGTGCATCGAGCGACAACTTGCCTTCGTCGACCACGGTCATGACCAGCGCGGTGGTCATCCACTTCGAAGCGGACGCCACCAGCCATTGCGCATCATGAGGGATGGGACCCACGTCCAGCCGGAACAGCGGGTCGCCTTTCCTCATCACTATTGCCGTGACTCCCGGCGCGCCGTTCGCAACCGCTTTCTCCAGCTCTGTGCGCACCGATGCCGGTGGAGTGGAACCCAGCGCGGGTTGAGCCGCCAGGGCAATCAGGCCAGCTCCGGCCAACCACCCTCGGATGCTGCTTCGCGCCTTCATGCAGGTTCCGCTGGCGATTCCATGTCCACTTCAACACCGCCCCAAAAGGCCGGATCCACATCTTCCATGGTCTGCGAGAACGTCCACAAATGGCCGCCGATATCCATCACCCTGTATTGGCGCTCGCCATAGGGATGGGTCACCGGCCGGCTGACCACGTCGGCGCCGCTGTAAACGCTGTGCCTGTGGTGGGCATCCACGTCCGAAACCCGCACCATGATGGAATGTCCTGGCCAGCCGCTGCCCGGATAGAACAGCGTGCCTTGCGCCACCACCAGGCTGGCGTTGCCGGCCTCCAGCTGCGAGCGGTGGTTGCCGATACGCACGCGCTCGCGAAAGCCGAAGGTCCTGCACAGCCATTCGACGGCGGCGCGTACATCGGGGTAATGAAGCACTGGCGTTACCGTGCTGTCTGGCATGGAACGGTTGACTGTCATGACTTACCTCGTTCTTGCGTTAATTCGGATGCCACGCTCGACGCCCACTGATCGAGTACCGGGCGCAGCGAGTCGAGGGTGACGACGCTCACGCCTTTCTTCTGGCGTCCGATGCTTCCCCCACTGTCCTTGCGCACCGATTCGTTCAATACCGCGCTGGTACGCGCGTCGAGGGTTTGTTCTTCCAGCGTTGCCGTGGCCACTTTGGGCGCGCCCATGATTCCGTCCTTCACCGGCTTCAGCAGCAAGCGGACCGGCAGGAAATTCCAAGGTTTCATGCCCGGATCGGCCGCTGAAACCTGGGTAATCGCCACGCGTAGCTGGATATCGGCCTGTTCGGTGCTGCTGGCCAGCACGGCCTTGTCCTGCAGGCGTTGCCGGATCGCATGATCCAGGTACGAAAGGATGCTCGATTGCGTTTCCGAACCCAGCCCGGTGAAGCGGGTATCGGTGGGGAAATAGCTCACTGATACCGCGTACGTCACGTGGTCATGCGGAACCGGTGTCTCCACGCTATGCGAGAAGTACACGTGGCCTTGCGCGTCCTTGCTCTTTTGAAGCTTTGAGTAGTCTGTCAGGAATGTCCCGTGATCGGGTCTGCTTGCCTGCGAGCAGCTGGTGATCCCGAGCGCAGCCAATAGCGATGCGGCGAGCAATCGGCGACTATTAGCCCTCTGGCGAGACATTGATCCGCACCCGCAAGCGTTCACCCGGATCGTAATTCAGCCGTGAAGCGTAGACGTCGCCGCGATAGCGGTACTCGATGTCATAGCCCAGGATGGGCCGCGCCTGGTCCACGGTCACCACATCATGGCAATTCGCGGCCGTGGTCTCGTAGGTGCGCCCGCGTCCGGCGGCGCTACCGATGGCACCACCGGCCACGGCGCCAACCACGGTGGCCGCGGTACGGCCATCGCCCTTGCCTACCGTGTTGCCAAGGACGCCACCCACCACCGCACCCAGCAAGGCGCTGCCCGGGTGAGGACTGTCGCGCACGACCACGGGTTCCTCGACGCACTCCTGGTGGTGTTCGGCCCGGGCTACGCCGTAGACCGGGCTCACCCGCAGCACGTCTGCCCAGCCATAGTGCACGCCTGGCACGACGACGCGGTCGACCACGACTGGCACTCCCGGCCGGGTAACCACTACCGTCCCCGCGTTAGCGAGCTGGGCAAAGCTCAGGGCCGCCGGCACTAACGCGATCTGCAAGATCCGACGGATGAATGGGATGCTGGGCATGGCTGATCTCTCTCTTGCATGACGTAAACGCGCCACTTGCGCGTGGTGCAAAAAGTATCGCCACCCGCACCGACAGGGGTGTCTGAAGTTGGGGAGTTTGTAAGCAGTTATTTCCGGGGCCGGCCGGCTCTTATAAGATCGGGACCACCGCATGACCTCCCTGGGGAACGATTCCGTGATGTCTGTTGCCTATACGCATCGCCTGGCGATCGCCACGTCCGTGGCCGAGCCTGAAATTCACTCGGACGATAAGCACCTGGCTGCGTCGTTGAGAGGCTTTGGCGTAGAAACTACCGCCTGTATCTGGAACGACCCTGCGGTGAATTGGGCATCATTCGACGCCGTGCTGATACGTTCGATCTGGGACTATTTCAAGCACTACGCCAGCTTCAAGCAATGGCTGGCTCGGCTGCCAGTGCCAACGATCAACCATAGGGACCTGCTGCTTTGGAATAGCAATAAGCGCTATCTGGTCGAGCTGGAGAAGTACGGGGTTCCGATCATCCCCACCCAGGTCGTGTCGGCATCCCAGCTGCAAAGCACTTTGGCAGCCATGCCTGGCCGTGAAGTGGTAATCAAGCCAACGGTAAGTGGCACGGCGTGGCATACGGTGCGGGGCGTAGCTGGCGAATCAGCATTCGGTCAACTGGTTGCGCAGCTTCCGTCGGAGTTTGAATACCTGGTGCAGCCTTACATGACGGAAGTCGTCAGCGACGGGGAATGGTCGCTGCTGTTTTTCGATGGGGAGTACAGCCACGCCGTGATCAAGCGCCCCAAGGCTGGCGACTATCGCGTACAGAGCGACTATGGCGGTGTCTCCCTGCCCGCCGAACCTGGTCCAGACCTGGTCGCCAGCGCGACTCGAGTCCTTGCGGCCGCGGCGGCGATCGGCCATGCCGACGTGGCGTACGCACGGATAGACGGGGTGATCTCCCAGGGGCGCTTCCTGCTTATGGAGCTGGAGATGATCGAACCCTTCCTGCATCTGGGAAATAGAGCCGATGCATCAGAGCGCTTTGCTGCCAATCTGGTGAAGCGACTTGTAAACTCGGCGAATAACGCCCGATAGGGTCATTGTCAAGGCGATCCAATGTCAATGAATACGCCGAACAATTCGTCGAGACTGAAGAGACCCGCACGGTACGCCACCGTCTTGCTCGCTGGCATTGGTTTGGCTTGCTGTGCTGAAAGCCGCACGGCCGACGACATTCGAGTGGTAAATGTCCTCGAAATACTTGACGCTGCCAGGAACATGCAGCCTATCTACCAAATCAAAATTGACAGTTATGAGGACTTCATAAGGGCCGGTTACCAGCCGCCCAAGGACCCGATTACCGCCAAGCCCTACGAGTATCGTCGCAAAGATGACCTTGTCACTGTGTGTACAAACTTTGACGCCCCCTCAGCCGATTTCAAAGGGGCGCCGAAGGTCGTGTACGGTGACCCTGTGGTTCATGGCTATGGCGTGTGGACGCATGGCGGCGGCCATCAGTGCCTGACGCGGGATGTTGCCCCTTCGTCGGCCTGGAATAAAGGTGAATGAGTGATTTCTCCCAGAAGGATGTTCGAGGTAGCGGCCGGGTCGCGCATACCCAAGAAGCGGGAATTCCTGGTCATCTTTCTTGTAGCCACGACCAGCCTGCCCATCGCCGGATGTGGTCCGGCCGGAGATCCCCCAGACCATACCCGGGAAATGAACGTTCTGGAGATTATCTGGAGTGCGCGGGTGGAGCGCGGGACATACGGCGACCTTCCCGCCAATTACCTCGATCTGAAAAAGAAGGGATTTTCAACGCCGCTGGACCCGGTTCGCCACACTCTCTACGACTATCAAGTTGCCGGGGACGTGGTAACCGTCTGCACGGGCTTTGATAAGGCGTCCAAGGACTGGGATGGCACGACCAACAAGGCGTTCTACGGCGACCCCGTCACACATTCATTTGGTACGTGGACACATGGACCCGGACGCCAGTGCCTCACTAATAACGTGGCACCAAGCCCTGAACATGACCCCAGGCTTCAAAATGGGCCTGGCCATGCCACCAGCGCCAAGTGTCCGTCGAACAACGTGGCGAGGCCGAAGTAAGTTCATTCGCTATCTTCCGGATCGCCGCCGGCACGGAATTCCAGCAAGTCACCCGGCTGGCACTGAAGGTATTCGCAGATGCGCTCCAGCGTGGCGAAGCGGATGCCGCGCACCTTGCCGGATTTCAGCAGGGACAGGTTTTGTTCGGTGATACCGACGTGCGCGGCCAGTTCGCGCGACTTCACCTTGCGCTGCGCCAGCACGACATCGAGATGGACGAGGATGGCCATGGTCAGATGATCTGCGCTGCGTCTTCGGCCAGGCGTCGCGCCTCGACCATGAGCGAGGTGACCAGGAAGAACAGAGCGCCGATTAGCAACGTCCAAAGGTCCGAAGCGTCTAGCTGCAGCGAAATGGCCTGGACATCCGCCCTGCCCGCCAGGCGCAGTCCCAGCATAAGCAACGGTGGCACCAGGGTGTTCACCGCTACGACACCGATCAGCGATAGAGCGAATCCGCGCAGGTGGCGTGCGGTAGCCACGCTGAAGAACTCGCCAGCCTCGAACAACCGCATCAGCCGGCATAGCCGGTACAGGCCACCCAGCAGAAGCGCCGAGGCCAGCGAGGCTGCCAGCAGCTGTACCCACGCATGGCCATGCGTATCCGCCGGCCATTCGCTGTAGATGGATATCCAGCCCGCGCCGTAGCTCCCAGCGCCACGCCACCACAGCCACGCATTGGCTATCACCACGGCCAGCATCGCCAGCACCAGCAAGTACCGCAGTACGCGCGCACGGCGAACCACTGTGTCGGATTCCATCGCAATCATCCCGGTTAGGTAATTATTGTTTTACGATAAGATTTGATTGTAGCATGTGAATACTTTACCACCGGAAAGCCATGTCATGCCTGGTTATGCTTCACGTCTCCAGCTGCGCATTTTGCTGATTGCCATGCTGTCCTGGCTGGCGCTCGCCAGTGCCGCTGCCTCCGCCAACCCTCCCGTCGATCCGCGCGCCCTGTTTGCCGCCATGCGCGAAGCCAGTGGCGGCGAGCGCTGGAGCCATGTCGCCGAAATCCATGTGGAGGCCACCTTCACCGAGGGCGGCCTTCACGGTACCCGGCACAGCTACCGCGATACCCGTCGCGGCCGTTACGTCAATCAATCCGACGTGGGCGTGAACCAGGGCGGCACGGGTTTCGATGGCAGGCAAAGCTGGATGCAGGATGAAAAAGGCCTGGTCACCGTACTCGATGCCGCTTCGGCACGCCGCCAGGCCGCCACCGATGCCTACCTGGCACGCAACGGCTGGTTCTCCCCCGCGTCGCAGGACCCCGCCGCGATGGCGTACCTGGGCGAGCGCCGCGAAGATGGACAACGGTTTCAGCGGGTTCGCATCACACCGGAGCACGGCGATCCGGTCGAGGCATGGATCGACGCAAACACCCATCTGCTCGCCCGCCTTTCGCGACGCGGCGACGACGGCCAGACCAACACCATCTATTACGCCGACTACCGCCCTGTGGACGGGTTGCGCCTGCCGTTCTCCGAGCGAGACAGCAATGGTGATGCCTCCTACGACAGCACGCTGGTGACCCGCCACCTCGACGTGCTGGATCAGGCTGCCGATAAGGATTTCGTGCAGCCGGAGTCGCTCATCCGCGATGCCCGAATCGCCGGCGGCGCTGCCAGCGCCCAGGTTCCGTTCGAGCGCTATGGCGGCCTGATCCTGGTGAAGCTGTCGATCGACGGGCATGCGCCCATGCCCTTCATCCTGGACAGCGGCGGCCTGAACCTGCTCACCCCCGCCGCCGCGCGCGAATTGGGTATCCAGGGCAAGGGCAACCAGGCCGTGCAGGGCGTCGGTACGCAGACCCAGTCGCTGCAGGTCGCCGACGTCGGTTCGTACCGGCTTGGCCCGGTGCAGATGGATCAGCAGCGATTTCTCATCATCGATCTGCCCCTGCTGCTGACCGATCGCGGCGACCGTCCCGCCGTCGCTGGGCTGATCGGCTACGAATTGCTGCGCCGCTTTACCACCCGGATCGACTACGACCGGCAACAATTGACGTTCACTGCTGCCGGCAGCCTGCGCAATTCCAGCGGCGCGGACGTGCTGCCCTTGAGCTTCGACGGGCGAACCCCACTGGTGCATGCCAGCGTGAATGGCATCGACGGTGTCTTCATGATGGATACCGGCGACAGCGGCGAACTCACCGTCTTCGAGCCATTCGCCAAGGCCCACCGCATCGCGCTGGATGGCAAGGTCAGTGCCAGCCACAGCGGCGGGGTCGGCGGCGTCATCGAGAATCGTAGCGGACATCTGGCCAGCTTCGCCCTGGGCCAGCACGCCCTGCTCGATCCGCCGGCCACCTTCTCCGCGCCAAAAACCGGCGTGTTCGCCTCGGAACTGCTGGCCGGCAATATTGGCCAGGGCATCCTCTCGCGCTACGCGATGACGCTGGATTACGAGAGCCGTCGCATGCAGTTACAACGCGGCAATGGCTGGGAGAAGCCGTTCGAGGACGGCCCCAGCCTGGGATTTGGGCTGAACCGCATCAGCCACGAGCAATACCAGGTGCTGGCGGTCACACCTTCTTCGCCGGCCCGGCGCGTCGGCCTGGCGGCCGGCGACATCGTCGTTGCGCTCGACGGCGTGCCGGCCAGCCGACTTGGCCTGGACGAGCTGCGCGAAAGCATGCGCCGCGGCGGCAGCCACGGCCTGACCGTCACCGTGTTGCGAAAAGGCAAGCCGCAGGAGCTTCACATCGAAGCGGCGCTATAAAGACCCGTATCGGCTCTGCTACATTCGCGGGCCCGAGGGGCTCGCGGTACCAAGGACCGATTCATGCGCGTACTGGTTACCGGCGCCTACGGCTTTATCGGCGCCCATGTCGTTGCGGCGCTGATTGCCGCCGACCACCAGGTTGTCTGCGCTGTACGGGGTGCACGTGTCGATTCGCGCTTTCCCGGAGTGGATGCCATTGCCTGTGACATGGCAAGCGATGTCCACGCCGAGGACTGGCTTCCCCGCCTTGTCGGAGTCGATGCCGTGGTCAATTGTGCGGGGATCCTGCGCGAGCGTGGTGGCGAGTCGTTTACCGCCGTGCACGAACTTGCGCCTCTCGCGCTGTTCCATGCGTGCCGCCAGGCGGGCATACGCCGGGTGATCCAGGTTTCCGCCCTGGGCCATGTTGCCGATGGTGAATTCGTTGCTTCCAAGCACCGTGGCGATGAGGCGCTGGCGGCGCTCGACCTGGACTGGTTGGTGCTGCGTCCTTCGCTGGTCTACAGTGCCCGCGGTTCCTACGGAGGTAGCTCGCTCTTGCGCGGGATGGCTGCTTTGCCAGGTTTCCTGCCTCTGCCCGACCGCGGCGAACAACAGGTGCAGCCGATCGCGGCCGAGGATGTTGGCTTGGCGATCGTGGCCGCGCTGATGCGGCCGACATGTGCCCGCGAGGTGATCGAGCTGGTCGGTCCCGACGTATTGACGCTGCGCGACTATCTGCTGAGCTGGCGACGCTGGATGGGCTTCGGGTCGGCGCTGCTGGTTCCCATACCTGCCCCGCTGGTACGCGCTACCGCAGCACTCGGTGAACATCTTGGCAGCGGTCCGCTTGGCCTGACCATGACGAGCATGCTCGAACGTGGCAACGTCGGTGAAGCGAATGCCACCGCGCGCTTGCGCGAATGCCTTGGACTTACGCCGAGGTCATTGCAGCGCGCACTGGATGAAGTGCCCAGCCAGGTGCAGGATCGCTGGCATGCGCGGCTCTATTTTTTGCTGCCCACGCTGCGCGTGTTGATGGCGCTGCTGTGGATCGGTTCTGGCGTGGTCGGCTGGCTGACATCACCAGCCAGTCTGGCGGCGTGGGCACCTGGCGACGCTTTGTCAGCCGGGTCGCTGTTGGTGTTGGCGAGGGTTACCGGCACGCTGGATCTGCTGCTTGGCGTGCTATGCCTGATGCGTTGGCGGCCACGCCTGGTCCTCACCTTGATGCTGGTGATGCTGCTCGGCTACACGCTGGGTATCGGCATTGTGTGGCCCGCGCATTGGCTGGACCCGCCAGGGGGCCTTTTGAAGAACCTGCCGATGATCGCTGCGCTGGCGATCCTGTTGGCCACGGACGAACGCCGATGAACGCCTATGTGCTGCTGAAAACGGTACACATCCTGAGTTCCACCCTGCTGTTTGGCACCGGCCTGGGCACAGCGTTCTTCATGTGGTTCACCCATCGTACCGGCCAGGTTGCCGCGATCGCCACGGCAGCGAGGCTGACCGTGCTTGCGGACTTCCTGTTCACGACGCCAGCGGTGATCTTGCAGCCCATTTCTGGCTTTTTGCTGATGCGGCTGATGGGTTTTGATCTGCACACATCATGGCTTCAAGCCAGCATGGCGCTTTATCTATTCACCGGGGCGTGCTGGTTGCCTGTCGTATGGCTGCAATGGCATGCGCGGAATCTTGCGGTCGTTGCCCTGCGAGACAACAAGCCACTGCCGCCTGCCTACTATCGTTGCATGCGTGTTTGGTTCGCGCTGGGATGGCCAGCCTTTATCGCGGTATTGGCCATCTTCTGGTTGATGGTCGCCAAACCCACACTGTGGGGCTGAGCAAGCTTGTAATATCGGTGTTCGGACACATCGAGAACCCGAACCATGACCGACACCCCAGTGTATGAACCACCGAAGATCTGGGCATGGAACAAGGATAACGGTGGCCCCTTCGCCTCCATAAATCGGCCGGTGGCCGGTGCGACCCACGAAAAGGATCTTCCCGTCGGGAAGCATCCGTTCCAGCTCTACTCCCTCGGGACGCCAAATGGCCAAAAGGTCACCATCCTGCTCGAGGAATTATTGGAGCTTGGGTTCGACGGCGCGGAATATGACGCGTGGCTCATACGTATAACCGAGGGTGACCAGTTCAGCTCGGGCTTCGTCGAGGTAAACCCGAATTCGAAGATTCCGGCACTGATGGACCGCAGCGGCCCCGAGCCGGTGCGCGTTTTCGAATCAGGCGCGATCCTGCTGCATCTTGCCGAGAAGTTCTCGGCGTTCCTTCCTGAGCTTGGTGGCGCGCGTGCCGAGTGCCTGTCGTGGCTCTTCTGGCAGATGGGAAGCGCGCCGTACCTTGGCGGTGGCTTCGGACATTTCTACGCCTATGCCCCGATAAAGATCGCTTATGCGATCGATCGTTTTTCAATGGAAGTGAAACGCCAGTTGGACGTGCTGGACCGCCGGCTAGCTGAGCATCCGTTCCTTGCCGGCGCGGAGTACACGATCGCCGATATCGCAGCATGGCCCTGGTATGGCCAGTTCGTTCGCGGGAAATACTACGGCGCTTCCGCCGAGTTCCTCCAGGTCCAGGAGTACCAGCATGTCCAGCGTTGGGCAGCTGCGATCGCGGAACGCCCGGCCGTAGCCAGGGGGCACATGGTCAATCAAACCAACGCCGATGCTGCGAGTCAGGTACTCGAGCGCCACAGCGACGCTGATTTTCCCGAAGACCTTAGACGGCTCCGGGGCTGACGAAATTATTCAACAGCGCTCAACCACCACCTCGCTCACGCGGTTTGGCGTAGTCCTTCCAGGATACGCTCGAGCGCATCGCCGTACTGTCTCATGGCTTGCGACGGTGACGAGCTGGTAGAGCACACCATGGCCGCTTCCGTTACCGCGCCCAGCAGAAGACGGGCGAGCGGCTCCGCTGGCTGGTTCGCTATAAGGCCTTGCGAGATGGCAGCCTCGATGGCTGCGGGAAGCATGGCGCCGAAATGCTGGCTGTCGATCTCGCGCCAGCGCTGCCACCCAAGGACCACCGGTCCGTCGCCAAGGATGATGCGGCGCGTAGGCTCTTTTGAACACCGCCGGAAATAGGCCCGGGTCCCCTGTGCGATGCCGTCGAGCGCGTCCTTCGCGCGGCGTCCGGCCGTTGCCACGTCCCGGGCAAGGCCAGCGGACACGGCTTCGAATACCAGTTCGAAGATGACTTCCTTGCTGGCGAAGTGATGGTAGACCGCGCCCTTCGCGACTTCAGCCGCAGCGGCGATCTGGTCAACCGTTGTCTCGCCGAAGCCCTGTTCGCCAAAGAGCCGACTCGCCGCTTCGACGATCGCGGCGCGGGTGGCTTCGCTTCTTTCTGCTTGTCGTGCCATGCGCCTTTTTATCACGGATGCCGGCAAATGTTGACTTACAGACTGATGGTCGGTTATGTTACCGACTCGCGGTCTGTATTTTCGATCCGAGGCTATTTACGGGGTCAGAGTAATTACTCTGACCCCTAATCGACCCCTACCCCGCTAACACCCGCAAGGAGTCATGAACATGCCAGACCAAGCCACCGTCCTGAGTTTCATGGACGCCGTCGAAAGCGGCGACTTTGTCACCGCCATCGAGCGCTACTACCACTCCGATGCCTCGATACAAGAGAACGACGAGCCGCCGCGCGTTGGACGCGACTTGCTGGTGCAAGGCGAGCGGCAGTTCCTCGACAGCATGAGGTCCGTCTCCGGTCGCCGGCTGGTCCAGCCCTTGATAGAGGGCAACCAGGTGGCCATCCGCTGGCGTTTCGATCTTGAGGCAAAGGACGGAACTCACAGGGTGCTGGAGGAGATCGCCTTCCAGACCTGGCAAGGCAACCGAATCATGGAAGAGAAGTTCTTCTACGACCCCAAGCAGATCGGTCGATAGGAGCTCCCATGATCTGGTCCCGCTGGACGAATGGCCCGGAGTCGCGCGATGCGAGCAACGTTTTCGTCAGCGTCACACGCTTTGAGGCCTCCCGCATCCTCGACCTTCCTGGCATTGCCATCGCCGGCATCGCCTTGAAGCGCCGCTGGCAGGAGCTGCCGGGTGCCATTGGCACGTGGCTCTGGGTTGATATCGCCAGCCACAGCTCGGGCTCGGTCTCGGTATGGCGTGCAGAGAGCGACATGCGCAGCTTCGTGCGGTGGAAGCCGCATGTCGAGATCGTCAAGCGCTATCGCGCGGCGGGCGTCATGACATCCACCGCCTGGGTTGCTCCGCGGCTGGATCGGAGCGCCGTTCGACACGAAGCTGCCCGGTGGCTGGCTCGCGCTTCTTCAAGCCGCTCCTAAAGGAATGTACACGTGACGATCATCGTTATCAGCCAGGGATAGATTCGCCTGCATGTCGCGAAGCTCGTCGGCAAGTTTCTGTTCGTGAACTCGTACGAACCACTGCTTCCCAGGCGATTGCTTTTGTACTGATATACGACTGATAGCCGCCAAAAGATCGTCAGCGCCGGGGGTATGGACGACATAACCGCGGCCCTTCCACGCGGTGACTCTTAAATCCAGCTCCTCACAGATCAGTACTTTTGCCAAAGCGTCTGCCTGGTCAGCACGACGAGATGCCTCTACCAGTTGCCCGATAGAAGGAATTAATTGCCCATCGGGTTGAATGACTTCGTGTTCCTGCGATGTATCCCACGCCTCGGGAGGGCAATCCTTTTGATCGGTCCGAAAGGCCACAAAAGGGTTTACCTCCATGGGATAGATTCGGCATACCAGGGGTCGCTGGTCATAAATCTGGCAGGCATTAGCTTCGCCGAGGTTGGGGCAGCCGGACATCACGTCGGCGACAAATATGGCGATGACACAAATATCCAGGTTTCCCGACCTGACGCTGGTGCCACGGCTTGTATTGTGTCGGTAATGCGGCAGACCCTCTTGACCTTCGTCAATCGCGAAGGCTTCCAGCAGGATGGAGACACGATGACCGCGGCGAAGCCAGGCTTCGGCCTCGCCCAGCGTCAACGGAACATACCGACCCCTGCAGCATGCGCCACAGCCTACGCAGTTGAAGTTGACCCGCTGACTCATCCTGGCTATCCGTGCTGCCCTTGGTGCAAGGATACCCCCTGGCCGCTTCCAAGCGTGTTTCATCGTCGGCATGACAAGCGCTATCGTTTGCCCATGCATAACGCCAGCGACTGCGTATGAAGTCACATTCTGCACCCTTGCCTGCGTCCAATAGCCCGGGAAGTGCCTTGGAGGTAGGTTCGGCCTTCCTGATGCTGGGCTTGATGTCCTTCGGCGGACCGATTGCTCACGTGGGTTATTTCCACCGCGAATTCGTCGAGCGGCGCCGCTGGGTGGATGAAGAGCATTTTGCGCAGCTGCTTGCGCTATGTCAGTTCCTGCCGGGACCCGCCAGCAGCCAGCTCGGTTTCTCCATCGGCTTGTTGCGTGCGGGGGCGCTCGGTGGCATTGCCGCCTTCATTGCCTTTACGTTGCCCTCTGCGCTCTTGCTCTTCGTCTTCGCAACGTTGAGTAGCTACCTCGCGGGGCCTTGGGGGCAAAGCGCTATCCACGGCCTCAAGCTGGTGGCGGTCGCTGTCGTCGCGCAAGGCGTGCTTGGCATGGCGCGGACACTGACCCCGGATCGCCCTCGTGCGCTGATGGCAGCGGGAGCTGCCGGTATGGTTGCGATCAGTGAGGGGTCCGCGATGCAGCTGCTCGTGGTCGCCGGTGGAGCATTGCTGGGCCCCTGGTTGTGCCGCGGCGTCACGGGTCGGGAGGGTGAGACATTCCCGCTACCGTACGGCCACCGCACCGGGACGGTGCTGTTGTGCATGTATGCCATGTTGCTCCTGATCGCATTGACCGTGGCTCCAGGGTTGCCACCCCTCGGCCAGGCCGCGGGGGCGTTCTACCGCGCAGGGGCGTTGGTGTTCGGCGGTGGGCACGTCGTACTGCCGCTCTTGAAGCAGGCTGTCGTGACGCCGGGCTGGGTCGATAACGATACGTTCCTCACCGGTTATGGCGCCGCGCAAGCGGTGCCAGGACCCATGTTCACCCTGTCGGCATTCTTGGGCGAAAGACTGCAGGGCGGACATGGGGGCGCGCTCGGCGCCGCGGTGAGCTTGCTGGCGATCTTCCTTCCGGGGCTCTTGATGGTGTCGGGTGCCTTGCCATTCTGGCGAGCCCTGGCTTCACGTGACGCGGCTGCGCGCATGCTGGCTGGGGTGAACGCCGCGGTGGTCGGACTTCTGGCCTTTGCCCTCTACGATCCGGTCTGGGTCAGTGCCGTGCACGACGCGGGGGATTTCGCGATCGCCCTGATCGCGTTCACCTTGCTCGCAGCAGCCCGCTGGTCCGCCATGGCTGTGGTTGCCGGGTGCATTGCGGCTTCGGTGATCCGGATGGCTTTAAGCTAGCGGGATGCCCCCGATGAGGCGTCGCCAGGATCGTGTGCCTTCTCGGCAGACGTACCGTGATCGGGGCCTGCTTTACCGGACATGTCCATGCCCGGCATGTCAGCAGCGCCGCCTTTTTGGCCATGGCCTTCATCTGCGTCCATGTCTTCATCGGGCGGCGCCTTCGCGACGATCTCCTTGTACTGGGCAGGCGTCATATTGGGCAGCTTCTGCAAGAACGCGACCATGCTCCAGATGGTGGGATCGTCATGGCTGAACCCCCATGCCGGCATGGCACTCATTTTGATGCCGTGTTTGATGACCCAGAATGCTTCCTTCGGATCGACACGCACCTGTGACAAGTTCGGCGGCTGCGGGTAGAGACCTGGCCGGATTTCCGAATCCTTGCTGCCTGGCGCGAGATGGCATTCGGTGCACATGGCCGCGTACTGCCCAGCGCCTTTCAGGATCAGCTGTGGGTCGTTGAGGTTTGGGACCGAGAGATCTTCCGAGCGGGAATGAATGGATCGCTCGCGAAGGGTTTGCAAGACCGCGAACACCGGCTTGGTGTGGTGGTCGTCGGCGCCGATGTTGTAGATGCCTGAGTACACAAATACGCCCGTGCCGATGGCGAGAACGCCAAAAACGGCGGCAACGATAATGCTGAGATGCTTGATATGCAGTTTCATCTTGGGTTTCTTCAACGCATGCATGGTGATCTCCGATCGCAAACACACACAGCCGTGCGTACACGGCCGACGAGGGGCGTGCGATCGGGGGCTAGATCAGGAGCGAGCAGAACCGCAATGAGGGCGGCGGATCAGGACGAAGCAACGATGGATCCGGCAGCGCAACGCGCCCCGGACGATCCATCGCCGTCTCCGTCAGGGCCGGCCAGTCGGCAGGCAGAAGCAACGGCGCCAGCATCGGCACACGCGCCTCGGGCGTGGCGAACGTGTGATCGGCACAGCGTTCCGCACATCGAGGGTCAGCCCCATGAGTGGGGGCGCGGTGCGCTGGCGCCGCCATCGCCATGTCCGCACAGGGAGCGCTCGTGTCCATACCGGCCGACTGGCTCGGCAAGGTACACGCATAGGCCGCCATGGCCAGCTGCTGGAACAGCAGGCAAAACATCACCAGCCCGATGCAAAGGGCTCGACGACGACGGCTAAGGCTAAAGCGGGGGCGCATGGCCGATCCATTCTAGCGCAGGCGGAGGTGGGTCCTGTCAAGGATGCGTGCCGATCCGCTTCGCTCATACCACGCCCTGGAGCGGTTAACGATCCGGACCACCGAGAGCATGACAGGCACCTCGACCAGCACCCCCACCACGGTAGCCAGTGCCGCACCCGAGTGCAGGCCAAACAGGCTGACTGCGGCAGCTACCGCCAGTTCAAAGAAATTACTGGCCCCGATCAGCGCCGAGGGACCGGCGATGCAGTGCTCGACACCCAGCCATCGGTTCAACAGGTAAGCCAGCCCCGAGGTGAAATAGACCTGCACCAGGATCGGCACCGCGAGCATGGCAATGACGAGCGGTTGATCCAGGATCTGCTTTCCCTGGAACCCGAATAGCAGCGTTAGTGTGATCAACAGCGCACCTAGTGAAACAGGACCTAATCGGCGCAAGTATCCGGCCAGGGCAGCCTCACCACCGCTTGCCAGGATCATCCGCCGAAGCAAGGTAGCGCCGATCACCGGCACCACGATGTAGAGACCCACGGATAGGACAAGCGTCGCCCAGGGCACCGTGATTGCCGATACACCCAAGAGCAACGCCACCAGAGGTGCAAATGCCACCACCATGATGGCGTCGTTGATCGCTACTTGGCTGAGGGTGAAGTTGGGTTCGCCCTGGCACAGGTTGCTCCACACAAACACCATCGCCGTGCACGGAGCCGCAGCCAGCAGGATCAAGCCCGCCACATAACTGTCCATCTGCTCGGCCGGCAGATGCGCGACGAACACATGCCGCAAAAATAGCCAGGCCAACAATGCCATCGAAAACGGCTTAACGGCCCAGTTGATGAACAACGTGACGCCCATGCCCTTCCAGTGCCTGCCGACCTGGCGCATGGCACCCAGATCAATCCTCAATAACATGGGCACGATCATCAGCCAGATCAGCAACGCGATCGGCAGATTGACCTTGGCCACTTCCATGGCACCTAGAGCTGCAAAGGGCGCAGGTAACCAGTGGCCCAGCGCCGTGCCCAACACGATGCATGCCCCCACCCACAAAGTCAGGTAGCGCTCGAAGAACCCGATGGCTGGCCGGGTCGCCGTCGCCTCAGACACGAGCCGCGTCCTCGGACTGAATGAAACCGATCCGGTCCAGGGCTACCTTCAGTGCCTCGCGATTTGCCCATGTCTCCGTGGGAAGTGTCAGGAACGCCAGCAAACGAGCTTTAATCACTGCATGCGCGTGGGCGAACGCTGCCCGCTTCTCGGCATCATTGCCCTGCACCGCTGCAGGATCCGGCAGACCCCAGTGGGTGCGCACAAAGTCACCAAAGAACACCGGGCACGCTTCGGAAGCAGCGCTGTCGCAAACGGTCACCACCAGATCAATAGGCTGCGCGCTATCACCGGAAAACTCGTCCCATGATTTGCTTCGCAAACCCGCCGTGGCAATGCCATCGGCCGACAAGGCGTCGAGTGCGTAGGGATTGATGCGCCCCGTGGGCTGGCTACCGGCACTGAATGCCTCGAAGCGTGCACCGCCCCAGGCGCGCAACGTGGCCTCGGCCAGAACGCTGCGGGCGGAGTTGCCCGTGCAGACAAACAAGACACGATGGGTCATGACGGTTTCTTCTCAGAGGGAATTCAGCAGCAGGCTTCGCCCGGCGAGCACTCCGCATCCGGACTGCCGGCGCAGCAGTTGTGGGTGAGGTAGGCAATCAGGCCATTCATGGCATCGAAGGCGGCGCGGTAGCAGACGAAACGGCCCTGGGGTTCGGCGGTGATCAGGCCGGCGTGCACCAGCTCTTTCAGGTGGAAAGACAGCGTGGCGCCGGGCATGCTCAGTTCATCCCCAATATCCCCTGCCATGCGGCCAGCAGGGCCAGCGACCACCAGCAGACGGAAGACGGCCAAGCGCTTGGCGTGTCCCAGCGCGGTCAATGCAGCGATTGCTTCAATCGTTTCCATAAAACTAGAATAGTCGAAATATTAAGCCGCGAGCAAGCCCGTGAACCCCGACCTGCCCCATCTTCATCCTGACCTTCTCCCCGGCCCGGAGGCGCCCCGGCTCAGCAGCAGTGAGGATGCCGGCCATCCGCCACGCATCCTGATCCTCTACGGCTCCCTGCGTCCGCAGTCGTTTTCCCGGAAGCTGGCCCTGGAAGCCGAACGCATCTTGCGGCACCTGGGCGCCGAAACCCGAGTGTTCGATCCCCACCAGTTGCCGATGTTGGATAGCGTGCCATCCAGCCATCCCGAAGTGCAGCGGCTGCGCGAATGGTCCGTTTGGTCGGAGGGCCAGGTGTGGGTAAGCCCGGAGCGCCACGGCACCATTACCGGCGTCTTCAAGAATCAGATTGATTGGCTGCCTTTGGAAGATGGCAGTGTGCGTCCGACCCAGGGCCGGACCTTGGCGGTCATGCAGGTCTCTGGCGGCTCTCAATCTTTCAACGTAGTGAATGCGCTGCGGGTGCTTGGCCGATGGATGCGCATGATCACCATCCCAAACCAATCATCGGTGGCCAAGGCATGGCAGGAGTTCGACGAGCACGGCCGGATGAAGCCGTCCCCGTTCTATGACCGGGTGGTGGATGTGATGGAAGAGCTCATGAAGTTCACCCTGATGGTGCGTGGTCGTAGCGACTATTTAGTCAGCCGCTATAGCGAGCGCAAAGGCGATGCCATCCAGCGTGCACTTAGCCAGGCCGCTGATGCCATAGAGAAGGTCTGACACGTTAACCCGCCGCATTCGACAGCACGATCTCGTTCTGCCGTCGTGCCACCGCCACCCAGATCCGCCAGAAGTACAGCAACCCGATGCAGGCCTCGAACGATGAGCCGATCACCCAGGCCGTGGGGAGGTATTCGGGGTCGCCGACATGGCCCAGGGTGATCAGGTAGATCGTAGGGATGCTCAGTACCCACATGATTACCAGGCGTACGGCGAACAGGAATCGCGTAAGCCCGAAGGCCTCCAGCACGGCCTGGCCGGTCATCGAGAAGGCGAAGGCCAGCGAATACGTCCACAGCACCTTCGAGGTTGCGACTGCGGCGTGGCGAATTTCCTCCGGCTTGTCGGCAAGGCCGAAGGGATCCAGCAGCACGCTGGGCGTGACGATCTGCAGGAAGGCCGTGATCGCCACGTAGACCAGCTCGATCACCAGCGTGACCACCATGATTCTCGGCACCTGGTCGAACTCACCCTGCCCTAGTGCATTGCCGCACAGTACGCTGCAGCCAATCCCCAAGCCCAGCAGTGGGATCACTCCGATGTAGCTCACCGTGAGGTTCACGTTGTTGGCAGCGAGCGCGATCACTCCGAGCCCTGCGATGATCCAGATGAAGGCGGCATTGCCAAAGTTGCCCAGGCCCGCCGTGACGCCCAGCGCAAAGCCTTTCCTGATCCTGGGCATCAAGTCGCCGCGGTGGATGCCACGCGTGGCCACCAGACGCCAGACCCCGCTCCAGATATTCCTCGGCATGTACGCCACGTAGATCACCGTGATGGCCAGGGTGCCAGCCAGCGTGCCCAACGCCGAACCGCGCATGCCCAGCTCCGGCAGGCCGAACTTGCCGAACACCAGGCCGATGGTGGCCACGATGCCCACGGCCTGCCCCACCAGTCCGGCAACCAGCGTGATACGTGTCTTGCCGATGCCGTTGAAGTACGACGACAAGGCCATGTTGAACGTCATCGCTGCGCCGAAGTACGCCGCCCAGTACAGGAACTGCGATTCCAGGTGGGTAAGCGCCGGGGGCCGATCGCTCAACGATGGGATCCATGCCATGAGCGGCGCCAACAGCCACAGCAATACGGCGAAGACCACGCCCACCACGATGCCTGTGGCGGCTTGCCAAGCGGCGTCCTCATGGCCTGAGCGCCCATAGGCCTGCGCCACGCACGACCGCGAGAAGCCCACCACCGCCACGAAGAAGCCGACGATTGCCATGGCCGTGTACACGGCGGGGCCCGAGGCCGCCAGCGTGTCGCTGGAATACCGCGCAAGGCAGATCCGGTCCACCAGCATCATGATCAGGTTGCCGACCATGGAACCCATGAGCGGCAGCGAGACCTTCAGCACACGCCTGGCGATCTCGGCGTTCGACGCGCGTGCGATCGTGTTCAACGCAAATTCCCCATTGGCGGAACGCGCTTCTTCAGGCGCACCGGCACGGAACTTGGTGCCATGAAGAAGTTAAGCAGTTCCTTCGCCGGCGGCGCCTTGGGATCGGGTTCCAGTTCGAAGTTGTGCATGATCATCCCCACCACCACCTTGATTTCGGTGAGCGCCAGGAAGCGCCCCGGGCATAGCCGCGCGCCGCCACCGAAGGGGAACAATTTGCGGCTGGGATCCTCCTGCCCCGCTTCCCGCAGTTCGTCGATCCAGCGCTCGGGTTTGAATTGCCCGGGTGCGGGAAAATGCGTTTCGTCGCCTCCCTCCCCCGCCGTCGCCACGATGATGGCCGTGTTCTTCGGGATGAAGGTGTCGGCCACGACGCAATCGGCATTGGCGGTGAGGCCAAGATAGGGCGCCACGGCTTTCAGCCGCTGCGTTTCGCTGTGCGCCGCCTCCAGGTACGGGAACATCTTCATCTGCTCCCACTCGCGCGGGAGCGAGGCGTCGCGGAGTACCTGGTCCACCTCGGCGGCAAGTGCCTTGGCGGCAGCCGGGTTCTGCGACAGCAGGCACAGCATCCAGCCGATCGAGTTGGCGGTGGTGTCCTCGCCGCCGATCACGCTCAGGATCGCGTTGGCCACCAGTTCCTCGTCGGTGAATCCCGACTCCGGGTCCTCGCTGGCCGCGATCATGGCTTCGAGCATGTTGGCGGGCTTCTTCTGCAAGTGCCGCTGCTGCTCCATGCGCGCGCGGGTGTTGCGGATGAATTCCGCCACCCGCTTGTCGATGTCGTTGAACGAGCGCTCGGCAGCGCGGTCCACCGGCAGCTTGAAGTAGCGCCAGTACGGGAACGACGCCGTGGTGCGGTGGCCGAGGCGCTGGAACATGTTGTCGATGTCGCGCTGCAGCGGGTCGCCGTCCTGGTTCACCGCGTCGATGTCGTGGCCCATGGCGATGCCGACGATGGTGTCGAGCGCCATCGCCTTGAGGTCGCGGCGCAGGTCGATGGCGCGTCCTTCGTCCAGCGCCTTGTTCCAGCGTTCCATCATGTGTTCGGTCAGGGTGACCATCCGCGGGAAGAAGTTGCGGATCACCTCGGCGTTCAGTCCGCTCATCACCAGCTTTCGCTGCTTGCGCCACTCGGCGCCCTCGGCCGTGAACACGCCACCGATGTTCAGCTCGTTCATGATGGTCTTCAGGCCCCCGTTGCGCCGGAAGCCGTCCGGGCGCTCGCGCATCACGCCATGGGCGGTGGCGGAATCCGAGACGATCACGATGGTGTGGCCGAACACCTGCAGACGGAACATCGGCCCGAATTCGCGCACCCAGGCGGTGAACTTCTGATGCATCTGCCGGCCGCTCAATTGAAGCGCATTGCCGACGAAAGGCTGGCCCTTGGGGCTGGGCAGGTCCTCGATGCGACGGCTGTAGCTCAGTTCTGCTGGCGCTTCCGTTGCCAGGCCCAAGGTGTCCGCGGCGATGGTTTCGTTCATGGGTTGGCGTCGGTGAGGTTGAGGTTCGGCGTGTAATGGACGATCCGCTCGGAGATGTCGCGGGCGAGCTTCTCCACCCGGGGCGCCTTCACGATCGACAGATGCGTGCCGCCGATCCGTGACACGTCCAGGTGCTGGCCCAGGACGTCGCGCCAGCCCAGGGTGAGCTCTTCGCCTTCGCGGCGGTCGGCCGCGAAGAACGTCACCGGCAGCTCTGCCGCGGGCGGTCGATAGTCGTCGGCGGCGCGGGCCAGCACGTCGTACCGGGCCACGGTGCGACGCACCTCGTCCTTCTCCATGCCCGGCGGTACCACTTCCTGCCCAAGGCTCAGCTCGATCATGCCGTCGAGGTCGCCGCGCTGGGCACGCGCCATCAGTTCGGGATACGCGGGGTGACGGCGCCAGTCGCCGGCGAGGTTCAGGTCCAGCAGCCAGTTCAGCATCGCGCGGCAGGCATCGTGCCTGACGGGGTGGCTGTCTCGCTGCCTGAGACGCAGCGATGGGGCGCTGGTGTCGATCATGCCGACGAACTGCACGTCCTCGTCCGCCGCCAGCAGCCGATGCGCGATCTCGTAAGCCACCATGCCGCCCAGCGAATAACCGGCCAGCAGGTAGGGACCGGACGGCCGTACCTCGCGGATGGCATCGAGGTATGCCGTGGCCATGGCCTCGATGCTCGCGTGCACTGTCTCGCTCACCGCCAGGCCGTAGACGGGCCGGTTGGCATCCAGGTGGTGGGCCAGATCGAAGGCGTACTGCACGCCGCCACCGATGGGATGGATGAGGAACAGCGGCGTGGCCGAGCCTTTCGCGCGGATCGGCACCAGGTTCGGGTGCTGGCCGTCTTGCTTGCGCGTGTCGATGAAGGCGGCCAGCGCGCCAAGCGTGGCATGCGAGAACAGGTCGCGCAGCTCGATCTCGGCGACGTGGCGCTTGCGCAACTGGGAGACCAGCTGCGTGGCCAGCAGCGAGTGGCCACCCAGTTCGAAGAAGTCGTCGGACAGGCCAACCTTCTCCACCTTCAGCAGCTCCGACCACACCGCCGCGATCGCTTTTTCCGTTACCGTGCACGGCGCGACATAGCCGGTTTCGTCGTGGGTGACCTCCGGCGCCGGTAGCGCCTTGCGATCGACCTTGCCGTTGGAGGTAAGCGGCATCATCGCCAGGGATACGAAGTACTCCGGCACCATGTAGTCGGGCAGCGTCTGTCCCAGGGTGCGCCGCAGCACCGCCGGGTCGGGCAGCACCTGGCCGTCGTGCGGTACCAGGTAGGCCACCAGGCGCGGGATGTTGCGCTCGTCCGGCCGCGCCAGCACCACCACGTCGCGTACCGCGTCCAGCGCCGCCAGGGACGATTCGATCTCACCCAGCTCGATGCGCAGGCCGCGGATCTTCACCTGGTGGTCGCTGCGGCCCAGGTACTCGATATTCCCATCCGGGAGATACCGCGCCAGGTCGCCCGACAGGTACATGCGGGCGCCGGGGGTTGCATCGAATGGATTGGGGACGAAGGCAGCCGCGGTCAGGTCCGGACGGTTGACGTAGCCACGCGCCAGGCCGACACCTGCGATGTACAGGTGGCCCACCACGCCCATCGGCACCGGGTTCAGGAAGTCATCCAGGATATGGATCTGTATGTTGGCGATAGGCTTGCCGATGGGTACGCAGCCCAGCGGACTGTCCTTCAGGCACTGCCAGTACGTGACGTCCACCGAGGCTTCCGTCGGGCCATACAGGTTATGCAGCTCCACATGGTCCCAGGTGGCGAAGAAGCGCTGCTGCAGGTCCATCGGGAGCGCCTGCCCGCTGCACATCACCTGGCGCAGCGAACGTCCGCTGCCAGGTTCCACCTCGTTGAGGAACACCTCCAGCATCGGCGGCACGAAGTGCGTGGTGGTGATGCGCTCGGCGTCGATCAGGCCGGCAAGGTACGCCACGTCCTGGTGACCGCCGGGCTTGGCCACGACAAGCGTTGCGCCTTCCAGCAGCGGCCAGAAGAATTCCCACACCGATACGTCGAAGCTGAAAGGCGTTTTCTGCAGCACCCGGTCGGCGGCCGTGAGCGGATAGGCCTCCTGCATCCATTCCAGGCGGTTGACGATGCCTCGATGTTCCACGCCCACGCCTTTGGGCTTGCCGGTGGAACCGGAGGTGTAGATCACATAGGAAAGGTGATCCGGCCCGGTGGCATGGACCAGGTTGCCGGCATCCTCGCCTGCCCAGATGGCGGCATCGCCGTCGATGGAAAGCACCGGCAAGCCGGGCACCACCGGGGCGGCGTGGCGCAGGTGGCTCTGGGTCAAGATCGCGGCGGGTGCCGCGTCCTCCACGATGGTGGCAAGACGGTCGGCGGGATAGGTCGGGTCCAGCGGCACATAGGCGCCACCGGCCTTCTCGATCGCATACAGGCCCACGATCATCTCGATCGAGCGCTCCGTGCACAAACCCACCAGGACATCCGGGCCCACGCCCAGGCGACGCAGATGGCGCGCCAGGCGGTTCGCCCGGGCGTTGAGTTCGGCGTAGGTCATGGAGGCGTCTTCGTACACCACGGCGGTGTTGTCGGGCGTGCGCGCCACCTGCGCCTCGAACAGCTGCTGCAGTGTATGCGTGTCGGGCGTGACCCGTGGATAGACCTTCGCGGTGTCGTTCAGGCCATAGATGAGGTGCCGGAATTCGGCTTTGTCGATCATCGACAGCTCGCCCACCGGCCGCTCGGGTTCGGCCACGATCGCGTGCAGCAGGTTGGACAGGTGAACACCCATGCGCTCGATCGTGGCCCGATCGAACAGGTCGGTGTTGTACTCGAAGCTGCCCTGGAGGCCCTGCGGGCTTTCGAAGAAAGTGAGCGTGATGTCGAACTTGGCGGTGACCGTCTCGTGAGGCACCAGCTCCAGCTCCAGCCCAGGCAATGTCAGGTTCATCGGTGAGTTCTGCAGCACCAGCATCACCTGGAACAGCGGCGAATAACTGGTATGGCGCTCCGGCTGCACTGCGCCCACGAGCTGCTCGAACTGCACGTCCTGGTGGGCATAGGCATCGAGCGTATTGGCACGCACCTGCTTCAGCAGGTCGGTGAAGCTGGCACGCAGGTCCACCTGGGTGCGTAGCACTAGAGTGTTGACGAAGAAGCCGATCAGGTCCTCGATCTCGCTGCGGTTGCGGTTGGCGATCGGGGTGCCGATGCAGATATCGCTCTGGCGGGAATAACGTGCCAGCAGCACGTTGAAGGCGGCGCACAGCGTCATGAACAAGGTGCCCTGGGACTTCCGGCTAAGCACCTGCAGCTTGGCACTGAGATCTGCCGACAGCGCATAGGCGAGCGACGCGCCGTCCTTGCCCTGGGTGGATGGACGCGGACGATCGGTCGGCAGGGTCAACAGGGCCGGGCTGCCGGCCAATTGCTTCCTCCAATAACCCAGCTGTCGTTCCAGCACCTCGCCGCTCAACCATTCGCGCTGCCAGCGGGCAAAATCGACATAGCGCATCGGCAGGTCGGGCAGGTTCGCGCCCGCGGCAAAACTGCGGTTGGCGTACAGCGTGCCCAGTTCGCGCACCAGGATGCCCATGGACCACCCATCCGAGACAATGTGGTGCATGGTCAGCAGCAACAGGTGCTCGTGGTCAGCCAGCCGCACCAGGCAACTGCGGACCAGGGGGCCACGCTGCAGGTCGAACGGCGTGCTTGCTTCTTCCAGCATCAGTTTGCGTGTCTGCGTTTCCTGGTCCTTGGGCTTGAGGCTACGCAGGTCGTGCAGGGTGAGCACCAAGTCCACGTGGGCGGGAATGAACTGCACAGGCGTACCGTCCACGGCGCCGAAGCGGGCACGCAGGGCGTCGTGGCGTGCCACCACATCGTTGAGCGCGCCCTCCAGTGCATCGGCATCCAGCTGGCCTTTCAGGCGCACCGCGGCGGGGATGTTGTAGGTGGGGTTGTGTCCTTCGAGCTGGTCGAGGAACCAAAGCCGTTGTTGTGCGAAGGACAGAGGGTAGCCCTCTTCCTGCGCTATCACCGGCGCCTCCGCCACGCTCGCCGGGGCCTCGTGCTTGCTGGTGGATTGCGCTGCCGACTCGATCCACGCCACCAGCGCGGATACCGTGGGTGCTTCGAGCATCGCGCCCACCGGCACGTCCACCCCGAACTCGTCACGGATCCGAACGGCCAGCTGCGTTGCCAGCAGGGACTGGCCGCCGAGCTCGAAGAAGTCATCGTCCGGTTCGATCGACGGGCGGCCCAGCAGCTCGCGCCAGATGCGCATCATCGTGCTGGTGGTGGTGTCGCCCTGGCCGCCTGTCAGCACGGTGGGATTCGCTGGCAGCACTTCGGTGGCATCGGGGTAGCGCACGTCCGTCCAGCACACCTCGCGTGCGAACGGATAGCTTGGCAGGCTCACGCGGCGGGGGCGCGATGCACTCGCGTAGAGCCCATGCCAGTCGAAGGCGAAGCCCTTGACCCACAGATCCAGCAGCTTGCCGTACTTGCCCTTGGCCACCCAAGACTGCACGGCTACCTGCATGTCTTCGTCGTCGGCAAGCGCCGAGAACGCGCCGCGCTTGGCGTGGCCCAGGTAAAGGTCATCGATATTCGTGCTGCCGGCAATAAAGGCCGCCAGCCTGTCGCGGAGTTCGTCCAGCGATTCCACCAGCAGGGCTAGCCGCTCCTCCATTGCCTCACGGCCTACCTGCAAGGTGTAGGCGATATCGGCCAGGATGAGGTCGTTGGCATGGCGTTCGGGTGCCAGCGCCGCCAGCAATCGTTCGGCGCGTGCCTTCAGGCGCTCGGGATCGCGCGCCGACAGCACGATCATGGCCGGGCCGTGCAGGCGGCCATGGGTTTGCGCCGCCGGCTCGATGTATTCCTCGATCACCAGATGTGCGTTGGCGCCCCCCGCGCCGAACGAGGAAATGCCCGCCCGCCGGGGGAACTCGCGGCGGCGGCCATCGATTTCCAGTTGCGGACGCGTCCACGGCGCCAGTGCCTGCTGCACGAAGAACGGGGTATCGGCGAAACGGATCTCTGGGTTCGGCGTGGCCGCATGCAGGCTGGGTGCGAGCATGCCGTGCTTCATCTGCATCAGCACCTTGCTCACTGCCACGAAGCCGCTGGCACTCTCGCTGTGGCCCATGTTCGACTTCACCGAGCCCAGTGCGCAGAACTGGCGGTCCTGCGTGTCGTGACGGAACGCCTTGGCCAGGCCAGCTACCTCGATCGGATCGCCCAGGTGGCTGCCAGTGCCCTGGGCTTCCACATAACTTATGGTGCGTGCGTCCACGCCGGCACGGCGCAGCGCGTCGGTGACAAGCTGCGCCTGCATGTTGGGGTTCGGCACCAGGTAGGCATGGGTCTTGCCACCTGAATTGATCGCACTGCCCTTGATCACGCCATAGATATGGTCGCCATCGGCCACGGCGCGATGCAGGGGCTTCAGGACCAGCGCACCCACCGCCTCGGCATCGACAAAGCCGTCGGCGCCGGCGGCAAAGGATTTGCACTTGTCATCAGCCGACAGCATGGTCATCGAGGCCAGGTCGATCAGTTGAGTGGGCGCGACGATCAGGTTCACGCCGCCGGCAATGGCCACCTCGCTATCGCCGCTGCGCAGGCTTTCCAGCGCCAGGTGGATGGCGGTTAGCGAGGACGAGCAAGCGGTGTCGACGGCCAGGCTCGGCCCCTGGAAGTTGCACTGGTGCGAGATGCGGTTGGCGATGGACCAGAAGCGCGCACCCGTGGCGTAGTGCTCGTTGGTGACGCCGACGAACAGGCCGACCTTGCGATTGGCACTGAGGCTGGCGGCCGTGTAGCCGGCATCCTCGATGCTCGCGTGTACCTCCTGCATGAACAGCCGTTCCTGCGGGCTCATCAGGCGCGCCTCGCCTGGTGCGATGTTGAAGAACACGCGATCAAAGCCCTGCACGTCGTCAAGGAGGCCTGCCCAGCGCGTATAGGTCTTGCCGGCCTGCCCTTTGCGCTCGTCGAAGAAGCGGCCGTGCTCCCAGCGTTCTGGCGGCACTTCCGTCACGCTGTGGCGTCCGGCGGCGAGGTTGTCCCAGAACTGGTGCACATCGTTCGCACCGGGGTAGCGGCCCGACAGGCCGACGATGGCCACGTCGAATGGAGCGACAGGCGTGGGGACGGTATGGATCGTTGCTTCGACCGGCTGTATCTCGCGCACCTCGGCGCTGTCCGCGTGGGTCACCTTGACCGGTTCAGCAGGTGGCGCCGCGGCTGCGAGCCCCGCCCACTGGGCGAGTGCCGTCGGCTGGGTGCGCAGGAAGTGCTCGACCAGGCCTTCGATATCGTGATGCTCGAAGAACAAGGTGGCGCTGATATTCTCCGCGCCGAACATCACGCGCAACGCGTCGGTCAGATCCATGACCAGGATCGAGTCGAGGCCGTACTCGTCAAAGCCTACGCCCGCTCCAACCGCGTCCAGCGGCAGCGACAGGCGCTGGCTGATCAGTTTGCGGAACTTCAGCACGCTCCTCTCCCGCAAGGTTGCCTCGGTCGGCTGGGTGTCGGTGGCGTGGCTGTGGTGTACGGTGATGCCCATGGAATCATTCATGTCGGAGGAGATCCGTTCTTTGGTGGCTTCACGTGATGGCTTGGGATGGATGGTGCGCAGGCTGAGCTTTCGCAGGCGGACGCAAACGGTGCCGTCCGCGTCGCATAGATCGATATCGAGCTGGCGGATGGTTTGGGCGGTTTGGGGGTCAGAGTTTTTACTCTGACCCCGGCCTTCCCCAGCGTCCGCCTGGCGAACAAGCGCCCACATACTGGCCGTGCACGGCGCGAACGCCTGCACGGATTCGAGGGCGAATGGCAAGGCCAGCTCCACGCCGTCCTCGCCACGCTCTGCCAGCGGCAAGCCCAGCGAGGACTGCAAGGCCGCGTCGAGCAAGCTCGGATGCAGCAGGTAATCGTGCAGCGACGACGCTACCGTGGGTGGCAGCGAGAGCTTCGCCAGCACCTCACCCTTCCCCACGAACAGCTCGTCGATGCCGCGAAATGCGGGACCATACTGCAGCCCCTTGCTTTCGAAGATCGCGTAGCAACGCCCGTGGCTGATGTGCGTCGTGGTACAGCGGGCGCGTAGACCGGCAAGGTCGTGCCGCTCCGTCACCGTTTCGGCGGCCGATGCGGCGCCCTGGCTATGAAGGCTCCCGCCCTCGCCACGAAGTTCGAAGCGGAACGTACCGTTCGGCTCGGCCAGAAGCTTGAGTTCGAGCGGCAGGCCGCTTTCGTCGGCCACCGCGGGACGAACCCATGCGATGTTTTCCAGACGAATGCTCACCGCACCGGGTATGGCTTCCTGAGCGGCAGCCCGTGCCATTTCGAGCTGGGCCACGCCCGGCAGTACGCGGCGGCCCTGCACGCGATGGTCGGCGAGGAAGAACTCCGTGCCGTTGAAACGGCTGGCGAAGCGCCCTGCTCCTACATCGGAGGTTTGCAGCAACGGATGCCGGCGAGCTGGTGGGGCGATGCGTAACTCCGCGCCAGTCCAGCGCGCCATAGCCTCCGATTGGCTGGCGATGAAGTGATCGGCCAGCGCATCGATGGTCGGATGCTCGAAGAACAGCGTGGAGGAGACCCGGTCTTCGATGCCCAGCTCTTCGAACGCCGCGCGCACCGCGTTGGTCAGTTCCAGCACCAGGATCGAGTCCACGCCGTATTGTTCCAACCCTGTTGCCGTATCGATCTCGGCTGCTGGTTTCTTCAGCGCCTTGCCGACCAGCCTGGTCAATCGCATACGGCAGCGGTCGCGCAGCGACGATGCGTCGGCAGTGGGGTTGGGGGGCAGAGTCGCGGCTCTGACCCCGGTGCCGGCTGTCTGCATCCGGACGGGTTTGGGGGTCAGAGTCATGACTCTGACCCCGTTCACGGGCTCCTTCTGCATGATGATGCCGTCGCTCTCCGCCACGATCACCTGCTGGCCCAGGCCATGCGCGGGCTCCGCCGGGAAGCGCACGTGGCGATAGCCTTCCTCGTGCAGCACGGAATCCCAGCGCCCTGGCGACAGGCTCGGGCAGCCGGGGATGCGCAGCGCTTCGTCCTGGTATAGCCACCAGCCGTCGAGCAGGCCAAAGGTCAGGTGCGACCACACCTCGCAGGTGGACAGTTCATTGAGCACCAACAGGCCATTGGCGCCCAACAGGGCCTTGGTGTTGCGCAGGCTCTCGCGAATGTCGCGGGTGGCGTGCAGCACGTTGGTGGCGATGGCCAGGTCGTAGCTGCCAGCCTGGATGTCCTGCCCTTCCAGCGGGCTGCCGATATCGAGCAGCCGGTAGGACAGGTAGGGATACAGCGGCCCGTACTTGCCTTCCGCGTGCAGCAGGAACGCCCGCGACAGGTCGGTATAGCAGTACTCGCCGATGTGCTTCGCATAGGGCGCCAATCGCGCCATCACCCGTGCACTGGTGCCGCCGGTGCCGGCGCCGATCTCCACGATGCGGATCTTCGCCTCCGGATCGCGCATGACGCGCGCGGCGACGAAGGCGAGTACCGCCTCGCACAGCACATCGTTGAAGTGGTCGGCTACCGCATTGCCCTGGTACACCCCCTCGACCAGGCGCATGGACGAATCCGGGAACATCACCGCCGTGGCTTCCACCTGGCCCTGCAGGATCGCAGGCAGCGCATGCAGCATGGTGTCCACCAGGGCAACCTGGGCCTGGCGTACATGGCCGGTGGCGAGCCATGCGGTCTTGCGCTGGTGCCATTGCGACCAGGCGTGTTCCAGCGACGGAGCCGTGGTGCTATGGGGGGTCAGAGTATTCACTCTGACCCCAGTCGGGGCCGTGGTGAGACCCGCTCCAGCGATCATGCGCAGGCTATGGCGCAGCCAGCGCGCGTACCTAGACGGGGCGGACGCTGGATCGGACCAACCCAGCGCATGCAGTTCGCCTTGCACGATGGCCAGCGCCAGGCGATCGATCTCCCTGCCTTCCGCGGCAAGAGCCGTGGCGTCGCCCCGGAAGGCAGGCATGACGCTGGGCATGTTCGCCAGCGAAGCAAAGCGGGCTTCATGCAGGCGCACGCGCGACTTGCCGACGAGGTCGAACACGCCGCCGTGCATGTCCTCGCGCGTCGCCTTCATGAAGCTGAGTTGAGGCATCGGCGAACGTAGCAGCCGGTCGAGAGCCCGCATGCCCTCTGCCGGCTCGATCGAGCCGATGCCCTGCCGCGCCATGCGTTCGCGGTAGTCGTCGGAAGCCACCACGCCGACGCTGCCCCAGTAGCCCCAATTCATCACTTTCACCGGATACGACAGGCGGCCGGCCAGATGCCGTGCGTAGGCGTCCTTGAAGGTGCAGCCCGCCGCATAACCGCTTTGGCCTGCGGCGCGGACGAAGCCGGCCAGCGAGGAGAGGAACAGCATGAAGTCGAGCGGCAGTCCGCCGAATACCTGGCCGATGCGCACGCTCGCGGCCACCTTGGCCGACAATCCTCCACGCAGGCGCGCCTCGTCCATTTGCGCCACGCTCTTGTCGAGCAAGTCGATGGCCGCGTGTACCACGCCGTGGATCGCTCCATGGCGTGCGAGTACCTCGGCCCGTGCCTGTTCCAGCGCCGTGCGGTCGGCTGCATCGGTGGCGATATAGAGCGGCATGGAGCCGAGCGCGCCCAGCCGCGTCCGTGCCTGGGTGATCGTTTCATCTTCCGGCCGGCGTCCGATCCACACGATGCGCGCGCGGTGCGCACGGATCATGTGCTCGCTCCAGGCCTGGCCGATCCCTCCCGCACCACCGACCACAACGTAGACCCCGCCTTCGCGATACGGCGAAGCGCCCTGCCCGGCAGCTGCTGCGTCCATGGGGGACAGCAGTTGGCTGAACCACTGGCCACCTCGACAAGCCAGCGTGGCGCCGCGGTGGTCCTGGGCAAGCCGCCACATCGTATCGATGGGCCAAGCACCTTCTCGCGGCATATCCAGCAGGCGCAGGTGCCAAAGCGTGGACTCCTTCGCCACCGCACCCATGAAACCGTGGATCGCGGCATGCCGGGGTGCGATCGCGTCGGAGCCGTGCACGGCCTGTGCCTGCACGGTCACCACGGTCCAGTCGATCGCTCGCCGGTCGAAGCCCAGGGCGAGGAGCGCCTTGACCAGGCGGAAGCCGGCGATGACGCCGTGCTCTTGAGCAGCAATGAGCGTCTCGTCTTCGGATGCTTCGGTGTCGTCATCGACAAGCCAGATCAGCCGGTCGAAGGAGCCGGATGCGCGCAGGCGCTCCTCGATGGTCGCCACGTCGGCGCCGGGCGCCCATTCGAGCATTCCAGCATCCGGCAGCGCATCGAGCAGCGCGGCCCGTTGAGCCGGCGAACCACCGGCGATCAAGCTTCGTCCGCTGCTTGTGGAAGATGCAAGCTTCGGTTCGACGACTTCCCAGGTTGGCATCAGCAGCCATTCGTGGCCGTTGGCCACGGGCTCGGCCGATTCGCTGGGGGCTTGGGCCGACACGATGTCCGGCACCCAGTAACGGCCGCGCGCGAAGGGATAGGTAGGCAGGTTGATGCGACGCGGCGGATGCGTTGCGTAAAGGCCGCGCCATTCGACGACGGCGCCTTTCACCCAAGCCTCAGCGAGCTTGCCGACTTCACGGGCTTTGATCCAGGCTGCGACCGCCTGGGCATCGGGTACGCCATCCCGGCGTCCTCGCGCCACGACACCGCGATGAACGTGTCCAGCGGGTTCCTGGCCGGTTGCGAGCGAGCGCAGTCGCGCGCTCAACTCATCCACAGACGACACCACCAGCGCCAGGCGCGCCTCCATGGCCTCGCGTCCCACCTGCGTGGTGTAGGCGATATCACCCAGACTGGCCTGCGAACGTGCAACGAATGCCTGCAGCAGGCTCACCTGATCACGCAACTGCTCTTCGTTGCGCGCCGAAAGAAGCACGGGCACCGGGCCATCCAGGGGCGAATCCACGGCCGCCGGCGCGAGGTATTCCTCCAGCACGACATGCGCATTCACGCCGCCGAAGCCAAACGAACTTACGCCTGCCCGGCGCGGCAATGTGTGGCCCCGTGCATCGCGAAGCGCCGTCCATTCCCGCGCCTGGCGCACCACGTAGAACGGGCTGCCCTCGAGTTCGAGATAGGGATTGAGCTGTTCGCTGTGCAGCGTCTTCACCAGGGTGCGGTGCTTCATCTGCAGCAGCACCTTCACCACCCCGGCGACACCCGCGGCAAGCTCGAGATGGCCGATGTTGGTCTTGACCGAGCCCAGGCCGCAGTACGGCGCTGCCACGGTCTGGCCACCGAATGCCGCCTTCAGCCCCTGCACTTCCACCGGATCACCCAGCCGTGTGCCGGTACCATGCGCTTCGATATAACTCACCGTACTTGGGTCGATGCCTGCCTGCTTCAGCGCCTTGCCGATCACCTGGGCCTGGGCCACGGGGTTCGGTGCGGTCAGTGAATTGGCATGGCCGCCGTGGTTCTCGGCGACGCCGCGTACCAGGCCGTGGATGGGATCGCCATCGCGCTCGGCGTCGGAGAGCCTCTTGAGGACCAGCATCGCCACGCCTTCGCCGCGCACGTAGCCATCGGCTTCGGCGGCGAAGGTCTTGCAACGGCCGTCCGGGCTGAGCATGCCTGCCTTGCTGAAGCTGATATGCGCTTCGGGGGTCACGATGGTGTTCACGCCACCGACCACCGCCATGGATGCCTGTCCGCTACGGATCGCGGCGACACCACGCGCCAGGGCCACCAGCGAACTGGAACACGCCGTTTCTACCGGCTCGCTCGGTCCATGCCAGTCGAACAGGAAGCTGATCCGGTTCGGACCAACCGAGGGCACGCCGCCGGTCGAGGCATAAGCTTCACCGCCAAGGCCAGCGCGGTCGACCAACCGGCCGTAACCGGTGGCGCCAGTGCCAACATAGATCGCCGTATCGCTGCCTGCCAGCGCGGACGCGGCGTAGCCTGCATCTTCCAGCGCCTTCCAGGCATGGATCATCGCCAACCGCTGCTGCGGATCCATCAGCTCGGCTTCCTTCGGCGAGATGCCGAAGAACATGGGATCGAATTCGTCCACGCCGTCGATAAAGCCGCCCCAGATGATCCGGGTGCGATGCGCTTCGCGGCTCTGGTCACCGTGGAAGCTGCGCCAGTCCCAGCGTTCGGGCGGGATTTCGTCGATGCAGTCGCGGCCCTCGCTAAGGTTCTGCCAGAACGCATCGATATCCGACGCGTGGGGAAAGCGGCCGCTCATGCCGATGATGGCGATGGGCTCGTCGGAGCTAGGGGTCAGAGTGTTCACTCTGACCCCGGTCGTGACCTTGACCGCTGTTGATGTCGCCACAGGTGCGTCTTTGGGGGTCAGAGTAGTCACTCTGACCCCATGCTCGCGAATGAGGTGATCGACCAGGCCATCGAGCGTGGGGTGTTCGAAGAACACGGCTGGCGTCAGGCGGAGCTGATAGCGCTGGTTCACCGCGTTACCGAACTCGGTCAGGGACACCGAATCGAAGCCGTATTCGCTGAACGTGCTTTCGCCGTCGAGGTCTTCCGGCTTCACCTTGATGAGCGTGGAGACGATGTCCGCCAGTGCGTTCCAAACAGCTTCACGCGACGACACGACCGGTTCGGCAACCTCCTCGTGCATGGCAACGGCGACGGGCCGCTCGGCGACCGCGTGGAATGCCATACCCAGCACGCTCTGGCGAATGCGCTCCGGCTCGCCCGCCACCACCAGCCACTGGCTGGCGTCGCCCGCCCACGCCTGGCGCAGCACCCGCACGCCCTCTTCGGTCGACAGCGGATGCATGCCCAGCTGCTGGCGCATCATCGTTTGCGTGGCGGCGTCCACCCGCATGCCGCCTTCGGCCCACAGTGGCCAGTCGATCGACAGCGTGCGCCCGTGGCGCTCGCCGCGGGCCACCCGCTCCGCGCGCTCGTGCACGAAGGCATCCATGAAGGCATTCGCCGCCGCATAGTCGGCCTGGCCCACGCTGCCCACCGCGCCGGCGATGGATGCGAAGCAGATGAACGCAACCAGGGTGATGTCGCGGCTGGCGCGATCCAGGTTCAGCGTGCCCGCCACTTTGGCGCGCAATACCTGGCGCAACTCGTCGCGCGTCTTGGTGACCAGAAAGCTGTCGCGAACGACGCCCGCGCTGTGCACGATGCCGTCTAGGCTTTCGAATTCCTCGGGAATGCCGCGCACCAACGCGTCGACGGCCTCGGCGTCGGCAACGTCCATCGCGTGGTAGCGCACCACGGCGCCAAGCGCCTCCAGTTCCCGTATATGGCCCTGGATCGATGCATCCGGCGTCGACCGCCCCGTGAGGACAAGCACGGGGTTGCGCACCTCGCTGGCGATGGCGCGGGCGAAGATCAGGCCAAGGCCACCGGCACCGCCGGTGATCAGGTAGACGCCATGGTCTTTCCAGGGCGATGCGCCTGGCGTTGCGGAGGTCTCTTCGATCCAACCGGCCACTTGCCGCTCGCCACATACGTGGCGCACACGCGGGGTTGAACCGTCGCCCCTTAGCGCGGCAACCACGTCCTGACCCTCATCCACGGCAATCAACTGCCCGACCAGGCGCGGGCTTTCCAGATGCGCGGTACGCAACATGCCGTCCAGGCCCGCGAGGGCCTGCCACTCGCCCTCGCACGGCACGACGACCTGGATCAGGTGGCGACCGGGTCGAGCAGTCAGGCCCTGGAGGGTTTCCAGCAACATCGTGGCGGCCGCTTCGAACGAAGCGGCAAGGTCCGCGCCGGTTGGCGGGACAAGGCAGGTCGCTTGCGCGAACCGTTCCTGGATACCTGCCACATGCTGGTCGTCCAGGCCGCACAACATGACCACGTGTGAGGCGAAATCACTGGCTTCCCCTTCCGGGGCCGCATCGATCGTCCACACGGGCCGGAACATCAGCGTCTGGACCGGGCCAACGGAAGTCGCCACGGCAGGCTCGGCGCCTAACGGTGTTGCGGCCATGGCCGTGGGGAACCAATGGCGTTCGCCGGCGAAGGGATATGTCGGCAGGCTGATGCGGCGAGGCCGCACGCCATCGCCGTGCAGACGGTTCCAATCGAGGTTGAAGCCCTTCGTCCAGAGGTCCAGCAGGCGGTCATGCTTGCTGCGCGCGAACCAGTTCGACACCGTGGCATCCATGTCATCGTCGCCCGCCAGGGCGGCGAGAACACCGGCACCCCGTCGTGCCTGTCCCAGGTAGAGGCCTTCGATGGCCGTGTCGCCGGCAAGCCACGCCGCCAGCTTGTCCTGTAGTTCGCCCAGTGAATGCACGAGCAAGCCCAGGCGTTCGTCCATGGATTCACGGCCGACCTGCAGGGTGTAGGCCAAGTCTGCAAGCTCAGGCTCCGACTCAGGCAGATAGGCGAGCAATTGGCGCGCCCTTTCACGCAGGCGTTCTTCATCGCGGGCGGACAGCAGCACCATCGCTGGCCCCGTCGACGACTGCGCCCTTGCGGGCGCGGCATATTCCTCGACCACCACGTGGGCATTCGCGCCACCCGCGCCAAACGAGGAGATACCTGCGATACGCGGGCGTTCACGCCCGTCGATCACGGGCCGTTGCCAGGGAGCAAGCCGCTGCTGCACCACGAAAGGCGTAGCGGAGAAATCGATGTTCGGGTTCAGCACGGCCGAATGCAGGCTGGGTGCCAGTTTCTGGTGCTTGAGCTGCAACAAGACCTTGGTGAGTCCTGCGATGCCGGCGGCGCTTTCGCAGTGGCCGATATTCGATTTGGCCGATCCGATCGCGCAATAACCGGCGTCCTGGGTCCATTGGCCGAAGGCTTTCGACAGGCCGGCGATCTCGATCGGATCACCCAGGCTCGTGCCCGTGCCGTGGGCCTCGATATAGCTGATATGGCGGGCATCGACACCGCCTGAACGCAACGCGCGCTCGACCACCTTCGCCTGTGCGTTCGGGTTCGGCACGGTGTAGCCGTTGGTCTTGCCGCCGTGGTTGACCGCGGTGGCACGGATCACGCCATAGATATGGTCACCGTCGGCCCTGGCCTGCGCCAGGGGCTTGAGCAGCACCGCACCCACGCCCTCGCCGGGCACATAGCCTTCGCCACCCTCGCCGAAGCTTTCGCAGCGACCCTTGGCGGAAATGAACTTGCCCTGGGCGAGCACGAGGTACTTGTTCGGATGGATCGATACATTGACGCCACCGGCGATCGCCACGGCGCAACTGCCGCGTGCCAGGCTTTCGCAAGCCAGGTGGATCGCCGTGAGCGACGAGGAGCACATGGTGTCCAGCGCAAGGCTCGGCCCATGGAAGTCGCAGTAATAGGAGATCCGGTTGGCGATCGATGCCGGGCTTCCCGGTGCCGCGACGAAGCGGCCATGCGCCTGTTCCTGCGCGCCGTAGAGCTGGTATTCCTCGTACATCACCCCGGCGAACACGCCGACATCGCCATCCTCGGCGACGTTCTGCCGTGTGTAGCCGGCGTCTTCCAGCGTGGCGTGCACGCATTCGAGGAACAAGCGCTCCTGCGGGTCCATCAGCTCCGCTTCGCGCGGCGCGATATTGAAGAAGCGCGCATCGAAGCGGTCGACGCCGTCGACGAAGCCGCCCCACTTGCCATAAGTCTTGCCGGGCGCGTTGCGGTCGGCATCGAAGTAGAGGCTGTGATCCCAGCGGTCTGCCGGTATCTCGGTGATGCTGTCCCTGCCCTGGCTTAAGTTTGCCCAGAACTCTTCCAGGTTGCGTGCCTGCGGATAGCGGCCGGCGACGCCGATGATGGCGATGCCGTCTTCCTGCACCTGGGCACGCGTGACCAAGCGCGAGCGGAGGTGGCTGGGCTTGGCAGGCGCGAACGCCGGTTGAGACGGTTGGGGGTCAGAGTCGTGACTCTGACCCCGTTGCTGCTGGCCCACCAGGTCGGTGAGCGCCGCCCGGTGATGTTGCAGGAAGTACTCGGCCAGCGCGGCGATCGACTGGTATTCGAAGAACAGTGTCTTCGGCAGCGGACCGAAGGCTTGCTCGAGCCTGGCGGTCAGGTCCAGGGTCATGACCGAATCGATGCCATAGGTCTCAAGTCGAGCCTCGGCGTCGATCCGTTGCGGTGGTAGCTTCAGCGTGGTCGAAAGCATGCGCACCAAATGGCGCACGGTGCGTTCGCGCAGGTCGTCCGCTGTCGTTTCCACGGCGCGCGCGGCCGGTTCCGGCGCAGGCTTAACGCCACGATGCCCGGCCTGTTCCATACGCTCGGCCGGTTCGCCCAGGATGTCCTTGCGCAGCCGTGCCAGGTCGCCCGTAGCAACCAGCACCTGTGGCGAGCCCAGCGACCATGCGCGCGTCAACGCATCGCAACCTTCGATGGTCCCCAGCGGCACCATGCCCCGGTCCCGCAGCAGGCGTTGCCGCGTGGCAGCGTCCACGCGCATGCCGCCGTGATCCCACAGGGGCCAGTTCACGGCCAAGGTACGCCCCCGGCGCTGTCCTTGCGCAACCAGCGCGTCGCGCTGATGGGCGAACGCATCCATGAACGCGTTGGCCGCCGCATAGTCGGCCTGGCCCATGTTGCCGATGGCGCCGGCGAGGGACGAGAACACGATAAAGGCGTCGAGCGCGAGATCGCGGCTGGCCTCATCGAGGTATAGGGTGCCGGCGACCTTCGCGCGCAACACGTCACCCAGGTCCTGGCTTGTCTTGCGCAGGATGAAGCCATCGCGCAGCACGCCGGCGCTATGAACGATGCCGTCCAGGCCATGGGCCTCGGCGGTCTCGCTTACGCAGGCAAGGACGGCAGCGCGGTCACCAACGTCGAGCTCGCGATAGCGCGCCTTCGCACCCAGCGCCGCAAGTTCGTCGAGTGCGGCTTGTATCTGGCCACTCAGCGGCGAGCGGCCTGTCAGCACCAGGGTCGCACCCGTGGCCTGCCGGGCAATATCGCGGGCGAACACCAACCCGAGGCCCCCGGCGCCGCCGGTAATGAGGTATGTGCCGTCCGCTTTCCAGGGCGAGCCGGCATTGTCCACCGACTGCGCTTCCAGCCAGCTGGGCGTTTGGCGCATGCCTTCGACGTAGCGAATCGACATGGCGTCATCGCCCATGTTCTCCGCCAGCGCTTGCGCCGCGTCCTGGCCTTGCCCGATGCGGATCACCTGGCCACGGATGGCCGGGTTCTCCAACTGCGCCGTATGCAGCATGCCTTCCAGTCCCGCCAACACCTGGGACGTGCCTTGAGCCGGCACAACCACCTGCACCAGGCACGGGGCGGCTTCCGTAGCCCAGGAGCGTAGCGTATCCAGAAGCGCGACTGCGGCCACTTCGTAGGCTTGCGCCAGGTCATCTCCGACGTCGATGGCGGTCGCGTCGGCAAAGCTGGCCCGCACGCTCGCGACATCCACCGGATTGAGACCGGCGAGCAGCACCGCATGCCTGGCGAAGCCTCCGCCTGTCGGGTTGGCCGCCGCTTTCCGTGCGGTCCACGCTGGAGTCGCAAGCAGCACTTGTGACGCATCCTGCATCGCGGGCGCCGGCCGCAGGACCAATTCGCCGAAGCGGATGCAGACACTACCGGCCTCGTCGCACAGATCGATGTCGAATGTCTGTCCAGTCGGGTCGCCATCGTCCAGCTGCGTCACCACCGCCCACATGCGCTCGGCACATGTGGCATGGATGTCCAGACAGGCGAGCGACGCGGGCAACCACAGCGTGCTGCCATCGGGCGAGGCCAGGCCGACCGTGGCTTGCAGCGCCGCATCCAGCAGGCTCGGATGCAAGACGAACTCTTTCAGGTTCACGCCGGCCGGCAAGGCAATGCGAGCCAGGGCCTGCCTTTCTCCCACGAAAATTTCCGCCAGGGCCTGCAAGGAAGGCCCGTAGGCCAGCCCCATGCTTTCGAATGCCTCGCGGCATTGCATGGCATCCAGGTGGGCCGCCGTGCATGCCTGTCGCAAGCCATCGATGTCATGGGCTGCGATCGCCCCGTCTTCCGCGACCATGGCAACAGCTCCCACGGTGCAAACCGCATCGCCATGGGATATCGCGAAGCCGATCACGCCATCGTCCTGCGGCAGCAGGCCAACCTGCACATCCAGGCCCTCCGCCTCCACGACCACCGGTCGCTGCCATGCCACGTCCATCAGTCTTACGCGCTCCTCGCCATCGAGCGCTTCGCGGACAGCCTGGTACGCCATCTCAAGCTGTGCGACGCCAGGCAGCACACGTTTGCCGCGCACCACATGGTCAGCAAGGAAGGACTCGCGGCCGATGAAGTGCGAGCTGAAGCGCTGCAAGGCAAACGTCGAGGTATTCCGGTGCAACAACGGATGCAGCGTGGCGGTGGACAGGCCTTGCGCCGACGGCGTGGCTTCCAACGGCAGCCAGTAGCGCTCGCGGGCGAACGGATAAGTTGGCAGGCTCACACGGCGCGGATGCCCGTTGACATGAAGACTCCACCAGTCGAATGCGAACCCCTTTGCCCATAGCGCCAGCAGCTTGCCGTGCTTGCCCTTGGCCAGCCATCCGCGTACGGCGCCGTCCATGTCGTCATCGTCGGTAAGTTCGGCCAGGGCATCGCGGTTGCGTTTGGCCTGCCCCTGGTAAAGCTCGTCGATGGTGTTCTCGCCGGCAAGCCACGCGGCCAGCTTGGCCCGCAGCTCATCCAGCGAGTGCACCAGCAGCGCCAGGCGTTCGTCCATGGCCTCGCGGCCGACCTGCAGTGTATAGGCCAGGTCGCGTAGCGGAAGCTGTGGATCAGCATCGATGGCGGCAAGCAGACGCTGCGCCTGTTCGCGAAGGCGCTCTTCGTCGCGCGCCGACAGCACTACCATCGCAGGTCTCTTGTCTTGCGCGTCGGCCAAGGCGTCTTCGACGTACTCCTCGATCACCACATGGGCATTCGCGCCGCCCGCACCGAAAGACGATATCCCTGCGATACGTGGCCGCTCGCGACCGTCGATCACCGGACGCTGCCAGGCAACCAGTGCCTGCTGCACCACGAATGGCGTGGCGTCGAAGTCGATGTTCGGGTTCAGCACGTCCGAATGCAGACTGGGTGCCAGCTGCCGATGCTTCAGCTGCAGCAGCACCTTGGTGACGCCAGCGATGCCTGCCGCGCTTTCGCAATGGCCGATATTCGATTTGGCCGAGCCGATGGCGCAGTAGCCGGTGTCGTTCGTCCACAGCGAGAAGGCTTTCGACAGGCCGGCGATCTCGATCGGGTCGCCCAGGCTGGTGCCGGTGCCATGCGCTTCGATATAACTGATTTCGCGCGCATCAACGCCGCCCTTACGCAGGGCGCGCTCGATGACCTCCGCCTGCGCGTTCGGATTGGGCACCGTATAGCCATGGGTCTTGCCGCCATGATTGACCGCGGTGGCGCGGATCACGCCATAGACATGGTCGCCGTCCGCTTTGGCCTGAGCCAGCGGCTTGAGCAACACAGCGCCCACCCCTTCACCCGGCACGTAGCCTTCGCCACCCTCGCCGAAACTCTCGCAGCGACCCTTGCCGGAGATAAACCGGCCCTGCCCCAGCGTGAGGTATTTGTTGGGGTGGATCGAGACATTCACGCCGCCAGCCAGGGCCACCGCGCAATCGCCACGCTGGATCGCCTGGCAAGCCAGGTGGATCGCGGTCAACGAAGACGAGCACATGGTGTCCAGCGCCATGCTCGGGCCGTTGAAGTTGCAGAAGTACGAGACGCGGTTGGCGATGGATGCCGGATGGCCCGACACCGCCAATGGCTTGCCACGCACCTGCTCCTGCGCGCCGTAGAGCTGGTACTCCTCGTACATGACGCCTGCGAAGACGCCGACGTTGCCACGCTGGGCGACGTTATCGCGGGTATAGCCGGCATCCTCCAGCGTGGCGTGCACGCATTCGAGGAATAGGCGCTCCTGCGGGTCCATCCGCTCCGCTTCGCGCGGGGAGATACTGAAGAACAGCGGGTCGAAGCGATCGACACCGTCGATGAAGCCGCCCCACTTGCCATAGGTCTTGCCTGGAGTGTTGCGGTCTTCGTCGAAATAAAGCGTGTGATCCCAGCGGTCGGCGGGGATCTCGGTGATGCTGTCCACGCCCTGGCTCAGGTTGGCCCAGAAGGCTTCCAGGTCCGCGGCCTGCGGGTAGCGTCCGGCCACGCCGACGATGGCAATGGCATTGTCGTGTTCCGACGCCGGTTGGGGGTCAGAGTCATGACTCTGACCCCGTTTCTGGGGGGCGTAACCTTCTCTGTGCGTGGGTGCCGGAGTAATCGACCTGGTCGCTATGGGTGCGGATGCCACCGAAGCCACGCTTCGCCGCTCCCCCAGTAAGCCCACCAGCGCCTCGCGATGCTGTCGCACGAAGTAGCCTGCCAGCGCTGCCAGCGACTGGTATTCGAAGAACAGCGTCTTGGGCAGCGAGCCGAAGGTCTTTTCCAGGGCGCGCGTGAGGTCCAGCACCATCAGCGAATCGATGCCGTAGGTCTCCATGCGGGCCTTGCGGTCGATCCGGTGCAGCGGCAACTTCAGCGCCGTCGAAAGGAAGCGCTCGAAGTGGCGCGTGGCACGTTCGGTGAAGGCGTCGTCGTCTTCATCGGCGCCAACCATGGCCATGACGGGCGGGACTTCCGCCGGCGCCATCGCCGCCGGTGCGGTAACCGCTATGTTTTCGTTGGATGCCTGCTCTGCCCGGTGGAACTTCAGTTTGCGGAAGCGCAGGCACGTCTGGCCGTTCTCGTCGCACAAATCGATATCCACCACGCCAGGCACATCGCCCTGGCGCACCACGGCCCACGTCGCGTCGGCGCAAGGACCGAGCACGTCGAGTGCGCCCAGCGATATCGGCAGCATCAACGGCGGCGTGGCACCGTCGGCGCCGACAAACAGACCGATGGAGGCCTGCAAGGCCGCATCGAGCAGACCTGGCGGCAACGCATAGGCAACCCCGTCGACCCGCCAGGGCTCGGGCAGCTTCACGCGGGCAAGCACGATACCGTCGCCGGTGAACACGTCGACCAAGCCCTGGAAGCCCTCGCCATAATCGAGACCCATAGCCTCGAAAGTGGTGTAGCAATATTTTTTATCTAATTGATTTAACGAGCATTGCTTACGCAAATAAGCAATGTTCCAGGGAGGCGCCGCCTCGCCGCTGGATATAGAAGTAACCGTGCCTTGGCCATGGATGGGGCCATCATCGGTATGCAGCTCATAGGCGACATCGCCATTGACCTGCGGATGGAGCGAGAGCTGTAGCGTCACTCCCTCGTCGCCGGCGACCACCGGCCGCATCCATGCGATGTCCTTCAAATGCAAGGTGCCGTCGGATTCCAGGGCCATCGCCACGGCGGCGCGCGCCATCTCCAGCTGCGCCACGCCCGGCAACACCGCACGGCCACTGACGCGATGATCCGCAAGCACCCTTTCCTTTCCGGTGAAGCCGCTGCTGAAGCGAGGTCCGGCCAGCGTCGAGGTATTGCTCTGGACAAGGGGATGCAACACGGCGTGGCTTGCCGACGGCACGATGGCCGCCGATATCCAGTGGCGCTCCCTGGCGAACGGATACGTCGGCAGGCTGATGCGGCGCGGAGCGCGGCCGGCATGCAGTTCGCGCCAGTCAATGGCGTGGCCTTGCACCCAGAGCCCCACCAGCGCATCCAGTTGGCCGCGTGCGACCAACGTCTGGATGGTTACTTCCATGCCCCCTTGCGCCTTCTCGGCACGACCGCGGTGCGTGGTGCCGCTGCCATCCAGGAAGAGCGTCAGCTTGTCGTGCAGTTCGTCCATCGAACGGACCACCAGGCCGAGGCGCTCCTCCATCGGCTCGCGGCCGACCTGCAAGGTGTAGCCCAGGTCTGCCAGTGCGACACTGGCCCTGGATTCCGGCAACGCGGCAAAAGCGGCGAGCTGCTGGGCCTGCTCGAACAGCCGTTCGCTATCGCGGGCGGATAGCAGCACGGCCACCGGGCCACCGGCAGCCCCCCTGTGCGATACCGGCGCGACATACTCCTCCAGTACGACGTGTGCATTGACGCCGCCAAAGCCGAACGAGCTCACACCCGCGCGCCGTGGCACCGAGCGCCCCTGCGCATCGCGCAAGGCCGCCCATTCCCCAGCCTCGCTCGCCACGCGGAAGGGAGCTCCCGTGAGATCGATATAAGGATTGAGCACTTCGGCATGCAGGCTCTTCGCCAGCCAGTGGTGCTTCATCTGCAACAGCACCTTCACCACGCCCGCCACACCAGCGGCGAGCTCCAGGTGACCGATGTTGGTCTTCACCGAGCCGATCGCGCAGTGTGCACTGGCGACATCGCCAGCACCGTTGGCGGCATAAAGATCGGCGAACGCAGCCTTCAGCCCGTTCACTTCCACCGGGTCGCCCAGTGGCGTACCGGTGCCGTGTGCCTCGATGTAGGTCACCGTGCGCGGGTCGATGCCGGCGTCCTGGTGTGCCCGCCGGATCACGGCAGCCTGCGCTGCCGGGTTGGGAGCGGTGAGGGAATTGGCGCGGCCGCCGTGGTTCTCGGCGGTGCCCAGCACCAGGCCATAGATATGGTCGCCGTCGCGCTCGGCATCGCTGAGCTTCTTCAGCACGAGCATGGCCACGCCTTCGCCACGCACGTAGCCGTTGGCGGCGGCGGAGAAGGTCTTGCAGCGGGCATCCTCGCTGAGCATGCCGGCGCGCTCGAAGCTGATATGCAGTTCGGGGTTGATGATCGTGTTCACGCCGCCGGCGATGGCCATGGCGCAGTCGCCGCGCTCGATCGCCAGCACCGCGCGGCGCAACGCGACGAGCGAACTGGAGCACGCCGTTTCCACCGGCTCGCTCGGCCCGTGGATGCCCAGGAAATAACTCATCCGGTTAGGGCCGACCGAGGCCACCGTGCCAGTGGACGAATAGCCTTCGATCGCCGCGCCTGCGCGGCTGGCCAGCGTGGCGTACCCGCTGGGCATGGTGCCCACGTAGAGGCCAAGGTCGCTGCCGGCCAGCGACGAAGCCGCGTAGCCGGCATCCTCCAGTGCCTTCCATACGTGGATCATCATCAACCGCTGCTGCGGATCCATGAGCTCAGCTTCCCTCGGCGAGATGCCGAAGAAGGCCGGATCGAACTCGTCCACGCCTTCGATGAATCCACCGCGCACGGCATGGCCGGCGCTGCCTTCCGGCGCGCGTTCGCCGTGCCATGCCAGCCAGTCGGCTCGGGATGCGGGCATCGGACTGATGCAGTCGCGGCCCGCGGCAAGGTTGCGCCAGAACGCGTCGATGTCCTCGGCCATCGGGAAGCGGCCGCTGATGCCGATGATCGCCACGGGTGTCTTGGCCGCTGGCGTCGACGGCGCCGCGAGCGCGGAAGCGAAGCCACGGCGTGGGCGGGTGGAGCTGATGTCACGGACGGGGATTTCCGGCACAGCTAGGGCGGGGTCAGAGTCATGACTCACACCCCTAACCAGAGGCTGGCTCCCAACTACGGCGGGAGTGAAGCGCGGCGCCAGCACATCACGATGCTCACGCTCCAGGTAGCCGGCAAGGCCGTCCAGCGTGGAATATTCGAAGAAGAGCGTCGGCATCAGGTCGAGGCCGTACTGCCGGTTCAGTGCGTTGGCGAGGCCGGTGAGCGAGATCGAGTCGAAGCCGTACTCGTTGAACGACGTGTCGCTGTCGAGGTCTTCCGCCTTCACCTTGATCAACGAGGAAACCAGGGCCATCAATGCGTGCTTGAGGGTTTCGCGCAAGCCCTGCGTGGATGCAGCGGGTTGGCTGGATACCGCCGCCTCGACTCGAGATTCCGCAGGGCGGGATTTCGGCATTAACGGAACAGGCAGCCCATCCAGGAATACCTCGCGGATGCGCGCGGGGTCGCCTTCGATCACCAGCACCTGGCTAAGGTCCGTCGCCAGTGCGCGGCGCAGGCCATCCACACCGCCAGCCTTGTCCATCGCGTGCATGCCCCACTGCCGGGCCAGCATGGCGCGCGTTGCCTCGTCGGCGTGCATGCCGCCGTCTTCCCACAGTGGCCAGTTCACCGATAGCGAGCGGCCATGGCGTTCGCCCCGGGCCACGCGTGCAGCGCGCTGGTGCGCGAAGGCGTCCATGAAGGCGTTGGCGGCGGCGTAGTCGGCCTGCCCCACATTGCCCGCGGCGCCGGCGATCGACGAGAAGCACACGAAGCAGTCCAGCGGCATGCCGCGGGTGGCTTCGTCGAGATTCACGGTGCCTGCCACCTTGGCGGCGAATACATCGTGCAAGTGTTGGCGGGTTTTTCCTGCCAGGTAGCCGTCGCGTAGCACGCCAGCGGAGTGGATAACCCCATCGAGGCTTTCGAATTCCTCCGGGATGGCCTGCACCAGCGCCGTCAGCGCAGCCGAATCCGCGACATCGACGGCTTGATAGCGCACCACCGCGCCCAACGTTTCCAGTCCGCGGACCGTTGCCAGGATGCGTTCGTCAGGCGCCGAGCGGCCGGTGAGCACCAGTACCGGGTTGCGCACTTCACGGGCGATCGCCTCGGCGAAGATTGAACCCAGGCCACCGGCGCCGCCGGTGATCAGATAGACGCCATGGTCTTTCCATGGCGAGGCAGCCACGGGGGCCTGACGTTCGGCCCAGCCTGCCACCTGGCGCTCGCCGCCGATGTAGCGGACGTGGCTCGCATCGTCGTCGCGATTGTCCAATAGGGCCCTGGCCAGGTCCTGCCCGGGCTCAACGGCAATCAGTTGGACGATCAGACGCGGATTCTCCAACCGCGCCGTGCGCAGCAGGCCGAGGAGGCCAGCCATGGGGTAGTCGTCGCCCGACGACGGCACCACCACTTGGGTACGATGCGTCCCACTTAGCTTGGAGAGTGCCTGGAGCTGTTCGAGCAACATGGCCGCGGCGGCTTCGAAGCGCATCGCCAGGTCGCCCTGCGTGGAAGGCCTGGCGAGCGTCGCGCCGGGCAGCATGCGCATGGCATCGCTGGCGTCGATACCGCATGCCATGACCAGGTGGCTGGCGAAGGGTTCGCTGCCGACAGGCTCGGCCGCTTTCGCGTTCCAGGCCGGCTCCAGCATCAGGGTTCGGACTGCGGCACCCTCGCTCGCCATCGCACCGACACGGGGTTTTTCAATCCCCTGCTCCATCAAGCGCAGGGCTACGTCGGTCAGGCGCACGCAGACCGCGCCCTGCTCGTCGCAAAGGTCGACATCCAGCCGTGGCACGGTCTGATCCGCGCCGCTGCCGGCGCTGTAGCGGACCACGGCCCAGGCAACATCGGCGCACGGACGAAGCACGAGAAGACTACCAAGGGCGAACGGGATCAGTGGAGCTGTTGCCGCAGCCACCGGGAACTGCAGGCCCAGCGTCGCCTGGAAGGCAGCATCGAGCAGGCTGGGATGCAGTTCGTAACCATCTAGTGGCGCAGCCTCGGGCACGGCGATGCGTGCAAGGACCTGGCCGCCGGCGGTGAAGAGCTCGCGTATGCCCTGGAAGGACGCACCGTATTGCAGGCTCATGCGCGCGAAGGCCGCGTAGCATTCAGCCCCGGTGTAACTGGATGTGCACGACTGCCGAAGCAGCGTGAGATCGTGACTCGCTACCGCCTCCGCCTCGCGCCCATCCAAGGCCGTGCCCTGTGCGTAGGTGACGCCTTCGTCGCCATGGATCTGGAAACCGATGGTGCCGTCGCTCTCCGGATACAGCGAGACATGCATTGCGACGCCTTCGGAACCGGCAAGGATGGGCCGGATCCACGAAACGTTCTTCAAGCGTGGCTCGAAGCTTCCGGCCGTGACCTCGGCGATCGCGCGCCGGGCCAGTTCCAGTTGGGCGACACCGGGAAGCATGCGCGCACCGCGCACTACGTGATCGACGAAGAAGAATTCCTGCCCGCTGAAGTGCGAGCTGAAACGCGGTCCTTCCAGATCCGAGGTGTTCTGGTGAAGGAGCGGATGGAGATGGGCACCGACGATGCTGGCAATAAGCTGGGCTTTGGTCGTCTGGACCCAGTAGCGCTCGCCGGCGAACGGATAGCTTGGCAGGCTGACGCGCTGCAACGGCCTATCCCCGGACAAGCGTCGCCAATCGATGGGCAGTCCCTTGACCCATGCGTCCAGCAGCTTGCCGAACTTGCCATGCCCGATCCAGGCCTGGACGATGGCATCCACATCATCGTCGCCAGCAAAGGTCGACAGCGCTTCCTTGTTGCGACGCATTTGCCCGCGATAAACACCCTCGATTGCCGTTTCCCCGGCAACATGAGCGGCGAGCTTCGTGCGTAGTTCGTCCAGGGTGTGGGCAAGCACACCCAGACGCTCGTCCATCGCCTCGCGGCCGATCTGCAGCGTGTATGCGAGGTCGTGCAGCGATAACCGGGGATTCGTTTCGATGGCAGCGAGCAGGCGCTCGACCTGCTTGCGCAGAGGCTCCTCGTGGCGGGCCGAAAGCACCACCAGGGCGGGGCCTGTCGCCTGCACTACCGGTGCAGGCGCCGCGTATTCCTCGATGACCACATGGGCATTGGCACCGCCCGCGCCGAACGAGGAGATACCAGCGATGCGTGGCCGCTCGTGACCACCGATCACCGGACGCTGCCAAGGAGCCAGTTCCTGCTGCACCACGAATGGCGTGGCATCGAAGTCGATGTTCGGGTTCAGCACGGCCGAATGCAGGCTGGGTGCCAGCTGCCGGTGCTTCAGCTGCAGCAGCACCTTGGTAACGCCGGCGATACCCGCCGCGCTTTCGCAATGGCCGATATTGGATTTCGCCGAACCGATGGCGCAGTACCGCGTGTCTCGCGTCCAATGGCGGAATGCCTTGGCCAACCCGGCGATCTCGATGGGATCGCCAAGACTGGTGCCGGTGCCATGCGCCTCGATGTAGCTAATCTCGCGCGCATCGATGCCGCCTCGACGCAATGCTCGCTCAATCACCTTCGCCTGTGCGTTGGGATTGGGCACCGTATAGCCATTGGTTTTGCCGCCGTGGTTCACCGCGGTGGCGCGGATCACGCCGTAGATATGGTCGCCATCAGCCTTGGCCTGCGCCAGTGGCTTGAGAAGCACAGCACCCACGCCTTCACCAGGCACGTAGCCTTCGCCACCCTCGCCGAAACTTTCGCAGCGACCCTTGCCGGAGATAAAGCGGCCCTGGGCCAGCATGAGGTACTTGTTCGGGTGGATGGAAACGTTCACACCGCCGGCCAGGGCCACCGCGCAATCACCACGCTGGATCGCCTGGCAGGCCAGGTGGATGGCCGTGAGCGACGAGGAGCACATGGTGTCCAGCGCCAGGCTTGGGCCATTGAAGTTGCAGAAATAGGAGACGCGATTGGCGACCGAAGCGGGGCTGTTGAGCAGCGCCAGGTTGTTGCCGCGCACCTGTTCCTGTGCTCCGTAAAGCTGATATTCCTCGTACATGACGCCGACGAAGACGCCAACGTTGCCATCCTCGGCCACGTTGTCGCGCGTGTAGCCGGCGTCCTCCAGCGTGGCGTGCACGCATTCGAGGAACAGGCGCTCTTGCGGATCCATCCGTTCCGCTTCGCGGGGGGAGATATTGAAGAACAGCGGATCGAAGCGATCGACACCGTCGATGAAGCCGCCCCATTTACCGTAGGTCTTGCCCTCGGCATCGCGGTCCGGGTCGTAGTAGTCGCGATAATCCCAGCGATCGGGCGGGATCTCGGTGATGCTGTCCTTGCCCTGGCTGAGGTTGGCCCAGAAGGCCTCAAGATCGGCAGCCTGCGGGTAGCGTCCGGCTACGCCGATGATGGCGATCTCGCCCACGGCATCCGTGGGCTTGTCCGCCTGGCTCCGGTAGGGTTGGGGGTCGGAGTGAGTACTCCGGCCCCCGCTCGTAGCCTGCGCTGTGCCAAACCGGGGACGGTGTGACGTCGGCGTCTGCGCGAGTTCCCCGTCGTTCGAAGGAACGACCGCCACCGACGGCTCTGGCGATGTATCGCCCAGGAGCTCCGTCAGGCGTTCACGATGTTCATCAAGGAAATGCCCGGTCAGCTCCGCGATGGTCTGGTATTCGAAGAGCAACGTCTTGGACAACGGCCCGAAGACCTGTTCGAGTGAACGGGTCAGTTCCATTACCAGGATCGAATCGATCCCGTAGGCTTCCATGCGCGCCCGTGCGTCGATGCTCTCCGGCGACCGCTTGAGCGTACCGGCCAGCAGGCGGACGAAATAGCTCACGGCCTTGTCGTGCAGTTCGGCAGATGCCGTGCCAGGCTCCCTTGCCGATACCGGAGCTACGGCGGGGACCTCGTCCATCCACGCCGTGAACCGGCTGATCGCGCCCTCGGCCACCAGCACTTGCGGGGCATCCATTGCCAGGGCTTGTTCCAGCGCGGCGAGAGCGCTGGTTGTGCGCAGGGGCATCAGGCCAGTTTGCCGGGCAAGGTCTGCTCGGGTCGCGTCATCGACGCGCATGCCACCGTCTTCCCACAACGGCCAGTCCACTGACAGCGTGCGGCCACGGCGCAACCCTGCCGCGACGAGTTCCGTGCGACGTAGGGCGAAAGCATCCATGAAGGCATTCGCCGCTGCGTAGTCGGCCTGGCCGACATTGCCGAGCGCGCCGGAGGTGGAGGCAAAGCAAAGGAAAACGTCAAGATCGAGCTCGCGGCTGGCCTCGTCCAGATGCAGCGTGCCGGCCACCTTCGCGCGCAGCACCTCGTGCAGTTCGTCGCGGGTCTTGCGGACCAGCAGGCTGTCGCGCAGGACGCCCGCCGCATGGATGATGCTGCTGAGTTCGGGCAGCTCCTGTACGCAGGCGAGTACGCCCTCGCTATCACCCACGTCCAACTGGCGGTAGCGCACAGTGGCGCCCATCGCCGTGATATCGGCAAAGCTGGCCGCCAATGCATCATTCAGTGGCGAGCGGCCGGTAAGAATCAGTGTGACGCCCCTCGCGCTGGTGGCAATGTGGCGTGCAAGGATCCTGCCCAGGCCGCCAGCGCCGCCCGTGATGAGATATGTACCGCCGGCTTTCCACGACGAGTGGGGGATGGCCGGCGGTGCGGCTTCCGTCCAGCTTCCTTCATGGCGCACGCCTTCGACGTAACGAATGCGCGAGGCGGTGCTACCGCGGTTCTCGATGATGGCCTGGGCAATGTCCTGTCCGGGCTCTACCTCGATCACCTGACCAATGATGCGCGGGTTCTCGCGCTGCGCCGTTCGCAGCAAGCCACCGAGCCCACCCACAAGTTGCCCCTCGCCGCCCTGAGGTACGACGAGCTGCACCAGGTGTCGCCCGGCTTGCCCGGTTAGCGCCTGGACATGTTCCAGCAACGACGTGGCCGCGGACTCGTAGCGACGTGCCGCGTCTTCCTCCTCGGCGACTTCGATAATGGTGGCGCCAGGCATACGTTTGCCCAGACCGGGCGATGGCACGCACAGCATGACCCGATGCTGCGCATAAGAACCCGCCTCTGCCTCGGCCGGCCGCGGTGTCCATGCGGATACCAGCAGTGCCGTCCTTGGTGCTTCTTCGTCCACCTGGCTCACGGCACGCAGGCAGAAGCCGCCAAGGCGCGCGCAGACTGTGCCGTTGTCGTCGCACAAATCGATATCGAACCGGCCGACGGTGTCGCCCCGGCCACGGCCGGATTCACTGCGGATGACCGCCCACAGATCGCCATGGCATGGGGCCATCACTTCAAGCGAAGCCAGCGCGAAGGGCAACGCAAGCCTGGACTCGGACCAGTGTCCATCGGCGAGGAAGGCGATCGTCGCCTGCAGCGCCGCGTCAAGCACGCTCGGGTGCAGGGTGTAATAGTCCTGCGACGACTTCACCGAATCGGGCAGGATGATGCGAGCCAGGGCTTCTAAGTCGCCAACGAAGATTTCGCTGAGCGACCGGTGCGCAGGCCCATAGGCGAGACCGATGCGGTCGAACAGCTCGTAGCAGGCCTCGGCGCCGCGGTGGGAGCGTCCGCAGCGCTCGCGCAAGGAAATCAGGTTGTGAGTGAGGGCATCCGGGCTGGGCGCATGCCTTGCCACCACGCCCCGGCTATAGACGGTGCCCTCGCCCCGGTCGTCGTAGATCTCGAAAGCGAACCGCCCATCGGCTTCGGGAAACAGCGCCACATGGCAATCAATGGGCTCGTCGTCCACAACGAGTGGGCGCAGCCACGCCACGTCCGCCAGGCGGCATGGCCCATCCTGGGCAAACGCGAGTTCCGCCGCGCAACGAACCATCTCCAGCTGCGCCGCCGCCGGCAGCGTGCGCCGCGCCTGGACGACGTGATCGGCAAGGAAGCTCTCCTTTCCAGTGAAACGGCTGGTGAAGCGGAGGCCCTCGACGGTCGAGGTATTACGGTGCACGAGCGGATGGATCGCCGCTTGCGCTCCCGCTGCGGCTTTCATTTCGACCCAGTGTTTTTCCCGGACGAAGGGATAAGTCGGCAAAGCCAGGCGTCGACGCTGGACTGAGGCGTACAGCGCCGGCCAGTCGAAGGATTCGCCAGCCACCCAGCGCCGCGCCATCGCCGTGGCATCCTCGACCGGCGAAGCCAGCGGTGCATCCATGGCCGACGCGATCGCCTCGGCTGAAAGTTCACCGGCAAAGACCTCGTCCGCGCCGCCATCGAGCCATGCCTGCAGCCGTTCGCGCAGCATCCCGAACGAGTCCACCACGGTGGCCAGGCGTGCTGCCATCGGCGCTCGTCCCACCTGAAGGGTGTACGCCAGGTCGGCCAACTGGCTGCTGCCGATATCGCCAGAGGTGAGCACGCCCACCAGTTGCTGTACGCGTTCACGCAACACCGGCACGGTCTTGGCGGAGAGCACGACCAACGCGGGCTCCTGCGAGGGCGATACCTGCCCAGGCTTTGCCTCGGGGCCAAGGTATTCCTCGACGACGACATGAGAATTCACGCCCCCGAAGCCGAACGAGCTGATGCCCGCCCGGCGCGGAATCGGTTGACCGTTCTCGTCGGTCGGCGCCACCCACGGCTGCGCCTTGTCGACGATGAAGAACGGGCTATCGCCGAGCGCGATACGCGGATTGAGCTTCTGGTAGTGCACCAGCGGCGGAAAGGTCCCGTGCCGCATGCACAGGATGGTCTTGATCAAACCAGCCATGCCGGCCACCGACTCGAGATGGCCGACATTGGTCTTGACGCTGCCGATGCCGCACGCGTGTTCGGCGAGCACTTCGCCACGCTCGGCGGCAACGCGGGCGAAGGCCATCTTCAGCCCCTCGATCTCGATCGGGTCGCCCTTGGGCGTGCCGGTGCCATGCGCTTCCACATAACCCAGGGTGCTCACCGGCACGTCGGCTTCGCGCAGTGCATGGGCGACGACGTTCGACTGCGCGAGCGATCCCGGGTACGTGACCGTACGCGCATGGCCGCCGTGGTTCATCGCCGTGCCACGCAGCACGGCCAGGATCCGGTCGTTGTCCGCGATGGCCTTAGCCAGCGGCTTGACCAGCACCATGGCCGCGCCTTCGCCGCGTACGTAGCCGTTCGCGCGCTCGTCGAAGGTCTTGCAGCTGCCATCGGGCGAGAGCATGCCGGTCTTGGAGAAAGAGATGAAATGCGTGGGGCTGCACAGCACGCTCACGCCGCCCACCAGCGCCTGTTCGCATTCGCCCCGGCGAATGGCGTGGGCAGCCTTGTGCAGTGCCACCAGCGAACTGGAGCACGCCGTGTCGATCGGCAGGCTTGGCCCGTGCAGGTTGAGGAAATACGAGATGCGGTTGGGGATCAGCGCGGTATGCGTGCCGGTGGAGACATGGGCCTCGATAGCGTCGAGCGCACGGCTCAAGTGATCGCGATAGTCGAAGGTGAAGACGCCGACGTAGACACCGGTACGGGTGCCGCTGAACGTACGCGGATCGTAGCCAGCATCTTCCAGGCAATGCCAAGCCTGCTCGAGCATGATGCGCTGCTGCGGGTCCATCACCGCCGCCTCGCGCGCCGAGACGCCAAAGAAGTCGGCGTCGAAGAACTCCACGCCGTCGATGAAACCGCCCCATTTGCTGGCGGACTTGTTCGGTTCGCGCACGTCGGCCGAGTAGAACGCCTCCCGGTCCCAGCGATTGGCCGGCACCTCGCTCACGCTGGACCTTCCCTCGGTCAGGTTCCGCCAGTACTGCCTGTAATTCTCGGCACCAGGAAATCGGCAGGACATGCCGACGATGGCCATATCCTCCCGCAGGGGCGAAGGCTGGTTGTTCTCCGGCTCGATCTGATCGACGTTCATGCTCGTGCCTTGCAAAATGCTTCGATGGGTTATCCGCCGCGGCGTAGCCGCGCGAAGGAACGATTGAGGTGCACTGCCGCGGCGTCCATCAGGCGGACAGCGATGTCGTCCACATGGCGCGCGGTCCACGGCTCCAGCGCCGTCCCCTTCACCCACTGGTTGAACGAGCCCAGCGCGGGGCCCGTCTGTATCTGGTAGTTGACGCGGTCGTCGCCCTTCCCTTCCATGGCGATGCGCGTTGAGTAGGCGAAGTACCAGCGGAACACCAGGGCCATCTTGTGCTTCGGGTTCGCCTCGGCCTTGGTAACCTCGTGTTCCATGTTCGACGAGCGGAAGAAGGCGCGGGTCTCCTCCCATATCTGGTCGAATGTCTTCTTGAAGAACGTCGTCTCCAGTTGCCGCCTTGTGCGCTCGGGAATGTCGTCAAGGCTCTCGTGGTGGCGATAGAGCGAGTACAGCTTGTTCGCCCGTGCCGGGAAGAACACCGACTTCTTCAGCACCTGCACCTGCGCGCCGATCTCGAACATGTCGCCCGCAGGCGCGTACTCGGTGTCCTGGATGTCCATGGCCTGCAGCAGCGCCTTGCCATCGGCGCTCATGCCCGATTCCACCGTGCACTGGTTGATCGATCCGGTGACGATGAAGTCGGCACCCAGCAGAAAGGCCGCGGCGGCAGCTTCGGGGCTGCCGATGCCACCGGCCAGGCCCATGCAGATCGGCTCGGCATAGCCGTGGGCTGCCTGCATCTGGTCGCGTAACCGCATCAGCGGCGGCAGCATCACCGCCATGATGCCGCCGTCCGTATGGCCACCGGAGTCGGCCTCCACGCAAACGTCGTGGCTCATCGGGATCGATTGCGACTGTGCCGCCTGCTCGGCCGTGATCTGGCCGCGTTCGAGCAGGCGGTCGACGATCTCTTGCGGAGGCGGGCTCATGAAGGCCCGCGCCACTTCCGGACGCGACACCTTGGCGATCACCTTGTGTCCGCAGACAGGCTCGCCTTTCGCGTTCTGGCGCAGCCCCTGCAGGCGGAAGCGCACCAGGGCGGGGGTGATCTGCATGAATGCGGCCGCCTCCACATGGCGGACGCCATACCGCAGGTAGAGATCCACTACCGCTTCTTCTTGCGCGGGATACTCGTAGTTGGCCAGCAGGTTCATGCCATAGGGCTGCCCCGCGGCAAGCTCAGCCTGGATGCGCACGATGGCCTGCTCGATCTTCGCCGGCGACAGGCCGCCAGCGCCGAAGAAACTCAAGAAACCGGCTTTGCCCATCCGCACCACGAGATCGGCCGAAGCGACGCCGCGGTACATCGCACCCGTCATGTAGGCGTGGCGCACGCCGTGGCGGCGCCTGAAAACCGCGCTGCCCAGCGATGTCGCCTCGATCGAAGAGGCTTCATCGCCTTCGGAGGCATCGGTCTGCTCGAGGACCCCGGCATCAATCGACTCCGCTTCCTCCACGTCATCGAACCTGGCTTCATCAAAGATCGGCGTCTGCGTACTGCGTATCTCATTCACCATCTTCGACAGGATCGTGGCGCCCACCTCCTGGAATTCGACTTCGCCCTTGCCCATCACGTAGCGAATGGAATCCACCCAGTGCACAGGTGTTGCGATCTGCCGGGCCAGCGTATCGGCGATGCGGTTGCCGTCGTAGGGCCTCGCGGTGGCGTTGGCGATCACGGTTGCCTTGGGGGCTTCAAAGGAAAACCCGCGGAGGAACTCGGCGAATTCTTCCTGCACCGGCTGCATGTGCCGCGAATGAAAGGGGGCGCTGACATTCAGCTGTACGTAGCGAAGGTTCAGCCGCGAGAACAGTTCCGCAGCCGCGGCAAGCGCTTCGTGGTCTCCGGCGATCACGGTTTGCGTGGGAGTATTGAGGTTGGCGATATCGATGCCGTCCAGGCGATGCTCGTCGAGCGCGCCGCGGATTTCCTTCACCGAAGCACCCAGCACCGCGGCCATGCCGCCCCCGCTGGCACCCCCCATGAGCTCACCGCGCTTCTTGACCAGGCGAAGCCCGGTTTCGAAGGAGAACACGCCTGCCGCGTGCAGGGCGTTGTACTCGCCCAGGCTGTGACCGGCGAAGAACGCAGGAGCCTTCGCGGCCCCATCCTTTCCATCGGTTGCCTGCGCCCGGTAGTAGTGCAGCGCATTGACCACGTACAACGCCGGCTGCGTGTACTGGGTCTTCGAAAGCAGGCCCTCGCGATCGTTGAGGCAGAGGTCTTCCACCGAGTATCCGAGGATCTCCGAGGCGCTCTTCACCTGCTCGGGAAAGAGCGGGAAGAGGTCCTTGCCCATGCCCCTGAACTGGGAGCCCTGCCCTGGAAAGATGACTGCTTTCATGCTGGGTGACTCCGGTAGCTGTTCGTTGCGTATCGGTTTGCTCCGCGAAGACCGCGGTGCCAATGCATCAAGTCGTGCGAGGTCGCCGCCGGCGGGCGACAGGATCGAATGGATCTGCGCTCCCGCCGGCAATGCGTACTTCAGGAGCGTCGCCATCATTCCTCCGGGACTGACGTCGACATAGCGATAGCCTTCCGGCGTGCCGATGGCATCGAGCGTTTCCGGCAACCGGATGGTGTCGCGCACTACAGACCAGAAATGACCTGGAGGCACTGCATGCAGGACATCGCCCGAAGCGCAACAGGCAAGCGGCACGCGACCGGCTTTGGTCGCCAGGGTCCGGAGGAATGCCTCGTAGGGTGCCTGGGCTGCATCGACCCAGCGCGAGTGAAAGGGAAACGCCACGGGCAGCCGCTGGAACGCAACGCCGCGACGCTGAAGCAGGGATTCCACTTCAGCTCCGTTGGCTTCCGGCAGCGAAAGGACCGTATGCGTGGCGAAGTGGCGTGCGCCGACTTCGCAAAGGGTGAGTAGCTCATCATCGAGGTAACGCCGCGGCTCGCCGACCACTGCGATCATGCGTCCCGGTTCGGCGTGCTGTTCAACAGCGAGCGCCTGCTCTACCACGGCGAGCAGCGCATCGTCCCCGTCGAGGTATCCGGCCGCGGCGGCAGCAGCGTAGGTTCCCAGGCTCGCGCCAAGCACCATGTCCAGTTGCAGGCCGCGCTCGACCAGCGACCTCGCCAGCGCATGCTCCACCATGAAGATGGCGACATGGCTGTGCAGCAGACGCCACGACGGGCCATTTCCTGCGGCACCCTCCGCGAACAGCACCGGCAGCACGGATTCGCCGCAGCGCTCGCGCACGACGCTATCGGCGTGCCGCATGCTCGAGCGGAAGCGTGCGTCGCCCTCGAATAGTTCCCGTGCCATTCCTGCGTGATGGCACCCCTGCCCTGCGAATGAAAGTACGGTTTTCACCAGCAACGTATCCATACTGGCTCATGGCTCCGCCCCCCCGGCCGTCGATACGGCTAGGTAGATACGGACTCCATGGCTGACCCTGCAGCCAAATCCCCTCCCCACAGGGGCACTAGGACAACCCGCGACGGGTTATCCGGAACGCAAAGCCAAATGTGCGTCGACACTCACGGCGTAAGCTAGCGTCCAGCGATGTCCGACACATGTCAGTCCACAACACTTCGTCGAGCACGGGCCTTCCTGGTTGAGCACCATTTCGCATGGCGTTTCCGATGGACGCAAACCAGTAGGCATACTTGCTCCTGTAGAAAAACGAGGGACGCTTCTTTCGAGAAAATGCGAACAGCGTGTACGACGAAGAACGCTATCATGCGGCACTAATGTCGCGAACAAGACGAATTTGCCGTTTTTGCGCCTAACAATGTCCATGTAATACGTGATCGATTTCTCTTTACGGTTCTTCAATCTATGTATCGCACTTTGCAATTAGTAAGTTCTTGCGATGTATTCGATTACGTGTCGATATCGACGTCCCGTGGAGTCGATCTTCCGATCCATCTGCTGGGCTTCGACGTGACCTCGTTCCATGCCGAACTCTTCGCGATAAACGGCATTGCCTGCCCAGCCAATGTCGCGCGCAGCGTCCACAAGCGCCAGGCGGAGTTCTATTTCGGCAGGTTGGCGGCTCGTCACGCTTTACGGGAGCTCGGCGTCATCGGGGCAGACGTTCGGGTGGGCGCTTCGCGCGAGCCGGTTTGGCCGCCCGGTGTCATCGGTAGCATTTCTCATGCCCAGGCCCTGGCAGCGGCAGCGGTCATGCCTGTCGGCGAATGCGGCGGCGTAGGGATCGACATCGAGCATGTCGTCGGAGAGAAGGCCGCCGCTGCCTTGAGGGCGACTGTCGTCAGCTCCGGAGAAATCGCCTATTTGGAAACGCTCGTTGGCAAGCTGTCCATCAATGCATTGCTCACGATCGCGTTCTCCGCAAAAGAGAGCCTATTCAAGAGCGCATTCAACGAAGTGGGCCGCTATTTCGATTTCAGTGCAGCTCGCGTGGCCAGCCTGGATATGGAACGCGGCATGCTGTCGCTTCAGCTCACCGAGACGCTGAGCGATATCTTCTTCTTGGGGCGCGTCTGCGACGTAGGATTCTGCTTCATCGACCCGGATATCGTTCTTACGTACTTCGTGTGGTGACTCAAGGACGTTCGCACGCAGCCGAATGTCGATATCGCATTTCCCACTCCGTTGACTGATCATCGGCCTGCTTATGCAACGCCGGCACCAGAGAAGCCTCGTTGGATAAGGTTGCGCCAATAAATGGGAGCAGCTTCACCACTTCACCGGCAGGTCCGGCTGCCAAGTCTTCGTACCATACGACGTACGGCTCAATACCGTTCGCCAAAAAGAAGTCCGCCCAGGCAGCGTCCTGGGCGCGAGTCCGGTGCACGTGCTTGTCGATCGCCTGCTCGTTGTATGTCACTTCGGGCGCAGCCTCCAATGGCTTACGCGCAAACCAGTGCCCCGATTGCACCGCGCGATAAAGCGAAATCGCATGGGCGACATCGTTTCGGCGCCTTAACCAGATGAATTTCAGATCGTAGAAGCCGAGATTGAGCGAGTCGTAAAAGTTGAGCCGATCCAGTTCATGCCCAAGCAACTTCAGGCACGGCGAACAAAGGATCTTCTCATGCAGCACCATCCGCTGGTGCCAGTGAATCTTGATGCCGCAAACTGCATTGGGCGTGGCAGCGGTGCGCTGTACGGCGCTGAAGAATGCGCGGTCGTCGCCGGCGCCTATCCGTGCAGCGATGTCGAGGTCGATCCAGCGCCGGATATCGAAATACTCTTCGGGCTTACCCGCGACGCCGCTCTGGCACAGCAGTTCGCACAACAAGGTGCTGCCGGAACGCGGCGTCGCGCATACCAGATAAGACCGGGCGTCCAGCTTGGCTATCTCCTTCCTCCACGTCCGGATGAAGGATCTTGATTCTTTTCTCGGCGGCACCGTGCCATGCCATTCGTTCACGGAAAGCCCTCTATTGGATGCTGTTCCGGGAGCCTGCAAGTCGCTGTGGCGGCAGTCCTGGGCCCCGCTTCCAACTTCACCATGCCATCAACGTCATCGGCAACACGCAAGGTCGAGCGAACCAGCTCCCTGACCTCATCGATCGATAGCTTCGGAATCACCTTCGTCAACTCCCTGGCTTCCATGAAAGTTTTTACCGGGAAGTCCGGGAGGACGCTTGCCAACCGCTGCACCACCATTTGCTCGGAGGACTCCACGCCCAGGTAGAAGGATAGGAAGATGGGTGCTTTGCGCCAGAAATCCCGAGTCAATTTGGCGATGTAGTCCAGGTTTTGCCTGATGGTGTCGTCCGTGGCGAACGAGAAATACGCCAACCTTTGAATCGATTGACGCTGCGCGAGGTATGTGGACCGGATCATGCGTATTTCATCGGCATCGCAGGCAATCAGCGGACGGATCTCTTCCCCCGCCACCAATTTGCTGAAGCGATCATCTGACCATTGTGGAATGTGAATGGATGGATACCTGGTCAGGATCTCCGACACGCTGTAATAGTGGAAGGGATGGCAGCGAATGCCCTTCTGCGCGATTCTTCCGTACACCGCCGCAAAACGGTCCATCATGTTGCAATACGTCGCCTCGTCGTCGAAGGCGGCATCTTCGAGGATAACCATGGCATCGAGAACATCGCTGATGCCCGGCCGCAGGTTTCCTGCGGCCATCGAGCCGTTCAACAGGATGCTGCGTACAAGGCCGGGCATGCCGGCGCATGCATCGGTCAAGTACCTCAGGCAATCGTCGTAGTCCTCAATCGTGATCGCCACGGGCATCGCTCCACAAAGCCTTCGCAAACTGTTCGGTTAGCCACGACGCACGAATGGCGGCCTGCCTGGCATCGCCGCCCTCGCCGCCTGCCTCGACGCAAAGCCGATCGAAGCTGGCCATGTTTTCTTTCATGGCATCGGTAGCCAGGCGGGATAGAAACAGCGACTCGACCTTCTCCGCAAGGACGCTCCAATGGATGCGTGCCACGACGCAGCTCATCATCCATTTCAGCCGACTCTTGCGCAGCCGTTCGAGCAACACCGCGTACTCGCCGCTTGCCAGGTAAAGAATCACGTCGGTTCGCAGCCGATGCACGGAATAAACCAGATTGAACTTGACCAGGTTTGGCTCTATCCCATCCGCCTCGATCTCCGGCCTGAGGTCCGCGCCAAAAACGACCTCGCCTTCGAATCGCAACCACTGGCGCATGGCATAGAGCTCCGGATAGCCCGGGTGCACGCTGGACAAGTGTCCGAGATCCTCGCGGTCGATGCAGAACACCTTCATCCAGCGGGGAAGTCCACAGGTGGCGATGGAGGCGATGTCGCCGGGAGATGCTCCCGGTTGCTTGATGACCAGAACGAAATCCCGATAGAACGGCAGCACTGCATAGATGGCCGAGAGTATGACCTCCGGCTCCACGCGGCTCAGATTTTCCTGTAGCAAGGCAATCGCGGCCTTTCTGGCGGCGGACGCCTGGCTGGGCTTGCCCGGCATCGACGCTTCGCTTCGATCGTCGGCATCCCCACGCTGGTAGATCGGCGTCCAATCCCGAAAGGGCTCCAGTTGCGGATACTTCCGCCTGGCGCGGTCGGCCAGCGTGGCAAGCATCTGGCCAAAGCGGACGCGGCTCTTGAGCTTGCTGGGGCCGGCCCAGTGCGCAAGCGTGACGATGTCCCTGCCCTTGAGCAGGGCGCTGCCATCGGGCGATATCTCCAAAGCCTTGCCGAAGATACTGCTGTACACGTAGCGCACTTTCCGCCGTTTGGCGTGCCAGGCCACGCGGCTGGTCGCGCAGAAGAAGAAATTCAATAGCGGCTGGTCGTACAGGTGGTCGACTTTGCATCGCAGGAAATCGTCCCGCCGCTGCGCAAAGAAGTCACGCAAGGTATCGAAGGTAGCCACGCGCCGGCTACTGACGAACATCCCGGTCGAGAACAGGTTAGCCTCATGCGTCCACGGAAGGTTTGCACCGTCCTTGAAAGCCGTTTTGGCCTGCGATGCGAACAACAGGTCGATGCGGCCGGGCCGGATATGCCCGAAGAAGGCGTCCAGGGATTGACCAACGGTCATGTCCACGTCAATGAACAGGAATTCGTCAAGGTCCAGGTCGAAAGCCGCTAGTTTACGCAGGCGGTTCTTCAGATAGGTCGATTCGCCGAAGAGCTGCGTCGAAAACGCGTCGATGGCGCCGAAATCGAACTCTACGATCTTGAAGCGGTAGAGGGGGGCGACTTGCCTGACTTTACCGATGTTCTCGTCGAAAGGAATAACCCACAGGTCGAGGGCGGGATTGTGCTCCCGGAACGATTCCAGGAAGGGAATGAAGTAGTCGAAGAAGTGGTCATTGACCAGGACGACGACGGCAGCCTTGATGCCGCTCCTCATGGGCATCGGCCTTGCCACAGCGGTGCGGGAACCCGGATCAATCGTCCACGGCCAGCCATCGCGCCTTCACCTCTATCTGGTAACGCTTGCGACGCATCTCCACATCAAGGTACAGAGACTCATCCAGGTAGTCGCTCAGGCTGGCATACGGGATGCCAGGTGCGAGCCACTGGCCGTCCTGGAAGGGAAGACCGGCGGAGAGCACCTGCTTTTCCACGGCGACCAGCGCCGTCGGCTCCCTGCCCTCGGCTTGCGCCGACAGCATTCTGGCCAGGCAGCGGTGGTATCCGTTCTTGAGAATAAGCCTCTGGCCTACCTGGGCACTGATCACTTGCCGCGACAGTTCAGCCACCGAGAAGTAGCCATTGCCATGCGGCAGAAAGGCGAACTCCGCATCGGGCAGGTCGTAGACGATGGTGGAATTCAACGGGTGCGAGTGACCCGGCAGGCCGATCGAAAACTTCATGCCGACATTCGACGGCTTGATCTTGGTCGGCAAGAAATCATCTCGCCAGAACTGGTCCGAGGACATGGCCGCGTAATCGTTCGCCCTTTCGGTAACCGCCAGATACTGGATGGCAGTGACGTCCCTAAGATCGACCTTGACCACCTCTTCGATCTCGTGATGAGGACCGTTCACGCTTTCCATCAAGGCAATCAGTGCTTCGACGTGACGCGCGTCTCCCTCGTCCAAAGCCTCGCGCCGGCATGGACGGCTGGGGCGTTCGATGCGTTTGACCTTTTCGCGGTACGACTCCCACAGTTCCGTCGCCTGTTCGATCGTCAACGCGGGCACACATTGCGTCGTGAAGAAAAAAAGCGCCTGCTCACGCTCCATCCAGCCGGGTAGCGTACGGGTGCTGATGGTCTGGACAGCCGTCGCCTCCCGCGGCTCGACGGTGCCTTGTGTCAACGTGCTTGCATTCATGTGTCGATGCGTCCTGCGTTACGCTTCCAGGGCATGGGTGAGAATGCCCGCCTCGTTGATATCCGGCGCGCTGGGCGACCGCAGCGTGGACTCGATAAGCCGCAAGTGATGGAAACGCCGCGGCTCCAGGTCCGACACTTCAGCCAGTGCATCCGAGGTCGCTTGCAACAGTCGATGCCGAAAGGACGGATCGGACTGGGCGCGAAGGCAGGCTCGCTGCACGGCAACCTCGATTTGCAGGGCATCCGCCGATCCGGGCATGTTCAAGGATCGCTTGCGGGCGAAGGCAAAATTCCCCTTCACACGAAAGGTATCGAATTCTTCGTCTTCCATCGTCAATAGCGAGTACACCCGCTCTACCTGGGCAACGACCTGCTCCTCCTCCGGCATGCGCAGGACCCAGGGCTTGGCGTTGTTCCGGGAAGTGCGGTAGGTATGGCGGTAATCGTCGAATACCATCCAACCACCCGGCCGGAGCAAGCGGCGCGCCACCAGGAAGGCAAAGCCCGTGTCGACCCAGGTGTGCGCCGCGTCGAAGTAGATCAGATCGAATTGACGGCGCGGCTTTTCCTCCAGGAACTTCATCAGCCGCCAGTTGAAGCTGCGAGGCTCGAAAAACACTTCCACCAGTCCACTCAAGCCGCTTTGCTCCAGCAGCGAGAAAATGTTCGGCTCGCGATCGCGTGCCGTTTCCAGGTCGATCGTAGTCAGCCGTCCGCCGCCGCAATCCTGGATCGCGCCGGCGATATAGGTCGACGACACACCGTGCATGAAGCCAAGCTCAAGCACATGGCGCAACTCATGCACGGTGATCAGGTCATAGAACATCTCGGCCGCCTCAAGACTCATGTAAGGCAGCCGTCCCACGATCTTCTTGATGTCGAGTGGCTTCAAATCAAGACACCGAACTGATCGATGTAGCAGTCACGGCCCGGCGGGTGCGGTGAGGTTTGACGCCAAGGTGCTTGAGGTTCAACGGGCCAGCCGCACTGTTGCTCCCCGGTTGGTACACCACCACCTTGTCGATCGCGCCGCCATCGCGCTTCACGCGGACCGAACCCAGCCATTGGGCGATTTCCGCTGGAAGCGAATGCGGTAGATCGCTCTTGGAAAGGGTTGAGATAGGCTGGTTGGGTACGATCCAAAGCGTGCGTGAAGTGCCCTTGCCCACGGTCAGGAACGCCATGATGCCCAACGGCGTTTCCTTGCCGATTGCCGGATGCGTATCGATCCAGAGCATGCCGCGGTTCTGCGCAACGCGGTGCGTGGTCCCGTGCGCGACGAAGTAGCGGTTGTTGACCACCTTCGCTTCCCCGCTGTCCATCCACAGACGCGCCGCATCGAGAATGGGGCGGTTGTCGAAGAAGGGGGCGGTGACGCCGGCATAGTGCTGGTCGATGTAACTGATGAATCGCTTGCGGGTCAGCACATCCCGGGTCAAGTGGCCGTCGAGCTTCTTCAGGTTGACGTAGCGGCGGCTTCGCGTGGTGGCTAGCGCGAACCCGTCGAGATTGCTGAAGGCCTTGGTCTGGCGAATGCAGACGACTTCCGCGGCGACCACGCCAAGTGCCATCAGAAAGTTTCTTCGATTCATGTGAATGACTCCTTTTATCCCAAAGCTTCGGCTAGGGTTGAGGGACTTGCCTGGCGCAGTTCAGCCAAGATGATCTGCGCAATCTCACGGGCGCCGTCCACTTGCAGGCGGCGGAACAAATTCGGCGCCGGAGCTTCCTCCAGCGCCCTTTCCAAAGCTTCATCCAGCCCATCGATGTCTTCGACGATCTGCAGTGGCCGGTAGGCCGACAGCCGCCGGGCATGGTCGATCTGCTCGGAATCTGTAGGGATGGGTGCAACGATCAGTTGTGCATCGCCGATGCAGGCTTCCATCAGCGAGTTGTACCCTCCCCGGCAGATCACCACGTCGGCCGCGCTTAAACGGGCGGGGAGCTCCCGCATGTCGGACTCTTCGATGCGTATGCGTGTGCCGGCGAACCAGCCTTCCCGCAACGCGGAAAGCCGCGAGCGCGGCCCGAGCACCAGGTCGAAGTAGCATTCGGGATACTGCTGCGCGATCTCCCAGCATCGATGCAGAAGATCCTCGCCGTCCTTGCCGCCCCCGGCCGAGCAGACCACCCACTTGGCACCATCGGGCAGCAGTCGGTTTGCCCGCGCCATTTTGGCTTTCTCGCGGTCACGCTTCTCCGTTACGTAGCCGGCATAAAGCAGGCGCGCGGAGATATCCGCGGGCAACTCGTATTCCTTGGCAACGTCGATGATATTCCGATCGCATGCCACGATCACCCGCGCGTAGTACTGCCTCAGCGCTCTCATCGCATACGGCGTCAGTACATATCGCCGCACCGATTCGAGTTCGCCAAGCACACCCCTGACGATGTAGTAATTGCGGCACGACGGCATGGCTTCCAGCACTGGCTCGAGTTCGTGCTCTACACCCAGGGGCAAATAGTCGGCAATGAATGCGTCGGGCGCGAACTCCCTGCAGGTCGTCAGCAGTAGCTGCCGCCGAAGGTTTCTTCCGCGCACGTCGTCGCGACCGAGGAACGGCTCGCGTCCCCAATGGCGGCTGCGCCGCCACTCGATGCTGTCAAGCGATGGAAGATGCACGAACTCGCAGGATCTGGGCACCAGATGTCCCACTTCCCGGTGCCCGCCAACGATCAGTACGGAGGCCTTCTGCTGCAACTCCTCGGCGATACGGCTCAATCGCCGGAGGTGGCCGAGGCCGCGTCCATCATGGGCAAAAATGAGAATCCGCTTGCGTTCTGACATGACAACCTAAGTTCCCAATGGTCTATGCAGATGGCCTGTCCAGCAGAGCGGCGCTCAAAGCCCGGTCATGGGCTGGCTGACACCTGCGCCGTGCACCGTGGCTTTGGTGAATCCCGAGATGCCTATCTTCGTTTCCCATGCCTTGAAAGCGGCCATGAAATCCGCCGGCAGCGGCTGCAGGTTGTCCTTGCGACCGGTATAGATATCCAGGTCGCCGGTGTGCTCCTTGCCCGTTCCCTGGCTCTTGGATATGAAGGCAAAGATCATCTCGCCCTGGTGCGGCACCGCGTTGGACCAGAACAACCATTTGGAGGCATCGGCGCTGCCGTTCAGATAGCCGTCCACCGCAATGCCGCCGGCATCCGTGCGGCGGATATCGTCACCGGGATAGGTGAGGAATCCACCAAGCGCAAAGTGGTAGATGCCTGCCGGCAGGGAGCGGCCATGGGAGCCCGACATCCAATAGACATCATCCCGCGGGAAACCGGACCACACGGCTTTCTTCAAGCGTGGGTCGGCATACAGGTCGTGCGCGTGCTTTCCGCTGAAATCCGCCATCCAGGCGTAGTCGTCCTGTACAACGGCGGCCTTTGCGCCGGCAGCGGCCTGTGCATGCCCAGGAGATTGTGCGTGGACCGAACACACAGGTGCCAGCAACACTGCTGCCAGCGCGGTAAACATCCATTTCTTCATGTCATTGCCTTCACTAGGGGCCCGAACAGTTTTGACCGTTGATGTAGTTGGCGCCCTGCTGGGCACGGATGTTCTGTGCGGCGCTGGGACTGCCGAAGTTCTGCAGATTCGCCAAGGCGGCCGAATATTGTTGGTTGATGATCTGGCTGGCGAACTGCGTATTCATGAATTTCGAGTTCGGATTGGCCGTGGCCGGCGCCGCCTGGAAATACATCGATGCCACCACCGTCTGCCATTGCGCAGGCATCTGCGAGAACTGGAACGATATCCCTTGCTGTGCCGCCTTAGCATTGAAACTTGCCGCTGCAGCCGAGTAGTAGGCGGGATAGACGTTGTTGTATATCTGGGTCTGGTCCGCGGATGTGATGGTGTGCAGCGAAGGATTGGCATTCCAGGCGCTCAGTGCCTGGGCACCGGTAAGCCCGATGAACGCCGAGTACTTGTTGATGAAGCTTTGCGAGAAGCCGAGACCTGCCAGCGTCCCCGAAGACTGCTGACCAAGATCAAGCCCATTGTAAGTGACGCCCGCACTGCCGCCGGCAGGGATATTGCCGGTCAGGGAGCGGCCTTCCTGATTGAAGATAAACGAGCCGTTGATGCCCGAATAACCGGACCCGGATACGCTGCCGTAAGGGGTGTTCGTGGGGCCGGTGCATTGCGCGGCAGCCGTGGACTGCAGAATGAAGGGCGATCCAACCACCACGCTCGAGGCGACGATCTGCGAAAGGCGTGCATACAGCCTTGACTCTGAGGGTGCCTGTGCGACGTCTGCTTGTGCCTGCCCGGATTGAAGTGATTCCGCTGGGCTGTCCACTTCCGCGCGCAATTGGTCATCGCGTCGGAGGAGGAAGACCAGGTGGCGGTGATCGTCCTTGCTCAGGCGCAGCAGATTGACCGCCCGCTCGCCTTCCGCTTCGCCCTGCTCCTTGCCGCCGGTAATGTACACCTGCCTTGTGCCGTCGCCCGACGACAACTCGATAATTCCGTAACGGCCGAAGGCATTGACGTCATCGATGTCGAACGTGTCGTTCAAAACGACGCGACGATTATCGAGAGGGATATTGTTGCATCCGCGAACGACGCCTTGCGCCGGATAGGACCTGACGAATATCAGGCCTTCTTCGTTTTCCCTATAGATATCGCATAGCGTTTCATGGGAATCCGGGTTGCCCTTGAAGCGAATCAAGATCATTTCGCATTTCTCCCTTGAGCGTGGACAAGCCAGCGTGCACGCTGAGTTAAACGACGATTGGGATATGCAACGCCACTACTGGCTAATCGTTGACACGGGTGGATCAGGAACCTGGAAGAAAGCGCCTTCCGGGAATTCCGGAAGGCGCCATTCTTCTGGTTCCAAAACTCACATCACGGCCAGGCGTTCACCAGGTTCGCCGCATTGACGGTACCGATGCCGGTGGAGAAGTCCCAACCGGTGCTCGTGCCATAAGCCTTCGCGTAGCTTGACGTGGACGTCGAGAGCACGCCGTTGGTCCCCGAAGGGCGATAGCAACTGTGCGTGCCCGTGCAGTTCACGTCCATGTCGCCCTGGGTAACGTCATAGAAGACGCAGCTGCTTCCGACGCCGCTGCCATTGCTCGAGTTGCATGACGAGCTTCCGCTGCTGCCGTATTCGGTGGCGGCAAGCGAGTACAGGGTCGGGTTCGGATTGCCCACGCTCGCGCCGATCTTCTGGTTCACCAGGGCCTGGATGCCGGCCATGATGGGCGAAGCGAACGACGTGCCGCCCGCGCCAGCCCAGCCACTGGGTGCACCCGTGCAGGCCGCGCCACCGCCAGCGGTGTGGCTGTAGCAATAGACGTAGTAATGGCCCCATACGCCGTTGGCCGCAAACAGGGACACGTCCGGGATGTCACGCACACCGTCGGCCGGGTTGCCGAGGAAGCCCGCTTGCCACGACGGCTTGGCAGTGCCATGGCAGGTGCCGCTTACGACGCCGCTTGTTGAGGCCGTTCCGCTGGCACAACCGCTGGGGCCGCCACTGCCCGACGCCGTGGTGAGGTAATCCGCCTTGCCCGTCGTACTATTGCAGAAGCCACTGGTGCCGTATGGCGTGCTGTAGCCACTCTTGCTGCTGATCAACACGCTTGCACAAGAGTCGTTCCAGGGAATCTCAGGAACGTAGGACAGCGCCGAGCCGTAGGTGGAGCCGTTGGTCGAACTCCAGTACGAGCTGTTGGTACCGGCATAGGTGTCGCCAAAGTCCGTGCCGCCCACCGCCACGTTATACGGCGTCGATGCGAAACCGCTGACGCCGATGCCATGCGTGGCATGCGTTGCATTGGCATCGCAACTGGCTGCGCCTTCGTCACCGGAAGAAACGAAAACCGACACGCCTTCCGCGGCCGCCTGCTGGTACGTGGAAATATACGCCGCGTTGGCCGTGGCGCCATTCTCCGCCTCGCACTCGCCGTAGCTCACGCTCATGATGGCTGGCGGGGTGCCAGTGGCGTTGATCAGGTTCTGGATCGCAATCAGGCCGCCGAAGGTCGTGGAGGTATCCGCGCAGGAGGCAAGCTCAAGCGCAGCGCCCGGAGCCGCGGCACCGGCCCATTCAACATCCAGTTCCGCCTCGCCGTCGTTTCCGGTGATAACCCCGGGATTGCTGCAGCTTCCAGGGTGCACCTGGGTGAACGTCGCCGCAGGCAGTCCGAAGGTTGACCGGAAGGTAGTGATATCGGCGGTCGAGTACACGTTGGTGTCTTCGATCAGCACGATGGTTTGGCCCGCGCCGGTAATACCGGCACTGAATACCGGATTGAAATTGTAGATCTTTGCCAGGTCCGCTGGCACAACGGCCTGGTAGGTGCTCCCACTGCTCGTGAAAGTGTAGTTTCCGTGCGGCTTGAAGTTTGTATGCGGACGGAAGTCATTGAGCGAAACCACGCCGGCTACCACCGGGGCGAGCGCCGACGGGATCTGCGGATCGCTCATGTTCGCGATGTGATCGACATTCCCCACACTGAGGTGATGAATCTCGGTATTGAACGCACGGCGCACCTGCCCTACCGTGCCCGAAAAATCGATCAAGGTGCCGCTTCGATAGACGCTATTGACGGTGAAGCCATGCGACTTCAGCCAGTTCGTGACCACATCGATATCTGCCTGCGACACGCCGTACTGTTGGCCGAACTCGTCGGCGGTAAGCCATTTGCGATAATTTGGCGATCCCTTGGTCTGTTGCTCCTGCATGAATTTTTGCAGCGCAGCCTCGCGATCATCGGGGCGCTTCAGGAGCAGTTGCATATGCTCGAGCGACAGGCTGTCTGCTGTCGGACCCCGATCATTTTCTGCGGTGGCAAAGGGCGAAATATTCCCCGGCAACGGGACGCGGTCGTTGTCATCGGGTAGCTGCTTGATCTGTGGTGCCGACAATAACCCGACCGTTGCCGCGTCAGCGTGCATCGCGAACGTGGCGCCAATTCCGGCGGCTAGCACCGTCAATAACGCTTTCGCGGCCAACCGACCGCCAATCGTATTTGATCTCACCGTAGACTCTCCCCATCTTGCTGGCTGATTGAGTGTGTGCGTACCGGGGATCGACCCGCCGATCACCTGATCGCAAGCGTAAGAACTCAAAGCTGCTGATCGTCGCCAAAGCCCGGAATAGCGCTTTCATGCAGCGCTACTCATTCCGTGTGCATTTGCTTCCGCACACCTTTCGCGAACGAGATCGATGATGGGTGTTATCGGCATTTGTGACCCGCGCCTCATAAATACCTGAGATACATGGGCGACAAATTGCAGTTTATGTGCAGTGAGTAACGTCCGTGTTCCACATCGCAAGAATTAGCGCAAGGTCCGGAACGCCGAGCGCATCTCCTCGTCGGGGCGTGTCATGGCAATCTTGCGATCCAGCGCTCAAGCGCACCGGTATCTGCCAGGTCGCCCTGGTAGGGGTACCGCGGCACCAGCGGCACGTTGTTACCGCGCTTGCGCCCTCGGTACACCTTCATCGCTACGTGCAGCGTTCCGTGGCCGCTTGGCAGCGTCGCCTGGCGTATGTCCATGTACATCGTATCGGCACTGGTCTCCTGCCCTACGTGGACGGCTCCCAGCGCAAGGAACAGGTCCGATGCGTCCAGGCAGGCCGACGCACAGCCACTGTCGGTCACCATGAAGACGCGTGCCTTGGTTTTAGGCGGTGCAGGTGTAGGCGAGGCGGGATCGCCTGCTTCGATATAGAAGTCCTGGCCCTTGGCCATGGCCGCCTGCATGCCCCCGGTGATTCTTTTTGCCCAGGCCAGGTTATCGGGCGGGGTGCCGGGGTGAGACTCCCACATGGACAGTATTCCCTGGAGCTTGACGATATTGTCTTTCGACGCGCGCCAGTCCACGCTTTTGGGTTCCAGGTTTACTTTGCCGGTAGCCTGCTTACCCCACAACGCCTCGGCCAGCAGGAAGCTCCAGCGTGAATCGCCGCCGTTGTTCCCGCGCAGGTCCAGCACGACGCGTGGCGCGGCAAGAATGGCCTGATGTTGGGCCTGCACCATCTTTATCAGGGGTTCCAGCGCCTTGGCCGCCGGATGGTCGAGGTTGCCGTCGAAGTCGCTTAGCGCGATCCACACCGTGCCGTCGGGGAGCGTGCGCATGCCGATGGGCTCAGCCGCACGATGCCAGGTCGCGGACCGTCGGCGGGTAAGTTCGTCCTGTTCGATCGGGCGCCACGCCAGGTCGACCTCGCGCTGCTCGCCATCGACATCGAACGTGCAATGCGAGGGCCGCTGGATCCAGGGGTTGCCATCATCGGTGAATAACAAACCGCCACGCATCATACGCATGGCGTGCAGGCTCCAGCGACCGGTTTGCGAGCCGACGTTGGCCGCCGCCAGGGTCGCAGCTTCCTTGCCGTCGCAGGCAACAAGGCGGGCACCGAGGGGAACAGGTGCATCGTCGGCCCGTGTCACCACGTGCTGATCGTCCTTCGCGTCGAACGCAGTGAGGAAACCCGGCCAGTTCTCGTCCATGTGAGGCTGCGCCACGCCGTCCGGCACGAAGAATCCGAGATGACCATCGTCGAAGCTGGCCGAGTAGGCGCGCATCGCGTAGAGGTATCCCGCATAGTTCGACGTGGTCTTCGCCCGTTCAAGGGCCAAGGCCAGGCCTTGGTCGTTCCTTGCCGCGAAGCCGGGGTTCTGCGGATCGACGGGCCCGGGGTGGTTCCTGGCGATGTCGTCGTGCATGGCTTGGGCATCCTTGCGGAGGTTGGCAGCCCAGTCTTCCGCACGGGCAACGGGCAAGGCGAGCAACAACGACGCGGCCAACAGATACTTCATGCCTTTTCCCCGAATGACTGGCAGTGACGACAGCCGGAATCTTCAGAAAGCCCCGCCCCACCGGTCAAGGGACGAAGGTCATGGCACGAGCAAGCTCGGGTAGGCCTAGGCGAATCGACTCCGATACGCCGTGGGAGAAGTCCCCAGCCTGCGCCGGAAATGATGGCGCAAGGTCGCCGCGGTCCCGAGGCCCGTTTGTTCGGCGATCGAATCGATCGAGTGCAGGGAATTTTCAAGAAGTTCGCGTGCCCGCTCCACCCTCGCTGCCGTCAGCCAGTCCGCTGGCGTGGCACCGGTTGCCTGCTTGAAACGCCGAATGAAGGTTCGCTCGCTCATGGCCGCCTTGCGGGCGAGTTCGGCAAGGGTGAAGGTCTGGTCAAGTCGGCTGCGCATGAAATCCATCAATGGCGACAAGGCGTTCCGTTCGCGCTTTTGCACCGGGTGCTGCACGAATTGCGCTTGTCCACCATCACGGTGGGGAGGGATGACCAGGCGTCGTGCAACGTTGTTGGCCGTATCCGAACCATGATCCCGACGCACCAGGTGAAGACAAAGATCGAGCCCCGCGGCGCTCCCCGCCGAAGTGAGCACCTGGCCCTCGTCCACATAAAGCACATCCGGGTCCACATGGACGCGGGGATAGTCACGCTGGAGGGCATCGGCGTAGCGCCAATGGGTCGTTGCGGTCTTGCCATCCAGGAGGCCCGCGGCTGCCAGCACGAATGATCCGGAACAGATCGACAGCACACGCGCGCCTCTCGAATGCGCCGCGCGCAATGCCTTGATGATCGCGGCAGGAACCGGTACGTCCACGCCCGACCAACCCGGAATGATGATGGTATCGGCAGCCGCCAGGCGATCCAGGCCGCCGTCGGGGACGACCTTGAGGCCAAACTGCCCGCGCACGGCGCGTCCACCCACCGAGCACGTCTCAAAGCGATACCAGTTTGCACCCAATTCGGGCCGCGGGAGGCCGAAGACCTCGGCGGCGCATGCGAACTCGAACATGCAGAAGCCATCGTACACAAGCGCGACGACGAGAGAATTGATGCTTCTTCCACCGCTTTTTGGCTTTGGCATGATTTGATCGAATGATGGCAATCTTGCCAATTGTCCGGCAACGCGGCCTGCCGAACAATAGCCCTCACTTTCCCCACGGAGCCTAGCCATGCCCAACGCAGTGACCCAGGTACCAGCGGCCCGTTCCGATCTGGCCCTCGATCATTTCCAGTCACAGTTCGCGTTCGAAACCGACTGCTGGGATACGCACGATGCGATGAGCAAGGCCGACCCTGGCTTTATCTTGCTGGATGCGCGCAGCCCGGAGATGTTTGCCAGGGGCCATGTACCCGGTGCCATCAACATTCCGCATGGGAAGATCATCCAGTCACGGATGAGTGACTACGAGAAATCGACCTTGTTCGTGACTTATTGCGCGGGCCCCCATTGCAATGGTGCGGCGCGTGCCGCGGCGAAGCTCGCGCAACTGGGATTTCCCGTGAAGCTCATGGCCGGGGGTATCACTGGCTGGCTGGACGAGGGGTTTTCCCTCGAGCCGGGCAGCGGTGCGCACTGAGATGCCCGTCCTCGACGACAACGCCTCCGTGGAGCCGGGGAGCTTCACCGTCTGCCGGATCGAACCAGGTGACATCGAGGCATTGGTGTTGCTGTGCGTGGACCATGCCCGCTATGAACAGGCTGACTACACGCCAATGGGTAAAGCCGATCTTCTCAAGCAGGCGCTCTTCGAAGAGCCAGTCAAGCTACTGGCATGGGTCGCGAAGATCGATGGGAAACTGACGGGCTACGCGTCGGCGACCATCGAATTCTCGACCTGGCTCGCCAGGGAGTATGCGCACATGGACTGCTTGTTCGTTGCCGAGGACTATCGTGGGTATGGCGTGGGGGCGGCCCTACTGGCGACGATCGTTCGATTCGCCCGCGAGCGTGGCGTCGACCAGGTGCAATGGCAGACACCCGAATGGAACGAACGCGCCCGGAAATTCTATCGGCGCGAAGGCGCCGCGGAGAAGCTCAAGGCTCGCTATACGTTGGATTTATAGTTTCAGTGCGATGCCGAAGGCCTCGTGCAGTTCGCGCCGCCCCTTCGGCGTAACGATGAGGGCGCGATCCTCCAGGCTTCGGCGGAGCCATTGGCGGTCCATGCCCAGTTTCAGCAGCGCCGACCCCAGGGCGCCGGCCAGATGGGGGCGGCGCTCGCTCCAGTCGATGCACGGATAGGCCAATTTTCGCCGGCGCGGGAGGGAGATGTCGATGCCGTAACCGGCCAGCGCCTGCCTGCCCGACGCGCTCAGGTCATACTCGCCCTTCCCCGCCCCCTTGTTCAGCCAGCCCCGTTCAAACAGGCGGTCATGCCACTGCACACCCAATTCCCCTGCGGCGTGGTCGTAGCAGGTGCGCGCCAACCGAAGCGACTCGGGCGTGCTGGACTTCAAGCGACCTGTCGGTTCGGCCACCACCATCAGCGTTTCCAGGGAACGCGCAACGTCTTCGCCAGTCAGCCGGTAGTAGCGGTGGCGCGACTGTGACACTACTTCCAGCAGACCCGCACCCACCAGGCGCGCCAGGTGCGCGCTCGCCGTCGAAGCGGCAATGCCGGCAACGGTGGCCAGTTCCGTCGCCGTTCGCGCCGTACCATCCATGAGGTGGCACAGCATCCGGCCCCGCGCGGGTTCGGCGATGGCGGAAGCCACTTTCGACAGTTTGAAACCGCTATCTTCGTTGCACATGTGGTCTACTCCCCGCCCTTCAGGCGCATGGTGCCTCGGCACGGTCCGTCAGGCCGTAGTCGCGCAAAACCCTGACGCGCAGCAGGCTGACACCCGCCGGCAGGCTTCCATCGTCGCGCAACGGATGGCTTGCTTCGATCAACACGAGCGCATGTCCCTGATCGCGGATATTGACGAACGTTTCATGTCCATCCGCGGCAAGCTCGTCGATGATCCCTGCCGCCGCTTCGCCAGGAGCGCCGCTCCCCAGCGATTGTAGGAGGATGAGGTCGCTCGTGCTTTCCGGTGCGAACACCGGGCCGCCGACGATCTCACCGACGCGGATGCGATATCCCTTGAGGAGACCACCGCGGCCCCGCTGCTGGGCTGAGCGATGGAAGGCATTTTCACGCCAGCGGATGGCCGCGGCCTCGTCTTCCCAGAGGGACAGGGAAACAAGGCGGCCGGGATGCCGTTGGCTCCGGAACCGCTCGTTCTCGATGAAGCCCGGGATGATGGCCAGCTGCGAAGCCAGGCTGGCCGCAAGCCCCAGGTAGGCATCGATCCGCCCCGGATCGGGTTCCACCTGGAAAATCACGGCAACGGGAATACGGGCGGCAAGGTCGCTCATCGTGTCACCTCCGACGTGGCCTGGATGAAGGCGGCGACGCTCTCGTACAGCGACCAGCGCTGCCGCTCAAGGTGCATCACGTGGGTACCGTCGTCGATGCGCAGCTGCCACTTCATGGGCGAGGCGGTGAACCTGGCGAGGAATCTTGAAGCTTCAACGTCGTTTACGATCACGTCGTAGTTGCCGAAGACGACGAACACGGGAACCTTCACCTGCGCCGCGACGTACGGGTAGTTGCCGGAGGCTCCTTCCTCACTGTCGATGATCGGCCCGTTGGGGATGCGCATCTGGTCGGGCGCGTCGTTGCCGATGACCGGCATCGAGGCCCTGTACTCTCCTGCCCATCGTGCGGCCACGGCGGGCTCCAGCAGCACTTTCCCGGCGGGAAGCACCTGCTCGAAACGCAGTTGTTCCAGGCGTTGCTGGGCCGTCAGCTGGAACCACGCGTCGTTCGGCGACTTATCGGTGCCTGCCTTTTCCTTCTGTACGATCGGCCCGAAGAGCGTCAACGAGGCGAGTCCGTGCGGATGCTTGGCCGCGTACATCGCCGCCGGGATCGTGCCCCACGAATGGGCAACGATGTGGACGTCGACGGCAGCTTTTTTCTCGTGCAGATAATCCACGGCGGCGGCGATCTGTTCGGCCGCCTCGGGCGCACGCGTCACCGGCGGGGCCGCCGACATGGCCCCCTTGAGGGCCGCGGGTGTGCTGGATTCGCCATAGCCCAGGAAGTCCAGCCCACAGGCAAGGTACCCCCGTCGGGCCATGTCGTGCATCCACGAATCCCCCGGATGGAACTGGAAACCGGCAGCGAGTGTCGTGGGAAAGGTAGCTCCGTGGACGAACAGTACGGCTTTTCTCGTGTCCCCATGCGGCCCCACGCAATGCAGGGCCACGTGGTCCCCGCTCCCTGGCAGGGGAATATTCGTGGTTTCGATGGGCATGCCGCCAAGGGCCATCGCTGCCATGGCACCGATCATCAACGTCGTCATCCGGATCTCGCTCCTGTGCTGGGGAGAACCCAGCCTAGGAGGATGGAGGGCGCCACGTTTCGTTGGCGGCCGAAGTATCGTTGCAGGCGCCCTGCCCGCTCATGCCAATGCAGCCAGCGCGTCCGCGAGTGATAGCACGACGCTGCGCGACGCGAAGGCTGTCTCGAAGAGGTGCTCGTGCACGACCGTGTCAGGATCGTAGCAACAGTCCTTGACCGTGTAGATGCGATAGTCGGCATCGCTGGCATGGGCAATGGTCGAAAGCACAACGCCCGTGGATGCGACACCAGCCAGGATCAGCGTATCGATCCCTTTGGCCGATAGGCGGACTCCAAGGTCCGTACCGTAGAAGACACTGGCGCGATGGCAGACGATCTCGGTTTCCTGGGGCTGCCGGCCGAGTTCGGGAACGAGCTCGTTGTCCACGAACAGACCGGAGGCCGCGAGGCCACTGCCGTTCTTGTTCTTCTTGCTGATCTCCGCATAGTTTTTGGAGAATGCGATTCGGCAGAAGTAGACCTCGACTCCCCGGGCACGGGCCGCGTTGGCCAGCGCACAGGTATTGGCGATCAGTTGCGCTGAGACAGCGGGAAAGAGGCCGAGGATGTCGGTCTGGTAGTGCATCACCAGCAGAGCCGTGGAGGCGGCCACGATGGGGCCGCCGAATTGAGGTGCATCGGGTTCCATTGCCACGGCTGCCCTCTCGTCATTCCAGTTTCTGGTGTCGGCAAGGCTAGGTTCGACCCAAGCGATGCAACATCTGCCGAAAGTCACAGCTTGCCTCAACCCTCGGCGTGGGCAAGGACGATATCGTTCTGGCGATGCCTTACCGCCAACCAGATTCGCCAGAAATACATGGCGCCGATGGCTCCCTCGAACAGCGAGCCGACCACCCAGCACATCGGGAGGAAACTGGCATCGCCTGCGTGGGCGGTCATGATCGCGTAAGTCACCGGAATGCTGAGCACCCACATCAGCACCACGCGGGTAACGAAGAGGAATTTGGTCAGGCCAAAGCTCTCCAGCACGGCACTGCCAGTGGTGGAAAATCCAAACGCGAGCGCATAGATCCACAGTATTCGCGAAGTCGCGATCGACACCGTCTGGATCTCTGGCGCCTTATCGTGCAGACCAAATGGATTGAGCAGCAGCAACGGCGTGACTATCTGGAAGAACGCGATGACGACGATGTACATCAACTCGATCGTCATCGTCACCAGGACGATCTTCAGTATCTGGGAGTAGTCGCCCTCGCCCAGGGCATTGCCGCATAGAACTCCACACCCGACAGCCAGGCCGATCAGGGGAACACCCCCGATGTAGTTCACGGTCAGATTGACGTTGTTTGCCGCAAGCGCGATGGCGCCCAGGCCGCCGACGATCCAGACGAACGCCGCACTCCCAAGATTGGTGATTCCAGCGGAACTGCCTACGGCGAAGCCCTTGCTGAAACGAGGGAGAAGATCGTTCCACAACACGCGGCTGCGCTTGAATATCAACCGGCTCAGGTTACCCCAGACCTCACGGGGCATGTACAACACATAGCAGACCAGCATCGCCAGCGTGCCGATCAAGGTTCCGATCGCCGACCCCCGCATGCCAAGTTCCGGCAGGCCGAACCTGCCGAACACCAGACCGATGGTCATGAAGATGACGACCACCTGGCCGATCAGCCCGACGATCAATGTCACCCGGGTTCGGCCGATCCCGCTGAAGTACGACGAAAGCGCCATGTTCAGCGTCATGACGCTGCCAAAATAGGCCGACAAGTAGAGGAATTGCGACTCCAGGTGCGTGATCGCCGGAGGGCGGTTGCTCAGGAACGGAATCTGCTCGATCAGCGGCGCCATCAGCAACAACAAAACCGCGAACGCAGTGCCGACCAGGATACCCACCGCGGCCTGATAGGCAGACTCGCCGCGACCGGATCTGCCAAACGCCTGCGCCACGCATGACCGTGAAAACCCGACGAATGCGGTAAAGAAGCTGACGATGGCCATCGCGGTATGAATGGCCGGCCCGGAAGCTTCCAGCGTATTGCTTGAATATCTCGCCAGGCAGATCCGGTCGACGAGCATCATGACCAGGTTGCCCAGCATGGCCCCCATCAACGGCGCGGAGACGTTCAGGACCTTCCTGGCTACCTGGAAATAGGAGCTCGCGGCATTCGCGTTCAACGCACGCCCCTTCAACGGAGTTTCAGTCGTACAGGCACGGCACTGGGGCTCATGAAGAAATTCATGACCTGCGTGACCGGCGGCGCGCTGGTGTCGAACTCCAGATCGAAGTTTCGCATGATCATCGATACCACGACCTTGATTTCGACCAGGGCCAGGAAGCGGCCAGGACATAGCCGCGGGCCGCCGCCGAACGGGAAGACCTTGCGTGAAGGGTCGTCCTCCCTCTGCAGTTTCTGCTCCGAAATCCACCGTTCGGGCTGGAACAGCTGATGCTGCGGAAAATGCGCCTCGTCCATGCCGTCTCCGCAGTTCGTCGGCACGAAGATCACCATGCCTTTGGGCACAAACGTATCGACGATGACACTATCGGACTTGCTGATAAGGCCAAGGAAGGGCGTGGCCGATCTCAGGCGCTGGGTCTCGTTGTGAGCCGCATCCAGATAAGGGAACAGCTTCATGTGTTCCCAATCGCGGGATAACCTTGCGTCGCCCAGCACCGCGTCGACCTCGGCAGCCAGCGTGGTCGCGGCCGCGGGATTCTGCGCCAGGAGGTTGATCATCCACCCGATGGTATTGGCGGTGGTATCCACGCCGCCCACCACGCTTGAAATGGCGTTGCTTATCAGCTCCTGGTCGGTAAAGTCCGAGTCGGGATCCTCGCTGGCGGCGATCATGGCCTCGAGCATGTTGGCAGGCTTATCTCGCACGTGCGGCTGGCTCTTCATGCGTTCGCGCGTACTGTTGATGAACTCCAGGACGGCCTTCTCGACATCATTGGCCGATTTGTCAGCCACGCGATCGGCGGGCAATTTGAAGTGGCGCCAGTAGGGATAGAGCGAAGTGCCACGACTGGCCAGACGGCGCATCAAGTTATCCAGGTCGTGCTGCAGCGGGTTGCTGTCGTCGTTGACCACATCCAGGTCATAACCCATCGAGATGCCGACGATAATATCCAGCGCCAGGGCTTTCAGGTCCCGGCGCAAGTCGATGGGCTTGCCGTTGGCCAGGGCGGCCATCCAGCGATTGAGCATGCGCTCGGTCATGAATCCCATGGTGGGGAAGAAGTTTCGTATGACATCGACGCTCAGGCCGCCGGTCACCATCTTGCGTTGCTTGCGCCAGTCCTCGCCCTCCGCGGTGAACACGCCGCCGACCTTCAGCTCGTTCATGCGTGTCCGAAGGCCGCCGCTTCGCTCGAACCCTTCGGGCCGATCGCGCAGCAGGTTACTCACGGCGGTGCGATCGGAGACGACCACGATCGGGATGCCAAACGCTTCCAGCCGAAAGATCGGGCCGAATTTGCGAATATGCGAAGCCAACGTCACGTGCCATTGGCTTCCTCGCATCTGCAGCTGGTTGCCGAAGATCGGAACCCCCTTCGGTCCGGGCAAGTCGGCAACGGTACGTGAGAAGGTGGCGGTTTCTGTGTTCGAATTCATCATAGATTCCCTGGGTGCAAGCGCGAAGTTCCAGACCATATTTCCCTGGCGGACATTCATCAGGCACGGCTATGCGGACGACAACTCGGTGCTTGGGAAGTGGCGTTTGATCCTTCCGGAGATTTCCCTCGCCAGTTTGTCGATCCTGGGCGGCTTCACGATCGACAGATGACTGCCGCCGATCCTCGTCACTTCCAGGTACTCCCCCAGCAAGTCCCCCCAGCCGAACGTCACGTCCTCGTCCGGGGTGCGGTCGGCAGCAAAGAACGTCACCTTCACACCGGCAGGCGGTGCCTCGTACGTTGCCGCTGCCTTGGCGCCTGCCTGGTAGACCGCCAGCACCCGCCTCACCATCGCCATGTCCAGATGCTCCGGCAGCAATGCTTCGCGTTGGCAGGCGGAAACCAGGGCGCCGATGTCCTTGCTGTCCACCAGCGCCATCAACTCATCGTGGGCGGGATGCTGGCGCAGATCGGTACTCTCCCTGTGCAGATCGGCGATCCAGGTCATCAATGCCCTGCATTCGTCCAGCCCGGAGGCATTGTCCGCACCTGGTTGAGCGCGCAGATGCGGGCTGCTGCCCGTATCGATCATCCCTACGAAGTCGACTGCCTCTCCCGCCGCAAGCAGCTGGTGGGCGATTTCATAAGCAATCATGCCTCCAAGCGACCACCCGCCCAGCAAGTACGGGCCAACGGCCTGGACCTCGCGTATTGCTTCCAGGTAGACGCTCGCCATGTCGACGATCCTGTTGCGCGGCGTCTCGCCGATAGCGATCCCGCTGGCCGCCAGTGCATAAACAGGGCGGTCCGCTTCCAGATACCTCGCCAGGTCAAACGCATACTGGACCTCTCCGCCGATGGGATGGATCAGGAACAGCGGCGTCAAATGGCCGCGGGTCCTGATGGGCACCAGGTTCGGATGTCCCGTGGACCTGCTTGAATCAACGAAGGTAGCCAACGCACCCAGGGTGGGGTGCGCAAACAGATCGCGTATCTCCACTTCGATGGCGGCGCGCTTGCGCAACTGCGAAACCAGCTGTACCGCCAACAGGGAGTGGCCACCCAGCCTGAAGAAATCATCGGACACGCCCACTTGTTCCACTTTCAGCACATCGGCCCAGATGTTCGCGATGATCTTCTCGGTCGGCGTACCCGGCGCGACATATACGGCATCGCTTCGCGTTAGGTCCGGTGCCGGGAGTGCGTTGCGATCCATCTTGCCGTTGGACGTCAACGGAAAAGCATCGAGCCTCATGAAGGCGCTCGGCAGCATGTAGTCCGGAAGCTGCAGGGCAAGCCGGGCACGCAGCTCGGCCACCGGCAGCTCAACGTCCGCTTCTGTGAGCAGATACGCCACCAGCCGCTTGTCCCCCGGCTCGTCCTCGCGTGCCAGCACCACCGCCTGGCGTACTCCGTCGCACGCTGCCAACTTCGCTTCGATTTCACCGAGTTCGATACGGAATCCGCGGATCTTTACCTGGAAATCGTTGCGCCCAAGATACTCAATGGCTCCATCCGGCTGCCAACGCCCCAGGTCGCCCGTCTTGTACATCCGCGCATGCGGGTCGGCAAGGAAGGGATCCGGCAGGAAGCGCTCCGCCGTCAAGTCAGGGCGGTTCAGATAGCCACGCGCCACACCGGCGCCACCGATATGGATCTCACCTGCCACCCCCACCGGCACGGGTTCTCCATGCTCATCGAGAATGTATGCATGCACGTTGCCCAGTGGCTTGCCAATGCTTGGCCAGTCGCCGGCACCACGCAACGCGCAAGCGGTCGCATCAACGGTGCACTCGGTCGGGCCATAGACGTTGTGGACGTCGGCCCCGTTGGCCTGCCGCAGGCGTTGCCAAAGCGGCACCGATAGCGCCTCTCCACCCACCAGTACCGTTTTCAACGACGTTTCGCCGCCGGGCGACGCCAGAAGTCCTGCATCCAGCAGCATCTCCAGCTGTACCGGCGTACAGTCGAAAGCGGCCAGTCGCTTCTCCCTGATATAGGCCAGCAGTGCCTTGCTCTCCGTGCGCAAGGACTGCGGAAAGACGACCAGCGTACGCCCCGACAGCAACTGTGTCAGCGATTGCACGGACGCATCGAACGTCACCGATGCATTGAGCCCTACCCTTGCCGCCTGTTCGCATGAGGCAAAGGCTGTACTTTCCAGGCTCGCCCAAAGGTTCAGCACGGAACGATGTTCGACCATCACACCCTTGGGTTTGCCGGTCGAGCCCGAGGTATAGATCACATAGGCCAGGTTGTTCGGCTGGGCATGGTGATCCAGGACGCCGTCGCTGTAGGAAGCCAGCACATCGGCGCCACTATCCAGGCAGAACACCGGCACGTCCGAGACCGCGGGCACGGCATCGTGCACGTGTTGCTGCGTCAACATCACCACCGGCTTCGCATCGGCCACGATGGTCGCCAGACGGTCGGAAGGGTGACTCGGGTCGAGCGGCACATAGGCACCCCCCGCCTTCAGCACGCCCAGCAGGCCCACGATCATCGCCAGCGAGCGCTCCACGCACAGCCCCACCAGCACGTCCGGACCCACGCCCAGCTTGCGCAGATGGCGCGCCAGGCGGTTGGCCTGGGCGTTGAGTTCCCCATAACTCAACGACATGCCTTCGTACACCACGGCCACCTGGTCGGGCGTCCGGGCCGCCTGTGCCTCGAACACCTCATGCAGCGTCTGGCTGCCGGGCTCAAGATTCGGATAGGTCGTTGCCGTGTCGTTGAAGCCGTACAGCAGCTGCCGGCGCTCGGCCTCGTCCAGCATGGCCAGCGCACCCACCGGGCGCCCGGGCTCGGCCACGATCGCCTGCAGCAACCGGCCAAAATGGGCCGCCATGCGCTCGATGGTGCTCGCCTCGAAGAGCTCCGTGCTGTATTCGAAGCAGCCCTGAAGACCCTCCCTGCCCTCGGTCAGGGTCAGCGTAAGGTCGAACTTGGCGGTGGCGCCCTTGCTCTCCAGCAGGCTCATCGACAGCCCCGGCAGGGCCATCTCGCCCATCGGCATGTTCTGCAGCACCAGCATCACCTGGAACAGCGGGGTGTAGCTGGTGT